>ERZ773104.3662-NODE-3662-length-14279-cov-6.006609_pt1 | contig 14279 bp, 19 predicted proteins | sample MGYA00511920_ERZ773104 | MGnify/ENA primary metagenome ERZ773104 (study PRJEB29015, sample SAMEA2737857) | human gut metagenome | biome: human gut; feature: human-associated habitat; material: faeces | place: China | collected 2012 ...
TAAAGGAAATAGAATTGCTATTACTGGTAGATTACAGGTTAGCAATTGGCAGGATAATAACGGTCAGAAGAGATATTCTACTGATGTTATCGTTGAAGATTTTGAATTCTGTGAAAACAAGGGCACAAATAACGGTAGTAGTGCTCCAGCACCTACTTCAAGTCCTGCACAACCAAGTAACAATAATAGCGAATTTTTCCCTATCGTAGATGACGATGAGGAATTACCATTTTAAATATTATTAAACACAATACTGTAGCTACTCTTTATTTAAAAGAACTGCTACAGTATTTCTAGGAGGTAATTATGGCAGCACCAACCAAAAAAGGACTGGATTATTACCCAAGAGATATTAATTTAATGATGGACCGTAAATTTAGAAAGCCAAAAATGAAATATGGGTATTTAGCTATTGTAATTTATGATGCTTTATTAGAACTGATTTACGGCGATGAAGGGTATTATGTTAGATATTCTGAAAGCAATAAAGATGATGTGGCTTGGGATATTTTAGACAGAATACGAGGCAAATATAACGTTGAATCTGAAACTATTTACGAAGTAATAGAAATGCTTGTGGAGTGTGAACTATTTAGCGATTACCATTTTAAGCAGGGTATTATTACAAGTAAACGCATACAGAAGGTATATTATAAGTCTACTGTAGAGCGTAAAAATGTTGAAGTAGATAAAAAAATATGGTTTCTTACTATTTCCGAAATGGAAACCATATCAAGTAAGTCTAGTATTCTATCTTTTTTCATTAATCAGCCGATTAATGAAGATAATCAGCCGATTAATGAAGATAATCAGCCGATTAATTCACAAAGTAAAGTAAAGGAAAGTAAACCAAACAATAGTAAAGTAAACCAAACAAAAATAAATGAATGGTTTGAGTTGGTTTGGTCTGCTTATCCTAAGAAGATTAAGAAGCAAGAAGCATTTAAAGAATTTTGTTCTTTAGATATGTCTGAAAATTTATTAAGTGTTATTGTAAATGCAATTAATAAGCAAAAAAGTCAAGAACAATGGCAAACTGAAGGTGGTAAATACATACCTAGCTTAGTTAACTGGCTAAAAAACAGACGCTGGGAGGACGAGATAAACGACAAAGGTTACATAATACGGAAAGGTACAGATAGCTTTAATAATTTCACACAAAAAATTTATAGTGACGAATTTATAAAAGAGAGATTAAGAGCTAAAGGACAAACTTGTATATAAATAAGAAAGGAATATTGTTTTTTATGAAACTAAAGTGTGATATATGTGGCAAGGAATATCGGGCATATGGTTATTACAGAAGCAAAGAAAGGCATTTGTGCGATGCTTGTATATCTAGGAGAAACAAGTTTATTAAAAGATTAAAGATTAATATTAAGTATGACAAGGAGGATAGAGATGGTACAATTTTTCGTCCCAGGGAAGCCGATTGGTAAGCAAAGACCTAAATTTAACAAGCGTACAAAAAATACATACACTCCCAAAGAAACAAGAGATTATGAAGCTCTTGTAAAACAATGCTATATGCAAAAGTATAGGGATAAAGAACCTATACCGGCTAAAACACCGGTAGAAGTAGAAATATATGCCTACTTCAAAATTCCTAAAAGTATGCCTAAAAAACAAGTGAAAATAATTGAAAATGGTGGAGCATTTACAGTACGACCAACTAAAAAACCTGATGCAGACAACATAAGCAAAATAATATTAGATGCTTTAAATGGTCTTGCTTACTACGACGATAATCAAGTCGTTACACTGCGTATTGATAAATGTTATGCTAAAGATGAGAGTCAGGTTGGGGTATATGTTAAGATTGATGAAATTTAGTAGAAAATACAAGGAGGAAACAAATGAAAATAGAGATAGATAAATTGCCGAACATAAGACAAATTGTGTTTAGAGCAGAACCGAGTGATAAATTTTATAGCAATTGTATGTGGGGTGTAGTTAACCTTGATTTAAAAAACGGTATAATGTCTGCTTGCACGGACTGTGGCAATTATGCTTACAGATGGCCCGAAAAAGGAAAAGAGTTTCTTGAGTTAATGCGAACTGTCGATGTAGAGTATTTGTTATCAAAAATTTCATTGTTAAAATTTGACTATGAGCGAACAGTCTTAGAAGTTTTAGATTATTTCGATAAATATGATAACGAAAATTATTCAAAAGCAGTAAGTTTTTTTGATACGATTGAAGGCACATTTGTAACCAGACGTTTTGATTTTTATGATGTAATTGATAGATATGATGATGAAGGTTTGTTTGCTGATTTAGATTTAGGTATAGATGATTTTATATGTTACAACTATCCAAGTAAAGCGAAAACATTTGCAGAGCTGTTTGTTAAGTATGTGCAACCTAAAATAGAAGTTTGAAAATGGGAGGTAATGACAATAACGGGTTCGACTTGACGTGTGTAGAGTTTGAGAATACATACCCTGATAAAGCAATAGAAATTGTGCAAAAATGATTGTAAAAAATGTTGGAATAAGCCTTATACAGAGGGTGGGTTCTGAGTTTGAACCTGTCGGAATTTCCGACAAGTAAAAAGCCCTCCGGCAAGCAAACCAAAGGGCAACCTAGATAAGTACAAAAATATTATAAGTGGGTTGCTTAGGTTTGTCAAGGAGGGCTTTTATGACATTAAAAGAATTAAATCAATTATATTATCTTAGCGTAGAAATAGCACATTTGAAAAAAGAAATAGAAAAAAAAGAAAATCAATCTGATATAAGGGCACAAGTTATAACGGGGATGCCATTTGGTGGAAAATTAAGTGACCCTACAGGAGAAAGAGGGACAGAGTTGTCAGACAATAAAATGCTATTAAATTTGGCTTTAATTAAAGCGGAGATAGAGAAAAATAAAATAGAGCGATATATTTCTCAAATTGATGATTCAGAAATGCGTACAATAATTAGATTGAGATGTATAGAATTTAGAACCTGGGAGCAAATAGGAGCAGAACTGCATATGCACAGAACTACAGCAAAGCGAAAAATTTCTAATTATATTAAAAATGCACACAATGCACATTGAGTATGTGTTATTATGTTAAGGTAGAAAAGGTTAAAAACTTTGATACATTCTCCTTTCTGTGATTAAATACAGATATTAAAAAAAAGCACTTTAACTAGGTGGCTACGGCTACTATTGGTTACTGTGCTTTTTTGTTTATAAAAAATGCTAGGAGGTGGCATTAATGAACTTATGTGATGAAAGGCAGGTGTTTTGATGAATCATAGCAAATTAGCAATTGAAGTTGTTGCAACATTGATAAGTGAAAAAACAAGCATCAATCAAAAAATAGCTGCAACAATACTGATGAAAATTCTTTTTACAGATGAAGAAAGAAAAATGATTCTTGAAGACCCTGACTTATATCCTTTTAGCAGGAATGATTCAAGGGTCAGAACATGGACGAAACAAATCATTTCAAAAGGTAAATGTGAAAAATGCGGTGCAACTGAAAACCTTGAAGCACATCATATCATTAAATGGGCAGATTATCCAAAAGGAAGAGTTGATTTAGAAAATGGAATGTGTCTTTGTCATAAATGTCATACAGAAGAACACAAGAATGACCAGTCATATTTTATGATGAAGTCAAAAGAAAGTAGGTGTTCAGCGTGACGCCAAGACAAGAAAAGTTTTGCCTTGAATATGCTGCATCAGGTAACGCGTACCACTCAGCACTTAATGCAGGATATAGTGAAAACTATGCAAAAGGCAATGTCAGCAAATTGTTGGAAAATGAGAGTGTAAAAAAACGACTGCAGGAACTGAAAGAAAAAGCGGAATCTGAAAAGATTGCTGATATTAAAGAAATGCAAGAAAAACTGACTGCAATCATTAGACAAGATACAACAGAAGATGTGATTGTGGTTGAAGGTACAGGCGATGGTTGTTCTGTAGCGAGAATTATGCAAAAGAAACCTTCTTTCAAAGAAGTTGTCAGTGCAATCAATACGCTCGGAAAGATGCAGGGGGCATTCGCTGATAATATTAATTTATCACTTGAACCGGTTATGATTGTGAATGACCTGAAAGAATAATAGGTGATGTCATGAAGGTATCATTGCAGGAAGCAGTTGGCAAAGGTTACAAAGACTTTTGGAATTTCACGGGAAGATACAGAGTATGCAAAGGTTCTCGAGCTAGTAAAAAATCTAAGACAACAGCCTTAAACTTTATATACCGCATTATGAAATACCCTCAATCGAATATTCTTGTTATTAGAAAAACATTTAGGACATTAAAAGACAGTTGTTATGCTGAGTTAAAATGGGCTATCCATCGTTTGTGTGTGGATAGCCTTTTTGATTGCAAGATGTCTCCATTGGAAATTACTTATAAGCCAACGGGTCAGAAGATATATTTTAGAGGACTTGATGACCCACTTAAAATTACTTCTATAACAGTAGATGTGGGTTGTTTATGTTGGCTCTGGATAGAGGAAGCATATGAAATTGATTCAGAAGATGACTTTAATATGCTTGACGAAAGTATACGAGGTGTAACACCTCCAGGATTGTTTAAGCAGATTACTATTACATTAAACCCTTGGAATGAGCATCACTGGATAAAGGCTAGGTTCTTTGATGTTATAGATAGCAACATAATGGCAAAGTCTACAAATTATATGTGCAACGAATGGCTTGACGAAAGCGATTTAAAAGTGTTCGAGGATATGAAAAAGAACAACCCACGCCGTTATCAAGTAGCTGGTTTGGGAGAGTGGGGCATTACAGACGGGCTGGTTTACGAGAATTGGCAGGAAAGGTTGTTTACTGTTGAGGAAGTTACGAAAATGCCAGGGATTGAAAGTACATTTGGTTTGGATTTCGGTTATACCAACGACCCAACAGCCTTATTCTGTGGACTTATAGATGTTAAAGGTAAGGTTTTGTATGTGTTTGATGAAATATACGAGAGAGGGCTTAGTAATGAAAAGATAGCCGAGAAAATAAGAGAAAAGAGCTATAGTAAAGAAATTATTACAGCCGATTCCTCCGAACCAAAATCTATAGACAGGCTTAGGGAGTTGGGAATAAGACGTATTAAGCCGGCGAGAAAAGGTAAAGACAGTATAAACAATGGCATTGACTTTTTGCAAGGCTTTGAAATATTGATACATCCTAAATGTCAAAATTTCATAAAAGAAATTGGTTCGTACTGTTGGGATAAAAACAAAGAAGGTAAGAGTATAAATGTTCCTGTCGACACAAATAACCACTTAATGGACGCTATGCGATATGCTGTAGAGGGTTACACAAGAGGTAGGACATTTAGTTTTGAATAGAGGTGATAAAGATTGTTTGATTTTCAGTTTCCGGGGTGGCTGACCCCGTACATGAATGACATTATCCGTAAAGGAGCAGAAAGCAGATTAACGGATATGGACTATGTGTCTAGGGAGATAACTCGTTTTTTATCCAGTCCACGCCGAGCCGACATGCTAACAGGCAACAGATACTATACAGGGGTACACGATATATTGCATTACAAGAAAATGGTTATTGGTGAAGGAGGAGAACCTACTCCAGTTACTAATCTTCCAAATGACAGACTTGTAAATAACCAATACGGAAAGCTGGTAGACCAAAAAGTCAATTATTTGCTAGGAAAAGAAATATTGTTTAATACTCAAGACAATATTTATTCAGATATTTTGAACAATAAAATATTTAATGCTGACTTTGACAGACTTATACAAGAAGTTGGCGAGGATAGTCTAAATTGTGGTATTGGTTGGCTGTATGTGGGATATGACGAATTTGGCAATTTGAGTATGCAAAGACTAAAACCTTGGCAGGTTATTCCTTGTTGGGCAGATGAGGAGCATACGATATTAGACTATGCTATAAGAATTTACCCTGTTGTTTACTACGAGGGTAAAAATGAAAAGGAAGTTTTAAAAATTGAAATATATGAAGAAAAAGGCATTACCAAACTTTTAAAAGACGGGGGAAAGATTTACCCTGACGGCACAGATTGGCAGGTGCCTTATTTTTATAGCAATAAACAGCCTTTAGGGTGGGACAAGATACCTCTTATACCTTTTAGGGCTAACAGAAATGAATTACCTTTACTAAAAAGAGTTAAGAGCTTGCAAGATGCACTTAATCTTATGCTTAGCAATTACACTAACGGTATGCAAGAAGACCCTAGAAACACTATATTGGTTTTAAAGAACTATGACGGAGAAAATTTAGGAGAATTTAGACAGAATTTGTCTACTTACGGTGCTGTTAAGGTGCGAACTGCTGATGGTTCGCAAGGTGGGGTTGAAACACTATCTATACAGGTAAATGCTGAAAATTACAAGGTTATTATTGATTTGCTCAAAAAGGCAATAATTGAAAATGCAATGGGATACGATGCTAAAGACGATAGGTTAAGTGGTAATGCAAACCAAATGAACATACAAAGTATGTATTCAGACATTGACCTTGACGCTAATAAAATGGAAACAGAATACAAGGCATCTTTACAGAGGTTATTGTGGTTTGTTAACGCTTATTTATCCCAGACAGGTCAGGGGAATTTTGATGAAGATGTTGAGATTGTGTTTAACCGTGATGTGCTTATAAATGAGGGTGAGGCAATAGATAACTGCGTTAAGTCTTTAAATGTATTGAGCAAAGAAACAGTTGTTAAAAACCACCCTTGGATTAATGATGTAAATGCTGAAATGGAGCTTATCAATAAGCAAAATGAAGATGAATACAGTATAAGCCTTGAAGGCATAAAGGCTGGTGGGGACACAGATGGCAACAAATAATAATTACTGGAAAGAAAGAGCCCTTGAAGTTGAAAATAACTCTAGGTCTACCGCCGAAATAGGAAGAAAAGAAATTGAAAAGATTTTTGCTGTTACTTATTCTAGGCTAAAAAAAGAAATAAATTACTGGTGGCATAGATTTGCGGTAAATAACAGCCTTACGCTTAGCGAAGCAAAAAAGTTAATGAAATCAAAAGAATTAGAAGAGCTTGACTGGGATGTCGAGGAATATATTAAAAAAGGCATTGAAGCGGCTATAGTAACATTGCCTGAAGTAGATAAACAGCTTGAAAATGCTAGTGCTAAGGTTCATATTAACAGGTTAACAGCTTTAAAATTACAAGTTCTTGTTATTGCAAATGAGATGTTTAGCGATGTTAATAAGACCGTAAAAGATTGTATGCGAAAAGTGTATGAAGATGCTTATTACACAACAGCCTATAATATCCAAAATGGTATTGGTGTTTATTCTGATTTTAACAGAATAAATGATAGGGTTCTTGAACAAGTTCTACAAAGGCCTTGGGCAGAAGATGGCAGCAACTTTTCTGAGAGAATATGGGGAAAGTACAGACCACAGCTAGTAAACAGGATACATAAGGACTTAATAGATTGTGTATCACGCGGAAGAAACCCTAACGAGTATTCAGAAGCTCTTGCAAAAGATTTTAAAGTTAGTTTAAAGCAGACAGGGGATTTAATGCTAAGTGAATACAATTATTTTAACGAGCAAGCTACACAGGATTGTCTGAATGAATTAGATGTCGAAGAATACGAAATACTTGGCACTCTTGACGGCGTTACTTGTGCTACCTGTGGTGGTTTGGACGGCAAGCACTACCCACTTAAAGATGTTGTAATTGGCGTTAATTCTCCACCATTTCACCCACGATGCAGATGTACTACTATTCCATATTTTGATGACGAATTTACTGAAAATGAGGAAAGAGCCTACAGAGGAGAGGACGGGAAAACTCACTACACTAAGGCTAAAACATATGAGGAATGGAAAAGGGAATTTGTTAAGGAGAAAGGTCAAGACGCTTGGAATTTATATGAAAAAGGGGCAAAATACCGTAATTCAGATAATGAACAGTACCAGAATTATAAAGATATTTTGGGTAAAAATGCTCCTGAAAGTCTTGAAGAATTTCAGAAAATAAAGTATACTAATAGTGAGGAATGGGATAAAATAAAGTCTAAGGTTCAAGAGGAATTGCCTAAAATGGATTTTGATAGAATGAAATTATTTATAGGTACACTTAGCAATAGACAAACTAGATTATGGTATAAATATCATGATGAAAATATACCTAATATAATTGATAAAACAAAATCACTTGAAGAACAGGCAAGAGAAGCTTGTGAGCTTAGGAATACATACAGAACTCAAGCTAGAGATTTAATGAAAGACCAAGAAGAAAGAAAAAGACTTGACAGTGAACATCCTAATATCTCCTTTGAAGAATTAGTTGAATACAAAAAGTTAAAGTACGGCTTAAAAGGTGATGCTATTTATAAAGATATTATCAGGAGTAGCCAAACAACCAACAAGAAGTATGATAAGAAAGCGGGATTGGAGGAATGATAAATATGAAAATCTTTCAACTAAGAAATAATGAAAATTGTCTTTATTTTTCTAATCATGAGAGAATTGATGAAGAAATTATATTCAATGAAGTGTTGGAATTTTTTAAGAAGGACAAATCGTTTACAATAAAAGATGAATTAAAAGGACCATCTGAAAATATATACAAGTGTAGTATTGGAAGATATAATTTTGATTTGATATTAGATATGGATTATGGCACATTTATTAAGTCTGACAATAGAGCTGCGATTGAACATTTAAAGACATATTTTGATAATTAAGAGCACCTTTAGGAGTAAAATTCAGGGGTGCTTTTTTGATACAATCAGATGCCCAAAATGGGAGTGTGCCTTAGGAGGTAGCAATAAAAGTTACCAGCAAGTTAAAAAACACAATAAACAAGAGCAATAGGACAGTTTTAGGCTGTCCTTTTTTGTTGCTTGGCAAGTTGAACATAATTATTATAGGGCTATCGCCAAATGGTAAGGCAAGGGACTTTGACTCCTTTAGTGTAGGTTCGATTCCTACTAGCTCTGTTTGCCGTATACTTTGTATATAAAAAACTTAGTTGTTTGGGTGCGAAAAGTATATTTTATACTTGCACGAGCAACACAGTAGCAAACAAGTAGGGTTTTAGCGTTTGCTACAAATTAAATTGCATTACATTAAAAAGGGGGGTAATTTTATTGGGCTAGGTATAATATTTTTCTATAAAACAATTACGGCGATGTCTTCGGACTAAACCTAGTGGGAAGGTTGCGACCAAACCACTTTAAATAATTTAGTCAGCAAGAGGGGATAGGTGCAACAGCCTATTCCTTTTTTATATTTGCCCTGAATATGGCGTAAAACTATTCAAGCATTTTAACATAAGAGGTGAAACCTCGTAAAAAATCGTATTGGAGGAATGAGTAAAATGAAAAGAAATTTTTTAGAAGACTTAGGTCTTGAAAAAGAAGTGGTTGACAAAATTATGGCTGAAAACGGCAAGGATATTGAGAATGCCAAGGCTAATTATGACGAGCTAAAGGCTGAATTAAAGACAGCTAATGATACAATAGCTGATAGAGATAATCAGTTAAAAGAGCTTAAAGATAGTGCAAAAGGCAATGAAGATTTAACTGCTAAGATTGCTGAGCTTGAAAAGCAGAACAAGGATGAAGCTAAAAATCATAAAGCAGAAATTGAAAGTCTTAAAATTAATAATGCCATTGATAAAGCTCTTGCCACTTTCAAAGCTAAAACACCTAAAGCTGTTAAAGCAATGCTTGATATGGAAAATATTAAGTTTGACGAAGACGGAAAAGTGACAGGCATTGACGAACAGTTAAAGGCGTTAATTGAAGCAGAAGACACAAAGTATTTGTTCAACGACAATAAGCCACACTTAAAAGGTACTTTGCCAGGCTTTGGAGGTAATGAAAAAGAACCTGACTTGGCAAATATGACTTATAGTCAAGAATGCGCTTTCATAGAGGCACACCCAGGTGTAAAAATTTAAAGGAGGAATAACAAATGGCAAAATTTGAAACAAAATCGTTTAATCCGCAGGCTTTCGGTAGATACATAAATAAGATTCCACAGTTAAAGAAGAATGAACTTATTAAAAGTGGAGCTTTAAGAGGCAACGCAGAAATTAAAAATGCTTTTAGCAATCAGACAGGTACAGCCTATGCAATATTACCTATGTACGGTTTACTTGATGGCGATGCGCTTAACTATGACGGTACAGGAGATATTACAGCGACAACTACAACAACATATGAAAGAGGTGTTGTTGTTGTAGGTAGAGCAAAGGCGTGGGTAGAAGGCGACTTCGCTGTTGATATTACAGGTGGTGTTGACTTTATGGACAATGTGGCACAGCAAGTATCTGAATATTTTGACGGTGTCGACCAGGGAACATTGCTTGCAATTCTCGAAGGTATCTTTAACATGACAGGGGTAACCAATAAGGTGTTTATTGATAACCACACTTACGACATTACATCTGTTGACGATGGTATGGCAGGTCCTTCAACACTCAATAGTGCTATCCAGAAAGCTGGTGGTGACAACAAGAGTAAATTTACAATGGTTATCATGCACTCAGCTGTAGCCACAAACCTTGAAAATCTCAACCTTCTTGCTTACTTAAAGCAGACTGACAAAGATGGTATTCAGAGAGAGCTTGGTTTAGCTACATGGAACGGAAGAACGGTTATTATTGATGACGATATGCCTGCAGTTGATGTCCCTGAATCTGGACACGATACTGGTGACGGCTATACTAAGTATACAACATACATTTTAGGGGAAGGGGCTTTTGATTACGAGAACATCGGTGCTAAGGTACCTTATGAAATGAATAGAGACCCTAAAACACACGGTGGTCAGGAAACCCTCTATACTAGACAGAGAAAGTGCTACGCTCCTTACGGTATCAGTTATACTAAGAAAAAGCAGACAACACTTTCCCCAACAGATGACGAGCTTAAAAATGGTCAGAACTGGGAGCTTGTTAATGACGGTAATGGTAAGGTAATTAACCACAAGGCTATTCCTATTGCTAGAATTATTTCAAAGGGCTGATTTTATGATTACAAGCAAACAGGTAGCAAACAAGCTGAAATTGCTAGGCTACAATATCCCTGACGGGGAGAATGAGATTTTAGAAGTCTTAATTGACGAGGTCAGGGATTATATTTTAAATTATTGCAATATTAAAGAAGTTCCTACCGAGCTTAATTCTTGTTGGGCAACTCTTGTGTGCCAAAAATATTTGCAAAATAAACTTGCTTTAGGGGATATGGAAGGAGTGGAGAATGGAAATATTTCTTCCATATCCGAAGGCGAGACAAGCATAAGTTATGACAATAGCAATAGTAGTGTTGCTAGAATGCAGAAGCTGATTGACAAGCTAGGGAAAGTAGAAAATCAGCTTGTTTCATATAGAAAGGTGAAGTGGTAATATGGTTAGTCCGTTTGACGCTATGAGGAAACAGCTTGAGAAGATGTATGACAGTAAATGTACAATAATTAATTATATAGAAAAAAATGACGAGTACGGCACAACTACTCACACCCCTGTAACTGTAGCGAAGGAACAGCCTTGTAAATTATCTTATACCAACTCTAACAACGCTACCCAAACAAAGACTGTTGACAATGTGGAACAGACAATAACACTTATAATCTCACCTTTAATAGACATTAAAAGTGGCAGTGATATTGCTGTTACCACTTATGACGGAGTTGCGACAGACTTTGTTGCTTCTGGAATACCTAAAAGATATAGAAGCCATCAAGAAATTTCTTTAATTTCTAAGGAGGTATATGGATGAGTACCGATTTTTCAGAAATTTTCGCTTTGCGTGATAAGTTGGCGAGAATAGAAATTGAAAAAGAAGCCTTTATCGCAAGTACGGCAAAGGAGTTGGCAGCAAGATTGTTGCGTAAAGTTAAGGAACGCACTCCGGTTAGCCAAAGTCAAACTACAAATCTATTAAGGTGGAAACGCAACAAAGATGGTACTACAAGTGTGATGAAAAACAAAGATGGTACTGCAAAGACAAAAGCTGTTACTACCCATGTTGGTGGCACTTTAAGGCGAGGTTGGACTATAGGAAATACATATGCTGGTAATGGATATTGCGTTATTGTGATAAATAATGGAGTATTTTATGCAAGCTATGTTGAATATGGGCATAGGCAAACCCCTGGAAGATATGTTCCTGCTATAGGGAAAAGACTTAAAAAAAGTTTCGTTGAAGGCAAAAAAATGCTTGAAATATCTATTCAGGAGCTGGAAAGAGATTCTCCGGCAATAGTTGAGCAGAAAATTCAGAGGTGGTTGGAGGGGATTATTCAATGATTATTAATGATGTAGTAAACCATGTATCTAAAGCTCTTTCAGAAAACTTTCCGAAACATAAGATATACAAAGAAGCTGTAAAGCAAGGTTCAAAAATGCCTTGCTTTTTTGTTATCTGTACTAATTTTAGTGACGAATGCTACAGAGGAAGCCGATACCGAGTAAGAGTTGATATAGGAGTTTACTATTATCCCGAAAATACAGACAATATGCAAACAGAAGTAAACAGCCTTATTCCTGGTATTTATAAAGCTTTAGAGTATGTTCCCCTTGATGACAGGGTTATGAGGGGTGTGGATAGGAAAGTCGAAAATATGGAAGATTGCATTTGTTTTAATGTAGCTTTTGAACATTTCTATATTAGAGAAAATCCCGTTGACAATATGGAAAGATTAAGCATAAAGGAGGTAAACGTAAATGGCTGAAACAGAAAATAAAACAGCTGTAAAAGAAGATACTTTCGCAAAGGAACAGCTGGTAAACAGCAAGAAGTACAGGGACAATATTGACGCACTTAATGTTGTCTTAGATGATGAAAAGCAGTACACATTTGGCGAAGTTGATAAACTTCTTAAAAGTTTTTATGAAGGAGGTAAAAAGTAATGTTGGGTGGCGGAACATTTGTAACACAAAATAAAACATTGCCTGGTGCTTATATTAATTTTGTGAGCACTACAACTAATATTAGCGGTATGTCTGAAAGAGGTACTGGTGCTATGTGTTTTGCTAGTGATTGGTTGGCACAGGGTGTTGTGACAGAAATTACAGCAGAAGAATTCTTGACAAACTCTACTAAAATATTAGGTCACGACTACGGTGATGACAGTATGTTAGTTTTAAGAGAATTTTTTAAGAACTGTAGCAAATTATATGCTTACAACCTTAACGGCGGTGGTGTAAGGGCTAACAATGCTTACTGCACAGCAAAAAATGCAGGTACTAGAGGTAACGATTTAAAGACTGTTATTGCAAAGAATGTAGATAACACAAACTTGTACGATGTAAGCACATATTTAAGCACAATGCTTGTAGATAAACAGACAGTAGCAACAGCTAAGGACCTTGTAGGCAACGACTTTGTTACATTTCAGCCTAGCGCAAGTCTTGCCGCAACAGCCGGTACAAACCTTACAGGAGGTACAAACGGTACTTTTAACGAAACACAGGTAGCACAGAACTTTATTAACGCATTAGAACCTTACAGTTTTAATGGCTTATGTGTTGTAACAGACAATAGTTCTGTAAACAGCCTTTTAGCGGCGTACACAAAGAGAATGCGTGATAGCATAGGCAAGAAGTTTCAAGCTGTTGTGTTTGATACTGACAACAATTATGACTACGAGGGTGTTATCGTAGTGCCTAACCAGTCTGACGAGGATGACGGCGTTGTTGTAGCTTGGGTGTTGGGTGCAACTTGTAGCTGTGAAATTAACAAAAGCCTTGTAAATACAACATACAATGGCGAGCTTGAAATTGATTCTAATTATACACAGTTGGAGCTTGAAGATTTTATTAAAAACGGACTTTTCGTTTTTCATAAAGTGGGGGCTGAGATAAGAGTGCTTAAAGATATTAACAGCCTTAAAACCACAACAGATGAAAAAGGCGACGTGTTTAAGAATAATCAGACAGTTAGGATATGTGACCAGATTGCTACAGATTATGCAAATATCTTTAACACAAGGTATTTAGGGAAAGTCCCTAACGATAAGTCCGGCAGAAGTGCTTTAGCTAATGATTTTACTAAGTATTGTAACGACCTTATGACTATTAGAGCTATTGAGGACTTTACAAGTGATGACATTGTTGTAGACATTGGTGACACAAAGACAAGCGTTGTTGCAACAAACACAATTAAGGTGGTAAACACTATGGAACAGTTATACATGAAAGTTGTCATTAATTAAGAGGAGGGATAAAAATGGGACAGATGAATGCTAAAGACTCTGTAAGTGCAAAACTTGCCGAATGTTATGTAACCTTAAATGGTAACAGATATAACTTTATGCAGGCAATAAGCCTTACAGCTACAGCAAAGAAAAACA
>ERZ773104.3665-NODE-3665-length-14275-cov-4.064768_pt1 | contig 14275 bp, 10 predicted proteins | sample MGYA00511920_ERZ773104 | MGnify/ENA primary metagenome ERZ773104 (study PRJEB29015, sample SAMEA2737857) | human gut metagenome | biome: human gut; feature: human-associated habitat; material: faeces | place: China | collected 2012 ...
ACTCGAATCCGCATCCTACGCGATTGGTATAGTTATTTACGAAACGATGTACTAGCTCTTATGATATCCTGCTATTTCATGGATATTATCATCCATTTCAGGATTTATAAAATATTCTGTTTTCCTCTATTCTATTTTTTCACTGTTTCATAATGGAAACTGTTCAGGAACTGTTTTGCCCTGTCAGTCTCCGGATTATCAAAGAACTGTTCCGGAGTGTTCTCTTCTACAATGTTTCCCTTATCCATAAAGATCACTCTGTCTGCTACGGAACGGGCAAATTCCATCTCATGAGTGACGATCAGCATGGTCATTCCTGTCTTTGCAAGTTCCAGTACTACCTGAAGTACTTCTCTTACCATCTCAGGATCAAGTGCTGCTGTAATCTCATCCAGAAGCATGATCTCCGGATGCATCAGCATGGCACGTACAATGGCAACTCGCTGTTTCTGACCACCGGAAAGCTGCCTTGGATAATTATCTTTCTTATCCAGAAGACCAACTCTGTCAAGAAGCTGCTCCGCTTCCTTTTTCACTTCTTCTTTATTTCTTTTCTGTACTTTCATTGGTGCCAGAAGAAGATTATTTAAAATTGTCATATTCGGGAAAAGATCATAACTCTGGAAAACCATTCCTATCTTCTCTCTGACTTTGCTTATATTCTTTTTTTCTTTCTCATAGCTTACACCGTTAAGCTTCAGTACACCGGTGTCAATCTCTTCCATGCGGTTGATACATCGCAGGAAGGTACTTTTTCCACATCCGGAAGGTCCTACGATCACCACCACTTCTCCCTTTTGCAGAGAGAAGGAAACATCATCCAGAATAGGAACATTGTTTACATATGATTTCTTTAAATGTTCTACTTCTAAAATCGGCTGTCCCATTCATTTATCCTCATTTCTCTATTAATCAGCAAACTTCTTTTCCAGTACTCTGGAGAGTCTGGAAAATGGAAAACATATGATAAAATACATAAAGAATACTGCACCGTATACCCAGAGGGCCGCTGTCGGATTTGTATAACGTGATGCATCTATGATCTGTTTTCCAACTTTTAACACCTCTACTACTCCGATAAGAGCTACCAGTGATGTGGTCTTGATCATTCGGGTAAGAAGATTCACTGCGGATGGAAGAAGTCTTCTTATAGTCTGCGGAAGGATAATATAAAGATAGACCTGCCATTTGTTTAATCCAAGACCGTATCCGCTGTCATACTGGTGTTTAGGAATGGAGATCAGCGCACTTCGCACCAGATCACCCATTTCAGCAGTTCCCCAGAATGTAAATACAATGACCGCCGCTGTCTCACCGGAAAGATTCATCCCCAGATGCTTGGCCGCTCCGAAATATACCAAGAACAAAAGCACCAGCTGCGGCATGATTCTTACTATTTCAAGGTAAATGCGGCAGATAAACTTAATGATTTTATTTGGGATATTCATTACCATCCCAAGAAGAAATCCAAGGATTATGGAAAATACCATGGAAATCAGTGCAATTCTTATTGTTACCCACAAGCCCTGCCAGAGTCTTAATGAGTTGATTCCCTTAAAAAGAACCTCAATCCCCATATTCTGCATAGCGGACTCTCCTTTCTACAAATGAACAGATAAGTGAGATTGGTAAAAGTATGATCAGATATGCGATTACCAACATAAACAGGGCTTCATCTGTTTTGTAATAAATTCCGATCAGGTCTTTTGTCACAAACATCAGGTCTGCAAGTGCTACTGCACTGAATACGGAGGTTTCCTTAATAAGAAAGATCGCATTTGCACAGAATGCCGGAATAGAATTGGATACCGCCTGGGGCAGGATAATGTTTGTAAATACCTGACTCTTACTCATTCCAAGGCTTAATGCGGATTCCACCTGAATGGGCGGAACATTGTCCAGGCCGCTTCGGAAGGCTTCTGCCATATAACTGCCTCCGAGAAAGGTCAGTCCTGTGATCGCACACTGTTCTGAACTGAGGACAATCCCTATTTTCGGAAGACCGAAATACAGGAAAAACAACTGGATCAACAATGGTGTATTTCTGGACAGTTCAATGTAACATTCCACGATCTGACGAAGTACAGGAATCCTGAAATACTTAATCATGCTGCAGACAAGCCCAACCACAATGGCAAGCAGCACACCAATCACCGCCATGTGAAGTGTAAGCTTTGCTGCCTCAATATAAAGAGGTGTCTGCTCGCGGATAAACTCAAAATCCATGGTTACTTTATTCTCCTTCTATTATTATGATTTAGAGCATATTTGAAGAACGCTCTGGTGTGCCTGTGCCGCTTATTACTTTTCAATCCACTGCTATTTCGGTTAAAGCAGGTAGTTTACTTGATTTAGTTAAAGCGTTACATCTGCACATCTGTGAACTATCATAACATTTCAGGCTTCATCCTGCAAGCTTTTCATAAATTGCATCTGCAAGTCTGCTATGTCCCAGTTCATCCAGATGCTCCTGATCGGCTTCTCCCGGTCGGGCAAATTCTGAAGCCGGAAGATAAGAAATATTTCTTCTTCTGGCGATTTTCTCATACACCCTGGGCAGATTCCATGATACTTCGATAGAATTCTTATCGAATTCCGGATCAAAATCCTCTTCCCAGATTCTCTCCCCAAGGTAGATTGGAGATACCAGTAATATTTTAGCATCCGGGTTTACAGTGTTGATCTGATCAAGGAGCTGTTCAATCCCCTGTCCGATCACTTCCGGGGTTGCGCTGTATACGCTTTTACAATCGTTCGTGCCAAGCATGAGAACGATAGTGTCTACTGGTCTGTGGCTCTCAAGGATTGCCGGAAGCATTTCTGTTCCTCTTCTTTCTGTACGGAATGGATCATCGAATACGGTGGTTCTTCCGCAGAGTCCTTCTTCGACTACTCTGTAGCCTTTTGTTCTTACTTTGTCATCCAGGATGCTGGTCCAGCGGGTACCCCATCCGTATCTCTGATTAGCAGTTCCCGGGATTAAACCGTATGTATTGGAATCACCGAAACATAAGATTTGTTTCATGTCTTGTCACCTTCTTATCTGATATTTTTAATGGGATTTTTGTTTTCCCTGTTTTCATATTGATTTGATAGGAATACTATACAATCTTTATTTTAGTTTGTCAATCCCTTTTTTTGTATTTTTTGAAAATGTTTATTTGTACGTCATAAGTCATAAAGGGACGCTCAGAAATATTTTTATTTTCCGTGCGGTTTCGGGACCTATAGCAATCCTCGTAAATAATCAAAAAACTTTTGATACCGATATTATTTCCAGTCCTGAACTTTATATTTTTTATATTTTGCAGGTGTTGTTCCTGTATATTTTCTGAAGATTTTTATAAAATAGCTCTGTGTGGAAAAGCAGAGATATTCACTGATCTGTGCTGCTGTATAATCTGAATAGGTCAGCATATTACAGGCAGCTTCTATCCGTTCTTTCTGAATATAGTCGACAAAAAGCATTCCTGTTTCTTTTTTAAACAATCTGGAAAGATAACTGGCACTGATCCCTGCTGCCTCTGCAGTTTCTTCCAGTGTGATAGAAGCATGCAGATGAAGATGAATATATTTTACTGCCGCTTCAATTTCTCTGCTGTAATGTCTCATTCCGGACTTTTGCACTTCCTGGGCAAATCTCAGGGCTGCTTTTTGTGATAACTTTTCTATGGAAGATTTGTTGGTGCACTCTTCTACTGTCTGAATATAACCGTCGCTTAATGCATAAGCAGTTTCTTCAGGTACGCCACCTTCAATCGCAGCTCTGGTAAACAGCGTAATTCCTGCGATAAACATATTTTTACTGTTTCGCAGTTCATTTCTGGACAGGATTCCCGGGGTTCCATCCGGTGTGAGCTGAAAAACAGACTGTATTCTGTCTGTCTGGCCATTCCTGATAGCATCATACTGCCGGCGCTCACTGGCATAGGATTCATGTTTCTGTAAATTTTCACGTCTCTCAAATAGAGTATTCCTGCTTCTGTTCTCTGCAATCTGTTGTTCTTTTTCGTTATATTCCTTATTTTTCTCCTGCATCTTTATTCCTCTCGCATATATAGCAATATTTTGTTATTTATAGCAATATTTTACTATATTTTATCATTTACAGGTGATATAGTCCAGATAACGGCAACACAAACAATCTGTTTGTTACTGTTCACTCCGTTCACAGTAACGTAGCCAAAATTCATTCCAGATTGCCTGCGGCAATGGAATTTTGGCTTGTATGTCTCGGGATTTTGGCATATTCATGCCAAAACACCTTGCGGGATAGTGGTGTGTGAACAGTAACATCTGTTTCACATATAAATAAACTTATGGAGGAATTTATTATGAATCGTGATTTAAAGAAAATCATCAGCCAGATGACTCTGGAAGAAAAAGCAGGCATGTGCTCAGGGCTTGATTTCTGGCATCTGAAAAGCGTGGAAAGACTTGGAATCCCGGAGGTAATGGTAAGCGACGGTCCTCACGGGCTTCGTAAGCAGGATGACAAAGGAGATCATCTTGGAATGAACGACAGTATCAAAGCAGTCTGCTTCCCTCCTGCTGCTTTAAGTGCCTGCTCTTTTGACCGTGAATTAATGGAATCCATGGGCGAGACTATTGGCAGAGAAGCTCAGGCAAATGACGTATCTGTTGTTTTAGGACCGGCTGTCAATATTAAACGTTCTCCGCTCTGCGGAAGAAACTTCGAATACTATTCAGAAGATCCATACCTTGCAGGTGAGATCGCTGCTGCATTTATCAATGGTGTACAGTCCCAGCATGTAGGAACTTCCATCAAACATTTTGCAGCTAACAATCAGGAATATCACCGCATGAGCAATTCTTCTGAAGCAGATGAAAGAACACTCCGTGAAATTTATTTTCCTGCATTTGAAACTGCAGTAAAAAAGGCTCAGCCATATACATTTATGTGCTCCTACAATCAGATCAACGGTACTTTTGCTTCCGAGAATAAATGGCTTCTTACCGATGTTCTCCGCAATGACTGGGGCTTTGAAGGATATGTTATGTCTGACTGGGGTGCTGTCAATGACCGTGTGAAGGGTCTGGAGGCCGGCCTGGATCTGGAAATGCCAGGTTCCAACGGAACAAACGATGCTCTGATCATGGAAGCCGTAAAAAATGGCACTCTGAAGGAAGAAGTTCTGGATCAGGCTGTAGAACGTATCCTGAATATTATTTACAAATATGCGGACCACCGTGCACCGCAGGAATTTACCATGGAAAAAGACCATGAAGAGGCACGCCGTATTGCGGAAGAATCTATGGTCCTTCTGAAAAACGCAGACCAGATTCTGCCTCTGAAGACCTCTGAGAAAGTAGCTTTTGTAGGTGGTTTTGCCAAAAAACCTCGTTTCCAGGGCGGCGGAAGCTCTCATATTAACTGCTTTAAAATTACCAATGCACTGGAAGCTGTTCCTGCTGATGCACAGGTTATTTACGCAGAAGGATTTCCTGCTGATAAAGATTTATACGATGAAAAACTGGCTGCTGAAGCACTTCAGGCTGCAAAAGCTGCTAATAAGGTTGTGATCTTCGCCGGACTTCCGGATAGTTTTGAGTCTGAAGGATATGACCGTTCTCATATGAGACTGCCAGAATGCCAGAACCGTCTTATTGCTGAGATCCTTGAAGTTCAGCCAAATACTGTGATCGTTCTTCACAATGGTTCTCCTGTGGAAATGCCATGGATCAATAATGTGAAAGGTATTCTGGAAGCTTACCTTGGCGGACAGGCAGGCGGAGCTGCTGTTGCAAATATCCTCTATGGTATTGTAAATCCAAGCGGTAAACTGGCCGAGACAATCCCGGTAAAACTGGCTGACAATCCATCCTACCTGAACTTCGGTGGCGGCGATAAAGTGGAATACCGTGAAGGTGTATTTGTAGGATATCGTTATTACGATACCAAGCAGATGGAAGTTGCTTATCCATTCGGATACGGACTTTCTTACACGACCTTCTCCTACGGGGATATCGACCTGAGCCGTTCTACCATCGATATGACGGGAGAGCTGACGGCAGCAGTAATGGTGACCAATACCGGGACATGGCCGGGATCAGAAGTAGTGCAACTCTACATTCGGGATCTTGTCGGCAGTACCACCCGTCCGGTGAAAGAACTGAAAGGCTTTCAGAAGATATTCCTCGAACCGGGACAGTCAGAGATTGTACGGTTCAAGATTGCACCGGAAATGCTGAGGTATTACAACTACGACCTGCAACTGGTAGCAGAACCGGGTGAGTTTGAAGTAATGATCGGAACAAACAGCCGGGACGTGAAATCCGCACGATTCACGCTAAAATAAAAATCGTACAATAGGCACGGATTACACGGATTCACACGGTCTTTAACTGCGCAATCTCTTAAAACCGTGAAATCCGTGTAATCCGTGCCTAAATCTTATTCTCTCATTTAAATCCACAATCAATGAAAAAACTATCTCTCTATATTGTGCTTTTCTGCCTCATAATGACGGCAGGAGCGTGTAAGAACAAGACTGGCGGACAAACCACCGCCAGTTCCGAACTTTCGGATGACGCCCTGATGGACACCGTTCAGCGTCGCACCTTTCTCTACTTTTGGGAGGGTGCCGAACCCAACAGCGGGCTTGCGCCCGAACGGTATCATGTAGACGGGGTATATCCGCAAAACGACGCCAATGTAGTTACTTCGGGCGGCAGTGGTTTCGGTATTATGGCTATTCTTGCCGGAATAGACCGTGGCTACGTCACCCGCGAAGAAGGTCTGGCACGAATGGAACGTATCGTTTCCTTCCTCGAAAAAGCAGACCGCTTTCACGGAGCATATCCGCACTGGTGGTATGGCGATACGGGAAAGGTGAAACCTTTCGGTCAGAAAGATAATGGAGGTGACCTGGTAGAAACCGCTTTCCTGATGCAAGGTCTGCTTGCCGTACACCAGTATTATATCAATGGCAACAAGAAAGAAAAAGCTCTGGCCCAACGTATCGACCAAATTTGGCGGGACGTCGACTGGAACTGGTATCGTAAGGGAGGACAAAACGTGTTATATTGGCACTGGAGCCCCACATACGGTTGGGAAATGGATTTCCCGATACATGGCTATAACGAATGTATGATTATGTATATCCTCGCCGCAGCCTCTCCTACCCACGGAGTTCCGGCAGCCGTCTATCACGATGGCTGGGCGCAGAATGGGGCTATCGTCTCTCCGCATAAAGTGGAAGGTATCGAGTTGCATCTTCGCTACCAGGGTACAGAAGCCGGCCCGCTTTTCTGGGCACAGTATTCTTTCCTGGGGCTCGATCCGGTAGGATTAAAAGATGAATATTGTCCGAGCTACTTCCACGAGATGAGGAACCTGACACTCGTGAATCGTGCTTACTGCATCCGTAATCCCAAGCATTACAAAGGTTTCGGACCGGACTGCTGGGGATTGACAGCCAGCTACTCCGTTGACGGCTATGCTGCCCACTCACCAAACGAACAGGATGACAAAGGGGTGATCTCCCCTACCGCCGCCCTTTCGTCCATCGTCTATACTCCTGAGTACTCGATGCAAGTGATGCGCTGCCTATACAACATGGGTGATAAAGTCTTCGGTCCTTTCGGATTCTACGATGCTTTCAGCGAAACGGACAACTGGTATCCACAACGTTATCTTGCCATTGACCAAGGGCCTATCGCAGTCATGATTGAAAATTACCGCACAGGGCTGCTATGGAAACTCTTTATGAGCCATCCCGACGTACAGGCAGGACTTACCAAGCTAGGTTTTAATACCAACAAGCAGGATGTAAGGCAGAAATAAAGAAACCAACCATCATCTAATTTTCAAGAGTTGCCTCAAAGCATCTCAACTCCCCGCTCTCAAGGAGGATGTGTCTAAATTTGACACATCCTCCTTGTCTATAAACACGTCCCTTTCTAAGAACTTAGAAAGTACTGCTTTACAAATTATTAGCATATTTTTTGCTCATGTTCTATTTTTTAGCGAATATTGCAGAAAAGTTCAAGACTTTAATACTGCTGACAAATAATTATGAGGTTATCACTTTTCTTGTGTCTATTCGTATATTTCTCTTTTTCTGTACGCGTCTGTGCAGCAAAAGACGAACTGCCTCCCTGGGTATTCGAAAATCAGGAAGGTCTTTATTTGGGAGTATCCGAAGTCATGGATGATGCCGGTCTGGCCTTACTACAAGCCCAGACACGTGCCGTACTGAACTTTTGTCTGACCCAAGGTTTACCTTTCAAAACCATTACTACTTCAGAAATAGATGTAGAAGGAAAAAAAGAATCCACTCGACGTCTGGAAGCAGCACGACTGGAATTGTCAGGTTTTGAATGCGCACTAGAAAAATTATACGCACACCCATCCGGAGAATACTTTGTACTATGTCGGGTAAAACAAGGTAAATCCAATAATAAAATCATTTTCACCAGGGACGTCAGCAAGAAAAACCATTCCTCCGGGATTGATTCCTGTCTGGTAAGCAGCCTCATCGCAACTACGTTGGGACACCATTCCTACAGTGAATCTGTCGTTTACAACAAGAATAACGGTAAAGAAGAGATCACAGTAAAAGTAGGGGAAAACGTATTACCCGGCAAAACCAGTTATCGCTATGCAGAATACCCTCCACAAGCGAACAAAGAGAAAATGGGCCTGAAGTTTTCTTATGATTTGCAGCATTCCTTTGGACGGGCGTGGATAGGAGTCCTCACGCAAATTCCACTTTGCAATAAAGTAGTATCTGTCGCAAGCGTGATATCTAGTTCTACAAAATCGAATGAAAAAGAAGAGATTGAATCGATATTCAATAGTATTTCAAAACTTAGTGGAACATCGGAAGGAGTTCCTTTTCCTTTATATTGCACAGGTATTACAAAAGGACAGTTAATCATAGAAGCCGGAATTTATGGTACAGTCAAAGAAAATATTGCAGAACAAATTTGTTCCACTGGTACGGGAGAATCTAAAGACGGTATCGCAGCTTGTTCCGACGCATTGGTTACTGTTTTGATAGAAACTGCTTCGATGATTCAGGCAGAAGTAAGTTCAACTATCAAATCCTATGTCCCCAATGATGCCTCGCCCGATGGCAATAAATCAATGCACGCCCTTATCGACGCTTTCACTTCTAAGACAGATCTCTCACTGAAGAATTTCCGAATTGGATGGCAACAATTACCTGAAGGTATTGTCTGTATCTGCACCTGTCCGACACCTAAAATTGGAGCAAAGAAGGAGGTACTGCCATGAAACATAAGTTCTGGAGTTTTCGCTTCTGGCTACACCGAAGCCACCTCTACATTACGTTAGGGATTTTCCTTTTCTCATTTTTGGTGATCTATATTCCGCTGAACACCTCTTTCTTCGACCCGGTAACCCGTGCATTCGAAGATTTCCGCCTGTCCGATCTCTTCCTTCGCCTGTCAGACAGGAATTCGATGCCGGAAAGTAATGAGATCTTTGTGGTAGACGTAACCTCCATCCGCAACCGCAAAGCCATAGCAGAGACAATTGCCGAAGTAGCTGCTACTTCTCCTAAAGTGATCGCACTGGATATCATGTTTCCGGACGATGACCGTTCTGAAGACAATCTAATCCTGATGCAGACACTCGATACCATTCCGGCTACAATTGTAACGGCCTCCGAAATATCAGACGACAACAGTGTACTGTCTTCCTTCTTCACCCCTGCCCTACCGCAGCTTCGTGAAGGATATACCAATACAACGATGAACAACACATACAGCAAGTGCCTGCGAACCTATACCACCACGATCACCAACGGAGACGATATGCTTCGTTCGCTCCCCTTACAAATCGCACTTGCTTACCAGCCAAGCCTCCGTTATGAGAAGGATGCTGAGCAACTGATCAATTATTCGGACGTACACATTCGCAAAGTACTCCCCACCGATATTTCCCTTTTCGCCGACCGTTTTAAAGATAAAATAGTAGTGATAGGCATCGCTTCGGGCAAGGAAGATTTGCATCTGACACCTGTAGGAGACCTTAGCGGACCGGAAATTGTGGCACTCTCTGCACATACCCTTATCCACCATCGGGAAATTACTGAGATGCCGGTCTGGCTGGGAGTAGTGTTAGGCTTTCTACTGACCTATTGCTTTGTAGTGACATGCAGTTACCTGCACATCAAATACGAGAAAACGGATAATATCCGTATTACCCTTTCCGCTATTCTGGCAACTATACTATTGGTATTTATCAACCTGATAGTCAATCATTTCTTCCACTACAGCATTAGTCTTATATATGCATTCACCGGCATCGTACTGACAGGTAATGCGCTTTCGTTCTATGTGGGCTGGCTGCTATGGCTGCAAGAGAAAAAGAAGTTGAAACACCCGGAAAAAACACTTTACTTATGAAAAAAACAGTATGCATATTATGGTTACTTTGCACGGTCCTCGCTTCAACAATAGCGCAACAAACACCAACCACTGCACAGATAATGAGCAAAGCCTCCGAATACTGGGCCAAGCAGGATTATACACAGGCTGCCAGTTGGTATCGCAAGGCTGCCGAGAGAGGAGATGCCACAGCGCAGAACTGTTTAGGTAACTGTTATTTTTCGGGAAAAGGTGTGGATCAGAGCGATATGTACGCCCTGGCATGGTATCAGAGGGCCGCAGCACAGGACCATCCGGATGGAATGGTGAATTTAGGATATTGTTACTATATAGGCAAAGGCATTGCCCAAGACTATGATACAGCGATGTCGTGGCTGCAAAAAGCCAAAGTTCTTTATACACGTGCCCGGAAAAAAGGCGCAGATGTACAAAAAGAACTGGACAGAATCAATGCTATGTCGAAAAAGCCGGCCTTTGCTCAAAACGAAAGTCCGATACCGGCTTCTTTCGTTACCGGTGAAACCCCTGTCACACCGGCCTCACCGGTCGTGAAAATTATTCCGCCGGAAGGTTTCCCTTATTTCAGTGAAACTCAACTGGAAATCCGTTACAGCGTAGATACTCCGCCGGACAATCCGGTAAAAGAAGTAAAGGTCACAGTCAACGGTGAGATACAGCCGACAGCGCGTGTCGTAAAAAAGGGACGAAGCGTGACGGTGACTCTGCCCAAAGACGATAGCAGCATATCCATCTCCGCCCGTAATAATACGGGATGGAGTGAAACGGAATTCCTCCGGCTCAAATGGGACAAATCGAAAGAAAACCTGATACGGCCTAATCTTTACGTGCTGGCTATCGGAATCAATGATTACGATCAGATTCACCCTCCGTTGAAAATGGCGGTGAAAGACATGAATGATTTCGTCCGGGTGGTGGAGAAGAAAAAGCATGCGCCTTATGAAAATATCTATGTGACCAAGCTCTCAGACAAGGAAGCTACCCGCCAGAAGATTGAAGACGAATTGTGTCAGTTGGCGGCAAGGGCAGAAAGTACCGACTTTACTTTCATCTTCTTCGCCGGACACGGACTAAAAGATAACAAAGACCGATTCTATCTGGCACCGGTCGATGCGAATATAGAAATGATCCGCAGTTCCTGCATCGATGCCGACAGATTCTCGGGCTATCTGGACGATATACGTGGCAAGGTAGTTGTATTTGCCGATGCCTGCTACTCCGGGGCACTGTTACAGGGACGCCGGAGTGTGTCTTCGCTGGATATGCAGAAGGTTGTTTCGGAGATGAACCGTGCCAAACCGGGAAGATATATTTATGCATCAAGCGAGGATGATACCGTTTCCAACGAGTTGCCGGAGTGGGAAAACGGTGCTTTCACCAAAGCACTGATCGAAGCATTCGAAGGGAAAGCAAAGGCAGAAGGACAAAAGGCACTGACCACCGTCGAGCTCATGAATTTCCTGCGCAAGCGAATGAAGGAAATTATTAAAGGCGACAATAACCGGAAACAGATTCCCGGATTTGACGGCTGGAATGAGGAATTCCCATTATTTACTTATTAACAGGCATCCAATGAAAACAATCCTGACAGCAGTTTTTCTTCTGATCGCTATCCTTTCTCCGGGCACAGCGCAACAGGGAGGAGATTCGTACATTGTCTACTCCGTTGCGGGCAATGTAAAATCGGCAGGACACCCCATACAGCCCAAACAGAAATTGTTTCCGCTGCAAACAATAACGATAGGCAAAGAAAGCCAGTTAACTCTTCTGAATGAGGATGCCAAATTGCTGTATAGCCTGAACCGTACCGGTACATGGACGGTCAAGGAATATATTCACGACATGAAACCTTCTGTACTTCGCCTGTCTGCCAACTATCTCCGATATATCAAGGACCAGCTTTTCAGCAATACCGACGACACAGCGCCAAACCGGAAACTGGGCAAAGTGACCACCACAGGATACAGAGGAGAAGAAGAAAACCAACAGTTTATCCAGGCAATGTGCGCTTGCCTGCAAGTATCGGGCAACGAAACCCTGCAAGAGGTCTTTGTACAGAAAGATCCTTCACAGAAAAGTAATTATCTGCTGACTTTCGAACTGGTTTCACATCAGGACGGCTCGGTTCTGAAACCGGACGGTTCCAACCTGAAGAATCCTTATTACGTACGGGCCACCAATCATTCCCTTGTCACGCTGTTCGTCAATGTGCTGAATATAGACAGTTCCCTGAATACTTATCTGGTACTCCAGCCGGACAAGCAAGGTCATTTTGCCAACTACCTGCTTCCTGCCGAAAGCACGGTTTCATTCCCGCAACAAACCATTGAGTTCAGCAGGATGTCAACTGAGAATTTCGTATTAATGGCAGCTCCTTTTCCTGTCGATTTCTCTTTATTGGAGTCGCCTATACACCGCCAGTCAGAAGAAAGCAAATCAAAAATGAAGATCGGGCTCAGCCGGCTGACGTTTCACTTACACTAATATTTTGTTCTCTTTAAAGTAATGAAACAGACATCAAATAATAAAGCCGGATTTCCCCGGCTTATCTTATGAATTGAAGGTGAGGGTGGTCTACTGACCACCTCCGCCACCGGTACTTCCACCTTCTCCGCCGCCTTTCACGTCATCGTTATTGATGCTTCGGGCTGCTTTCTTCACACTGGCTTTCAGTTCGCCAATCCGGTAGCTGATACTAAATCCAAAGCTACGGCTCGGCCATTTACTGCTACTCTTCGACAGGAAGTTTACGCCTTCCGTATGATTGTTATAGCTTCTGTACTTCTCAAATATATTATTGCAGTACAAGTTCAGGCTCAAACGTTCTTCTTTCATGAAAGAACGGCTGATCCCCAAACCATAATAATAATAACCGGAACCTTTTCCCTGCAGGTTAATGTACGGAGTACTACCGCCACCATTCAGACTTAACCGTATCTTCAATGGAAGAGTGTGCTGGACACCGCCATAGAAAGAACCGTTCCATCCATAATTATGCAATCCCTGCGCCTCACTTTTCAGGTCGCTATAACTTCCGCGTCCGTTGACGTACAAGCGTGTTTTAGGCGATGCGTTCCAGTTAAGGTAAAAGCTTAATCCCGTATTCCGGCTCTTTCCTATATTGGCATACGTACTGTACAAAGCTCCTTCCGGTGCCACATGTTCCGGATTATCGTCAAACATCTCCCCTCCCGGTTCGGTAATCAACCGGCTTATATTCTCTATGCTGTTATTATTGAACGAATGCCGTAACGACAGATTGACATTGAACTTCGCCGCAAAATTACTATAAGACAAGTCAAACGAATGACTTTTCTCACTCTTCAAGTCCGAATTTCCCTGAGTGATAAACATCGGATTCTGATTATTAAAATAAGGATTCAGATTCCAGATGCCCGGACGCCAGATACGCATATTATAACCCGCCCGTATATTTTGAGTCTTGCCCAGTTTCATACCCAGTGAAACAGAAGGTACGAGGTCACTAAAGTTCGTATGGAAATTCTCACCCGGACCAACAATATACTTCACGCGCTGTATGGTTTGCTCATACCGCATACCCGGTTTGAAAGTGAAATCTTTGTATTTCAGTGTATATCCGAGATAAGCCGCCAAAATATGATTCAAATGGCGATAGTCGCTACTGCGGTCTTCGTTATATAAATAATCGTCACTTCCTCCGGCTGCTTCATATAGTTTGTTGTCACTGGTATTGCGGCGGAAGATATATTTCGCACCTGCCTCCACGGTATGCAACTCACCTATCGGAGTCGTATAGTCCACTTGGAAGGTCTGTTCCATGGTATTCGTTTTGCCGTCCGACTGGCTGTTTTTCAACAGCAACCGTTTCACGAGGTCGTCCACCTCCTCTTTGGCG
>ERZ773104.3670-NODE-3670-length-14251-cov-3.714920_pt1 | contig 14251 bp, 10 predicted proteins | sample MGYA00511920_ERZ773104 | MGnify/ENA primary metagenome ERZ773104 (study PRJEB29015, sample SAMEA2737857) | human gut metagenome | biome: human gut; feature: human-associated habitat; material: faeces | place: China | collected 2012 ...
AAGTCGTCCGAATTGGAGCGGGACGTAACATGTGCAAAAATTGCACATGTTCAGCATGAGGGGCAACGGCAAGTGCGACGTATGATTCCATTTTATAACCTCGATATGATTCTATCGGTGGGCTATCGCGTCAATTCCAAAAATGCCACTCAATTTCGTATCTGGGCAAATAAGGTCTTGAAAGAGTATCTAATAAAAGGCTATGCAGTCAATAGCCAGTCCAAGGCCGAGCAGTTGGAGGAGCTGAAACAAACCGTTCATCTGCTCTCGAACGTGTTGTCGGCAAAGGATGTTACGAAATCCGAGGCAATCGGGTTGCTGCGCGTGATTACGGACTATACTTACGGTCTCGATACGCTCGACCGCTACGATTATCAGCAGTTGGAAGTGTCGGCTACTACGACCGAGGAGCCGTTTCATGCGACCTATGAAAATGCGATGGAGGCGTTACAGGTGTTACGCGACAAGTTCGGAGGCAGCGAGCTGTTCGCCCACGAGAAGGACGAGTCGTTCAAAAGCACGATGGGCGCAATTTACCAGACTTTCGGCGGGCGGGACCTCTATCCGAGCGTTGAGGAGAAGGCGGCTAATCTGCTCTATCTGACGGTTAAAAACCATTCGTTCAGCGACGGTAACAAGCGTATCGCCGCTTTCCTGTTCCTTTGGTTCTTGGAAAACAATCGGATTCTTTACCGTGCTGACGGTTCGCGCCTTTTGGATAACAATACACTGGTCGCCCTGACGCTGATGATTGCCGAGAGCCGCACGGAGGAAAAAGACGTGATGACGAAGGTTGTGGTGAATCTGATCAATAAGAACAATTGACACGATAACAGCGTGTCGGATATCGGAAAAGTGATGAAACCTATGAAGCCTAGTCATTTTATGAACCGAGTTTTATTGTTTGTATTGTTGCTAGTGGTAGGCAAAGGTGCTTTGTCGCAGGAGCGGATAGATACACTCTACTATAGCCGTTCGGGGATGACGGTGCGAAATCCGGTTTTTGCCGATTATTATCGACTGGCGCTTTATCCTGCGGATGCGGCGGGGCTCAAAATGTTCAAGGATTTTTATATTTCGGGAGAATTGCGGAGAGAAGGGCGTTTTCAGACAATCGATACGCTTGATGATCGCCGGACGGTGTTTGACGGAGATGTTGTTTCCTATTTCAAGAATGGTCGCATGTCGGAAAAATCATATTATTCGGAAGGATTGTTGGAAGGCGAATATCGGCAATACGACGAGAATGGAACGTTGAAAACACGTGCGTCGTATGCCGGCGGCGAATTGTCCGGGATGTACGAGGCATACAACGGAGACGAATGGTGGAATATCGTGCAGGGCTGCCGGTTCATGATTATTATTTGCTGGCGGACGGCAGCGGGAACACGCTTAAATTCCGCATTGCGGACGACATGCCGGTATGGGAATCTCCGGTCATAACGGAGCGTTCGGTCGATTATCGGGACGGTGTGCCCTGGGAGGTCTATTTCAAAAACGGATTGACGATCGCCTTGACGGATGCCATCGTCCGGGATTACGGCAAGTGGCACCGGGTCGATCTGATTATCTCCAATAATTCATTGACGCCGGTCGAATTCAATCCGGAGACCGATATGACGGCCTATTCCGTAGACGAACACGATGTCGCCACCGATCTGCAGGTCTGGTCTTGCGATAGCTATCTGAAGAAAGTGAACCGATCGCAGACCTGGGCCGCTGTTTTGATGGGCGTCAGCGAAGGAATGGCTTCTGCCGGCGCAGGGTATTCGACCTCCACGACGACCGGTTACAGCAGCTACGGCGGTTATTCGTCTTATACGACTACGACTTATAATCCCTCTGCAGCCTATCAGGCCAACATGGCCTCACAGCAGCGGATCGCTGATTTCGGTCAGGCCTTGCAGGACGAACAACAGGTCAAAAAGCTGGGATATTTGAAGAAAAACACGATATATCCCGGAGAATCCGTATCCGGATTTGTTCATGTAGCATGGATTAAAGGGGAGCGTGTTGTGTTCATTATCCGGATTGAAGGTGCCGAATACATTTATGAGTGGGGATTTGACAAGAAAAATGCGTTTTTATTGAATAAGAACAACTAAGCTGTATCATTTTTTCTAAAATTTAGTTGAGGAAATAATATCCGCAAGGTCCTGCAAATCGCTATGTGAGCCTTGCGGATATTGTTTTTAAGGTTTATTCCTTTGCGGGAAAGCGAAAAAATGGGAAGATTTTGTACCTTTACCTAAAATATTCTATACAATGGCAGCGATGAATACAGCCGACATCGGCTTTGAAAAGGAAATATGGAAGGCGGCGGATAAGATGCGCGGAAATATTGATGCATCGGAATATAAATCCGTTGTATTGGGACTTATTTTCCTGAAATACATCTCGGACAAATTCGAAGCTAAATATCAACAGCTTGTTGCCGAAGGAGAGGGCTTTGAGGAAGACAAGGATGAGTATTTGAGTAATAAAAATGAGAAGGGTAGTTATGATCCGGTTTTCTATGTCCCTGCGGAAGCCCGTTGGGAAGCTATTGCCATCCATGCACACTCTCCTGAAATTGGAACGATCATCGACAATGCGATGCGGGCAATTGAGAAGGAGAATAAGCGTCTGAAAGATATTCTTCCGAAAAACTTTGCGCGTCCCGAGCTCGACAAACGCCGCTTGGGTGAAGTTGTCGATTTGTTTACAAATATTCGGATGCATGAGCACGGCGATTCGAAGGATATTTTGGGTCGTGCTTACGAATATTGTCTTTCGAAGTTTGCTGAGGCCGAAGGAAAATTGGCAGGTGAATTTTATACTCCGGCTTGTATCGTTAAGACGTTGGTGAACGTATTACAACCTTATAAAGGTCGTGTTTACGATCCTTGCTGCGGTTCGGGTGGTATGTTTGTACAGTCTGCACAATTCATCGAGAACCACTCTGGAAATATCAATAATATATCAGTCTATGGTCAGGATTCCAATCCTACGACATGGAAAATGGCGCAGATGAACTTGGCGATTCGCGGTATCGAGGCCGATCTCGGGCGATATAATGCGGATACCTTTTTCAATGATTGCCATCCGACTCTGAAGGCCGATTTCGTGATGGCCAATCCTCCGTTCAATCTGAGCGATTGGGGGGCGGATAAGCTGGCGGATGATGTGCGTTGGAAATACGGTACACCGCCCAATGGCAATGCCAACTTTGCGTGGATTCAGCATATCATCCACCACCTTGCCCCGACGGGACGTGCGGGCGTTGTGCTGGCCAACGGCTCGCTGTCGAGCCAGAGTGGCGGTGAGGGCGAGATTCGGCGTAAATTGGTAGAGGCTGATTTGGTGGATTGTGTTATCGCTATGCCGCCGCAGTTGTTCTATACTACACAAATTCCCGTGTCGATTTGGTTTTTCAATAAAAACAAGCAACAAAAGGGCAAAACGCTCTTTATCGATGCTCGCAACTTAGGTACAATGGTAACGCGCAAACTGCGCGAATTGACCGATAGTGACACGGTCGATCCGATAAAGCGCGGCGATATTCAGCGCATTGCCGACACCTATAATGCCTATGTTGCTGGAAAATTGGAGAATGAAAAAGGATTTTGTGCGGTTACCTCTGTCGCAGAAATTGCCAAGCAGGATTTTATTCTCACGCCCGGTCGCTATGTGGGCATTGCTGCGCAAGAGGAGGACACCGAACCGTTTGAGGAGAAAATGACACGCTTGACGGGCGAGCTTTCTGGACTATTTGAAAAGTCGCACGAGCTGGAGGCAGAGATCAAAAAACAGTTAGGTAGTATTGGGTATAAATTGTAGCAAATATGGGCTTAATTCTTAATGACTTAAAAAATGCATGTGAATTAGAACATGTATGTGACTATGTAAATAATCGCACAACGAGTAGTATGAATTATATCTCTACGGAAAATATGTTACCCAATAAAGGTGGTATAAGTGAATCTACAATAATACCGCCTGGAACCACAACTGAATATAAAATCGGAGATATTTTGATCTCTAATATTCGGCCATATTTCCAAAAAATATGGTGTGCTGATAGGTGCGGTGGGTGCTCTGCGGATGTTTTGTGTATTCGTGCAAAAGAAAATACAGATAGCAAATATTTATACTATCTGTTGAGCCAGCAAGCGTTTTTCGATTACGTAATGTCGGGAGCAAAAGGGTGTAAAATGCCTCGAGGGGACAAAAAACAGATTATGCAATGGCCTGTAAATATCCCCGCAATAGATGTGCAGAAAAAAGTTGTAGCTATATTATCTTCTCTCGATAATAAGATCAGACTCAATCGACGGATAAATGATAATTTAGAGGAGCAGGCCAAAGCGCTGTTTAATCATTACTTTATTCAAAATACAGAGAATTTAGGAGAATGGCAAGACGGGGTTTTGACTGACATTGCCCAATACCTTAATGGATTGGCTATGCAAAAATATCCAGCGATGCCTAATGAGGCAGGATTGCCAGTTTTAAAGATTAAAGAACTTGGACAAGGACAATGTGACACCAACAGTGATCGTTGCTCATCTTTAATAAAACCTGAATATATAATTTCTGATGGAACCATTATATTTTCTTGGTCAGGAACCCTACTTGTAGATATTTGGTGTGGTGGAAAATGTGGGCTCAACCAACATTTATTTAAGGTATCTTCGGCAAAGTATCCTCAATGGTTTGTTTTTTATTGGACAAAGCATCATTTGAATAAATTTATTCGCATTGCGAAAGACAAAGCGGTTACTATGGGGCATATCAAACGATGTGATTTAGAAATATCAAAAGTAAAAATCCCAAGTAAGCAGGCTTTGGTTAATTTAGATAAGTTATTTTCTCCCATCTTTAATAGAATGGTTACTTGTCGAATTGAAAATAGGAAATTATCATCTCTCCGCGATACCCTTCTACCCAAACTCATGTCCGGTGAGATCTCCGTTGAGGAGGTTTCCCTCGATTAGCTTGCTAAATTATCATTTATCGGTTATCTTTGTGTGTATTTCAATGGACTGCGTAACTTTATCAATTTCAATAATACAAACGCAGCCATGAAAGAAAAACTAATTGACGAAATTAAAACCGCGATGCGTACCGTCATTACGGCAGATCAAATGAGCATCTTATGTAACGTGCTGAATCGCACATTGCAAAATATTGTCATCGCAGAAAAGCTTCCGGATAGCGAAGCGCGAGTCAAGGCTAATTCTCAACTGCAAACGCTATTTATATCAGCCAAACGCGTCGAGGGATGCTCTGAGAAAACATTAAAATATTATGCTTCGACTATTGAATATATGTTACGGCAGATCGACAAGAATATCGTCGATATAACAACGACCGATCTACGATGTTATCTTGCATCATACCAATCGAATAACCAATCGTCAAAAGTTACCATAGACAATATCCGCAGAATTTTCTCAAGCTTTTTCGCATGGCTCGAAGACGAAGATTATATTCTTAAAAGCCCGGTGAGACGCATCCATAAAGTTAAAACCGGCTCTTTAATTAAAGAGGTGCTATCCGATGAAAATCTTGAAATTTTGCGTGACAACTGCACCCATATACGAGATCTGGCAATCATAGACATGCTATCGTCTACCGGTATCCGCGTCGGCGAACTGGTAAAAATTAATCGAGAAGATATAGACTTTCACGAACGCGAGTGCGTCGTTTTCGGTAAAGGCAACAAAGAACGGGAAGTCTATTTCAACGCCCGCACAAAAATTCATCTGAAACAATACCTCGAAAGCCGGACAGATGACAATCCGGCACTCTTCGTATCCATTGCCAAGCCGCATAATCGGCTTAAAATTAGCGGAGTAGAGTTACGTCTCCGCCAACTCGGCCGCAAAGTTTCGATTCACAAAGTTCATCCGCATAAATTCCGCCGAACACTTGCTACAATGGCCATTGATAAAGGGATGCCGGTCGAACAGGTACAAAAGCTATTGGGGCACGTCAAAATCGACACGACAATGCACTATGCAATGGTTAATCAAAGCAATGTCAAAATCTCACATCGGAAATATATAAATTAGGTATGACACGAGTAACCTGCAAAATAAAGGATGTAATATCAGAAGTCAAAAGTGGTGATTGGGGCAAAGGCTCCCCCACAGAGAACTATACAACAGAAGTATTATGTGTGAGAGGGGCTGACATTCCCGAACTTTGCAAAGGCAATGTCGGCAAAATGCCACAACGTTTTATCCATAATAAAAAAGCGACATCAAAGATTTTATCTGCTAATAATTTAATAATTGAAATATCCGGCGGGAGTCCAACGCAGTCAACGGGGCGCATTGCGCTAATATCCGATAAAATATTATCCCGATATAGTAAGCCTTTGATATGTTCTAACTTCTGTAAAGCCATCACAGCAACGGGCATCCAACCTGAATATCTTTTTAATTACTGGCTTTATCTGTACAATAAAGATGCTATGTTCCCCTATGAGAATGGCACAACCGGCATTAAGAATTTAGATTTCAACAGTTTTATTCAGGAACAAGATATATCAATTCCTGATATTAAAACTCAACAAAAAATAGTCTCTATTCTTTCTTCAATTGACGAAAAAATAGAGACCAATAAGCGTATAAATGATAATTTAGCAAGCTAATCGAAGGAAACCTCCTCGACGGAGAGCTCGCCGGACATGAGTTTGGGTAGAAGGGTATCACGGAGAGTGGATAATTTTATGTTTTCTTTTTTATTAGATTCAATTTGACTAAATAAAGGATCAGCAATAGAGTTAAATTGCTTCAATTTAGTGTCAGAGGGTATTGATATTGGAGTTTTTCTGAAAATCGGAACAGTCAATTGTTGCTGAGTCGTCCCCGTTCCTGTAATATTCTGAGTTAATGCCCACAAGTATAAATATTTTGCAGACAACTCTTTTTTATTAGGGATTATTGAAATTAGCCGGACAATAGGAACATATGGTTCTAATCTCAAACAGACATAACCTATAGTTCCTCTTGCAGAAATAGTTATACTTTCCTCGTGAATTTTTGCAACATTTGTATAACCATATAATCCTTCATTATCTATTCCATTAGAATATATAGGAACATGACACTCAATAGTCTTTTTATTAGTATATTTTGAAGGCCTATCACCTCCAGCAGTAATAAGTGTGATATCTCCTAATTCACAGTGAACCCATTCGTTTCGATCGAAATCCACAAACCACGACTTAAACAACGCTTTGGCCTGCTCCTCTAAATTATCATTTATCAAAGTTACTATTGTAATTTCTATTTTTGTTATATTTGTATTAAACTGGGATTTCTAATGGAATTAGATCTTAATATTGATTCAAATGGCAATGTAATCGTCAATACATTGTCGGAATATGTTGCATATATTTCTCAGTTGCAAGCTGCCAATGAAGGTAGCAATGAGCGATTCTTTTTCAGGGGCCAATCCAATAAAAATTGGGATGTGCGCCCGTGTTTATTTAGAGAGAATAACCTGACGATTGAATCCGATATTATATCCGAGGCTTGTGCTCGTGCTCCTTTTGAATTTGGCGGCCGAAGTGCATTTGAACGACTGACAAAATTACAACATTATGGACTGCCAACCAGAATGTTGGATGTAACGCTAAATCCTTTAGTCGCGTTGTATTTTGCGTGTGCGAAATGTGAAGATAAAGAAAACTACGACAAGAATTATAAAGAATCTGATACTATTGATGTCGACTCCGATCATTCATTTGATAATGAATATGATGTCGATGGGGCTGTTTATTATAGACGGGCTTATGGACATAAGCATAATTCAGATGATATTGATCTGTTGGCCCGAATCGCGGAAATGGATTTCAGCGGAGATATTGTATTGCATCAATTGGTCGAGAAATTAGGACTACGCAGTCAAATAAAACAAGCCGAGGATTTTGAGGAACTGGCAAAGGTGATGCAAAATGCTTACTTTGTTATATCGACATTCAACAATGAACGTTTGATTCGGCAGAGCGGAGCTTTTTTGCTTTCTGGTAGCATTAATATTCAACTCAATAAATCTGATTACGGCGCCAGTCGGATCGAGAAGAGCAGTTGTTCTTTAAATAGCCAGTTTGCGAGCGAAAGGATAATCATACCGGCCGGAAGCAAGGAAAGCCTTTTAGAAGAATTGAATTTCTACAATATAAACCAAGGGGCTTTATTTCCGGAGTTGGAGCATCAGATGGCATATATCAAATATAGTATGTGTAAATCTAATGTCAGAAGCGCTTCATCTTTTGAAAAGATAGATTTTGATGCAATAAAAGCTGAAGAATCTAAGGAAAGTGTTGAGATAGCTGAATCCGTAGTGAGAGAAGAGTTAGTTGATAAGGCTATTTATGATATCATATCACAATATATTTCAGATGATGCTATAAAACAGAATGTTCTTCGAATTATTACACGGCAAACCGAATATATAGATTGGGCCAATAAGGAAGCGACCATTAGTGATTTGAGGCGTAAAATCAAACGAAGCCTGTCTTTACAATCTATTAGTTCTGATGTCGCAACGCAATCTGCGCGTAATATGGTATCACAACTTGTTAACTTGTATGTGAAAAAATAACAATTATATGCACTTCACCGAAGATGATTTTGAAAACGCTATTCTCGAGTTGTTTCGAGAGCAATTAGGCTATGATTATGTGTACGGTCCCAATGTAATGCGCGACTATGCAGAACCGCTTTACGTGGAGGTGCTGGAGGCTGTGTTGCCGCAGATCAATCGTGGACTGCCACAGGCCGCTATTGACGAAGCTATGGTGAAAATTCGGACCTATGAGGGCGGAACGTTGGTACAGAAGAATGAATTGTTCACGGATTATTTGCAAAATGGCGTAGCTGTCAATTATTTCGATGGCCGCGAGCAATGTTCCGCAAATGTCCGGCTTGTCGATTACGATTCACCGTTACATAATCGGTTTACGATCGCTAATCAATGGACGGTCGATGGGCACTCGGTAAGGCGTGCGGATATGATCGTATTTGTCAATGGATTGCCGCTGGTGGTGGTCGAACTCAAATCGCCATCGCGTGAGAATACAGACGTGTCGGAAGCTTATGCACAATTGCGTAACTATATGCAGGAGATTCCGTCACTCTTTATCTATAACGCTTTTTGTGTGATGAGCGATCAGGCGATGACTAAGGCGGGGACGATCACAGCGGGTGAAGACCGTTTTATGCAGTGGAAAACGGTAGATGGGAGTTATGAAGATACCCATAGCGCGAATTTCGATGTGCTTTTCGCGGGAATGTTCGAAAAAACGCGGTTTGTTGAATTGTTGCGGAATTTTGTTTGTTATTCGAAAGACGGTAAACAGGATATTAAGATATTAAGTGCCTATCATCAGTTTTATGCCGTACACAAGGCTGTGCTTTCGACGGTTAAAGCAGCTGAGACAGATGGTCGGGGTGGCGTGTTTTGGCATACGCAGGGCAGCGGAAAGTCATTGTCGATGGTCTTTTTCGCCAAGCAGTTGCAGCAGGCGATGTCGTCGCCGACTATCGTCGTGCTGACAGACCGTAACGATTTGGACGGTCAGTTGTACCGGCAGTTCGCTTGTTGCAGGGATTTTTTGCGTCAGACACCCGTGCAGGCCGAAAGTCGGGCTCATCTTCGGGAATTATTGGCGGGACGCGAAGCGAACGGTATCTTTTTCTCGACGATGCAGAAATTCGAAGAGAGCGAAGAACCTCTTTCGACGCGACGAAATATAGTTGTTATGGCCGACGAGGCGCATCGCAGTCAATACGGATTGGAGGAGAGGGTCAGGATGGTTACGGATGCTGACGGGGTAACGCAAGCCAAAGTTGTAATCGGCGCGGCGCGTCTGGTGCGTAATGCGTTGCCGAATGCTACCTATATCGGGTTTACCGGAACGCCTATTTCGCAAAAAGATCGGTCGACACGCGAAGTGTTTGGAGATTACATCGACGTGTACGATATGACGCAGTCGGTGGAGGACGGTGCGACACGGCCGGTATTTTACGAGAGCCGTGTAATCAATCTGAAACTCGACGAGCAGTCCTTGCGGCGTATTGATGCGGAGTATGATGCGATGGCTGAGGAGGCGGAAGAGTATGTCATTGAGAAAAGCAAGCGTGAATTGGGGCGGCTCGACTCGATCCTTGGAGCTGACGCGACGGTGGCATCATTGTGCGAGGACATCGTAAAACACTATGAGGAATTCCGGCAATACGAGCAGACGGGTAAGGCGATGATAGTAGCCTATTCGCGGCCAATAGCGATCAAGATTTACCGTCGGATTCTCGAAATGCGTCCGGTGTGGAGTGACAAGCTGGCTGTTGTGATGACTTCCGGTAATAAAGATCCGGAAGACTGGCGGGCGATTATTGGAAATGATTCCCACAAGAAAGAGTTGGAGAAGCGGTTCAAAGACAACGATAGCTCGTTGAAAATCGTCATCGTAGTTGATATGTGGCTTACGGGTTTCGACGTACCTTCGCTTTCGACGATGTATGTCTATAAACCGATGTCCGGACACAATCTAATGCAGGCTATTGCTCGTGTGAATCGTGTGTTTGGGGATAAACAAGGTGGTTTGGTTGTGGATTATGTGGGTATCGCTTCGGCGTTGAAGACGGCGATGAACGATTATACATACCGTGACCGCAAAAATTATGGTGATACGGATGTGGCTAAAACCGCCTATCCGGAGTTTCAGAAGAAACTGGACGTTTGCCGTGATCTGATGTATGGATTCGATTATGGTGCTTTCTTCGGTAAGTCTGATTTGGAGCGGGCGAAAGCCATCAGCGGAGGTGTCGATTTCATGCAGTCCCCCGAGCGGATGGAAACGAAAAAACTCTATATCAAAGAGGCGCTGCTGCTGCGGCAGGCATTGTCGCTTTGTCAGAGTTTACTGAATTATGAGCAACGTATCGAAGCTGCCTATTTTGAGGCGGTTCGCACATTACTGACGCGCGTGGAAGCCAAGGGCAAGATTTCGTTCCGTGAGATTAACGGGCGTATTAATGAATTGCTCAAGCAGAGTATCAAGAGCGAAGGGGTAATTAATCTTTTCTCCGATATCAAGGAGGAGTTCTCTTTGTTCGATTCGAAATTCCTGGAAGAGGTTGCCCGGATGAAGGAACGGAACTTCGCCGTAGAATTATTGCGTAGGTTGATTGCAGAGCAGGTACAACTATATCAGCGAACGAATACGGTACGAGCCGAGAAGTTTTCGGAAATTCTGGCCGATGCCATGAGCCGCTATTTGAAAGGGATGCTGACGAACGAAGAGGTTATCGAAGAACTGCTGAAAATAGCCCGTGAGATCGTTCACGGCGAAAAGGCCGGCAAGTCGCTTAATCTGAACAGCGAAGAACTTGCCTTTTATGATGCGTTGACCAAGCCTGAGGCTGTAAAAGATTTCTATTCCAACGATCAGTTGGTCGCTATTACGCGAGAGTTGACAGATGCGCTTCGGCGAAACAAGACGATTGACTGGAATATGAAGGAGAGTGCTCGTGCCGGAATGCGGCGTATTGTCAAACGATTGTTGAAAAAGTATAATTATCCGCCTGCTGGGCAGGAAGATGCTTTGAATACGATTATGGAGCAGTGTAAGAAGTGGAACGAAAATAATTGAATGAGATAGCTATGGGTAAGTTGGAAGAGTCAGTCGTATAATGATTTTGCAAGATATAGTAATAGGCAGTGTCCATAATTTTGTGTAAATGGGAGAATAGGATTCAGTTTGAGTTACGCTCCCCTCGATCCCGGAATATCGTCATCTCTTTCCGCCGGCAGGGAATTAAATGCCGGAGATGAAAATCCGCAAGGCCATGCGAATCGCCCGAGGGGCGAGCCTTGCGGATTTCCATCCCCGGCGTTTTGCTGGTCGCATGTAGATTTGCAGCGTGATGTAATCACAGGTAATTTCGATATGGAGTCGCAGTGAACCGGGGCTTGTCGTAAGCTTTGAGGCTTGGCGGTAGATTTGGACTGCGACTCCATTAACCAGAGAGAATGGCTGTTTAGAATTGTAGGTTTGAAGACCTGGTACATGTGATAGCATACGACTCTCACAAAACTAACAAGTTATGCACTATTTGTATTATGTGGGTCTGGATGTGTCGAAAGAGACTTTCGATGCGTCTTTGGTCGCCTTCGAGGATGCAAACGAGATGGCTCACCGCAAATTCGCCAACTCCCGAAAAGGGATCTGCTCGTGTCTGCACTGGGTTGAGAAGCGGCATGGTATTCGGCTCGACGATGTGATTTTCTGCGCCGAGGATATGGGGAGCTACATATCCGAGATGGCGGTTTGTGCTTCCGACAGGACGCTGAATTTCAATTTTTCACTGATCTCGCCGTTGGTAATCAAGTATTCGATGGGTATTGCCCGTGGCAAAACAGACAGAGTGGATGCCCGGCGTATCGCCGAGTATGCGATCACTCACTATCGGAAGATAGCCCTTTATCTGCCGGCAGAGAAGGAACTGTGTCAGTTGCGCACATGGCTGATCTTAAGGGCTCATCTGGCAAAACAACGTGTAGCGAAACTGGTGTTGCTCGAAAAATTAGACTACAAAGAGAAATTCGCGGATGTATCTATTCAACGTTCCATGCTCCAGGAGGAGATCGCGTATGCAGAAACTCATATGAAAACCATCGAACGGGAAATGAAGGAACTGATAGCCGCCGACAGCAACATTTGCCGGAACTACAAGCTGCTGACCAGCATCAAAGGTGTAGGGCCGATCACGGCCATTGTGATGCTCTGTTCGACGCTTAATTTCACCAAAATCACAGACCACCGCAAGTTTGCCTGCTATTGCGGGCTGGCTCCGTTCGAACATAGCTCCGGCACAAGCGTTCGCGGGGGATGCCACACATCGAGCATGGCGAATCGAGACATTAAAGTACAACTGAACCGCAGTGCACTGATTGCCATCAGGTGTGATCCGCAACTAAAGGCATATTACGAACGCAAAGTGGCTGAAGGTAAACATAAATTCAGCGTCCTGAATGCTGTGAGGGCCAAAATCGCCGCCAGATGCTTTGCCGTCGTAAGGCGTGGAACACCATATGTAGCGTTGCAGATATAATCCGGCATACATATCTGCCATTCGATAAGATTTTGAGATCATTCAAAATCTCAAAATCTTATTGTCGGAACAGTCCGTCTAATTGGGAGCCGAACCTACTCATAATTAATGTATTGTCATTTCCGTACTCCGCAAATTAACGATTCTGACTATGGGATGCAAGGCTATACAAGCGCTTCGCGGCCTTGCATCCCATAGCCAGAATCATTTTGCTAAACGCTACGACAAAAAATGACAATTTCCGGGCATGAAACTTTTTGCAGCTTTTATTTGGTTTTATCTTAGAATTCTACCGTCGGAATAGGCGACATTCTGTAGCTCCTGACGATCCGGGTCTGATGTTCAGCCGCAATCGGTCTGTCCGTTCGACGGCCCCCCCCGTCCTGCTATCTGCCGTCGAAATACCTCCGCTTTTTCAAAACGGTCTTCTGCTATTCTTCTTCTCGTGGAGATAATTCAGCTCGTCGCGGTAAATGTCCATGACGAACTGCAGCATATTGTCGACCAACGCCGTAAGCCTTGTCGTGTCATCTCCTAGCAGGTGGAGAATTTTCGAAATTGTGTGCTTGGTTTCGAGGCTGACATATATGGCAGCCCGTTCATCGGAACACTTTACGGGACGGAAAAACGTCTGTTCGAAATCGGGCAGCAAAATTCTTTTACGCCGGAATCCGTCCGGCTCCTTTACAGTAGTCGTTTGAGTGTCGACGTCTGTTTTTTCAGTCGTCGGTGCCGATGCTCCGGATACCGTTTCCGCACCGGCCCTTGTACAGCAGCGTGACAAGCTGCTGCCGGAAGCAATGGAGCATCTGTTCCGAAAGTTTACGGGCACTTTGCCTTCGTGTGGAACGTTGGAGGGGTACCGCCTTCTGGCAGTGGACGGGTCCGATGTGAAGATTCCCCCAAATCCCGCAGACGCCGACTCCTATCATCAGGGCGCTTCTGGACAGCGGGGCTATAATTTGCTGCATCTGAATGCGCTGTACGATCTGGAGAGCCGCCTGTATCTGGATGCTTTGGTACAAAAAGACCGCAAAAAGCATGAGGCGCAGGCTATGATTGCCATGGCGGAGCGTCAATCTTTCCGGGCCATCGTTCTGGCGGACCGGAATTACGAATCCTATAACTTGATGGCCCACCTG
>ERZ773104.3677-NODE-3677-length-14224-cov-4.281883_pt1 | contig 14224 bp, 22 predicted proteins | sample MGYA00511920_ERZ773104 | MGnify/ENA primary metagenome ERZ773104 (study PRJEB29015, sample SAMEA2737857) | human gut metagenome | biome: human gut; feature: human-associated habitat; material: faeces | place: China | collected 2012 ...
GCAAAGTCCCTTTCAAAAATGATGATTACCTTGCTTCCGGGACTTCGAGTTTCCGTAAGGCATGTAAATCAAACATCAGAGATAAACAAAATCTAGAAATCACCTAAAACGAAAATGCGGCAAGGCAATTGCTATAGTTCCCTGATGGCGAAATCCACCAGGTAGTGGCTGCAAAATGCGATATAGCTATCGACATAATAAGCAATATGTGGCCTGTTAGCGTCTATGGACGTGTGAAGTTCGAGTTAAATACATGTATATGAATTAGCATTCAAATTATTCCGGGAATCACATTTCACCGCCACGTACATATATATGAATTAGCACGGAAATTATTCCGGCAATAAATAGAGAAAGAAAGGATACTCGCAATGAATAACAGAAGTGAGATGAATGTTTGCTGTAATTCCTGCTCCCGTCCTAGTACAGACTGCCCGAACACTGATCCCTTACGCGGCATGCCTCTAGGTATTGGCTATGTTCCTGTCCAAGAATGGGGACAGACGTATTGTCCTGATAAAGCATTACAACGCGGAACTATTTTTCCACCACTGGATCTGCCGTTTTGCGGCTGCATCCCTAAAGGATTTCGCTGTCAAAAAGGAGGTCTCTCATGAACGGAAATAAAATGAATGGAATGAACGGCTGTGGCTGCAGCAATCAAATGAATCGGCCGAACAATGGCTGTGGCAATCAAATGAACCGACCGAACAATGGCTGTGGCTGTGGCAACCAAATGAACCGGCCGAACAATGGCTGTGGCTGTGGCAATCAAATGAACCGACCGAACAATGGCTGTGGCAACCAAATGAACCGACCGAACAATGGCTGTGGCAACCAAATGAATCAGCCGAACAATGGCTGTGGCAACCAAATGAACCGACCGAACAATGGCTGTGGCTGTGAATCTGTGGATTTTTCACAAAATCTTATGAATTTGTGTCGCGATGATCTTCTCAAAGTAATCAACGAAGTCAGCTTCGCTATGTATGACTGTTGCCTGTTCTTAGATACACACCCTATGGATTCTTGTGCATTGGATTATTTTCAAAAAATGAAGAAAAAAAGAAAAGCAGCCATGGATATTTATACACGCAAGTTTGGTCCTCTTGTCCTTGACTGCGCCGGTGATGGCTGCACTTGGGACTGGGGACAGGAGCCTTTGCCTTGGGAATAATCGGGCATTAAAGGGCAACACAAGTTTAAGAATATATGAGAACGTTTTTTGTTGCGTTTCTTAAATTATAACTTCGAAAGGAAACTAAATTATGTGGAATTATGAAAAGAGACTGCAGTATCCTGTGAAAATCACACGCTGCGATCCAAAAGCTGCCATGATCATAGCAAGTCAATATGGTGGTCCTGACGGCGAAATTGGTGCTTCCATGCGATATCTGTCACAGCGTTATTCCATGGAAAACCGCATTGCGGCCGGAACGTTGACTGACATCGGCACCGAGGAATTGGCCCACTTAGAGATGGTTGCAACCATCATATGCCAATTAACCAAGAATCTTACCCCGGAAGAAATCAAGGCTTCTGGATTTGACAAATATTATATCGATCACACCTTAGCCATTTGGCCACAGGCCGCAAGCGGCGAGCCCTTCAGTGCCAGCCAGTTCCAGAGCACCGGCGATACGATCACAGATCTTTACGAAGATATGGCGGCTGAACAAAAAGCACGCTTAACTTACGACAATATTCTCCGTCTTGTGAAGGACCCAGAGATTGCAGATCCGATTCGCTTTTTAAGAGAACGTGAAATTGTTCATTTTCAGCGCTTTGGTGAAGCGCTCCGCAAAGTACAGGATGAACGAGACTCACGCAACTTCTATGCCTTCAACCCACAAATCGATAAAAAATCATGCTAAAATTACATTGGGTTGAAGGCATTGCATTCCAACCCACAAATTGATAAAATATTATGTTATAATTACTAACTACTTCCCATATTGGAAGTTACTGGCCGATCCACATATTGTTATTATTTTATTGGTAAAATAGCAATATGTGGCCAGGCAGTAAATTGGGATACACGAGAGTTGTGTGATGCTTATAAGGAGATTGTAAAATGACAATATTGAACATGATAGCTGCAGATGAAGAGATATCACAATTAAATAAAGAGTTAAAGGAAAAGACCGGACAGAGTCTGGGGTTTAATTATGATTGTTATACGGGAATAGAAGACTACAAAGAACATCTTCGAGAGTGTGCTAAAGAAGGAAAAATAATAATACACCCACAAGATGAGGCCGCGAGAAATAGATTTGCTACTGTGATAAGTAGACAATAAATTAGAAGGCGACAACGCTACCCAAAAGTTAAAGGAGGGATAAAATGACTCAAAAACATAAGGAAGCCAGTATAAAATTTATCGAGCATTTTGGATATTACCCAAATCATCCAAATGATATAGATTTTGATCAGGATGCCTATGCAGAGGAACTGTTAAAATGTGTCGAAGATAACTTTGATTATACAATAAAGAAGTATGGAACGGTGCCAAAAACAGAACAGCCTAAACCTGAAATAATTTGGGATTAACTACCACCAGTCGGAGATGACATGGTGGTATTTTGTATTACCGCACTTCGATCTGGCACATCTTCATTGCTTCTAAAGCATTCTTATGGCTTTCAGGCGTGACACCGGCGCAGCAATCCTGCAATACAGCAACCGGTACTTCCGGTAAATACGCTTTAACGAGCAATGCATTGGAAATAACACAAATATCCGTACACAGCCCCACCAACGTAATTTCTTCAATGTCTTCCTCAATAGCCAGTCTCTGTAAATAGTCTCCCAACTCTTTGGAGCCGAAGGTCATCTTCTCGAACACTTTGTCCTGTGGGCATTTCACCGCCTCGATATCCTCTGCCAGATTCCAACCGTCGGTTCCTTTGATGCAATGTGGCACCGGCAGATTTTTTCCTTCCTGTGTATCTATGTAATCATCAAAATGTGTGTCTTTCGTGTATAAAATCGTTCCTTCAAAGCCCTTAATAGTCTCAATAACGTTAGGTACAATAGCAACCGCTTCTTTCGTGCCAAGTGCACCGTCAATAAAATCATTTTGCATATCTACTACAATTAATACTTTCATAAATTCACTTTTCCTTTCCAACTATATCAAGCTTAAAAAGCTTCTAACATTCTGTTTATTAACAACTCCAACTTCCCATACCTCAAGTCCTCCACAACCACATATTGCTTATTATGTCAATAACTCAAACTTCCCACACCCGAATGAACGCCAAAGTCCCATAATACTTATTACGGGGCACGTTTACTAACATTTTGTAAAGACGAAAATCACTGCAAATATTTTGCCTCCATTCTCGACAAAACGCTCTTCTCTTGACACTCCTCATCTTGCCGCAGCAATGCTTCCATCGATTTACGCTGTTCTACAGTAAGTGCATTTGAAAGATTTGCCACAATGAAATCCTTTTGTTCTGCCGTCAATAGCATCATTCTGCTTTTCGCACCAAATCCTATGCAAAAACGATGTTGCACGCTATTCGCATAATAAACAACATAGCCTTTTTCCATTAAAAAGTTCTCAGCTCTGATACCTGTCAAATATTCGCCATAGGTCTCCTGTACCAGTTTTTGGGCAGATGCCACATGCTGCCAACATTCACAAAATGTAAAAGTTCCATCCCCTGCTAAAAATCCGCATAATTCCATAACATTTCTCCTCCCTGGCAAATCCAGCATCCCCATCTCATTTATCACTTAAGAATTTGTTCGATCTCCTGCAATTCTTCCTCACTAAACTCTAAATGTTCTATACAAGCCACATTATCAATGATCTGCTGCTTTTTGCTTGCGCCGGCTAGAACTGTGACAACCGCCGGATTATGCAGGCACCAAGACAATGCCATCTGAGAAAGCGTCTGTCCCCGTCGCTCAGCGAGGGTATTTAACTGTTGCAATTTGCTGACCAATTCTTCATTCAATTGTTCTCCAAGCCATGTATTTCCTCTTCCCACACGCGAATCTGTTGGAATCCCATTTAAATATCGGTCTGTTAAAAATCCCTGTGATAATGGAGAAAAGACTGCAAGTCCAATCCCATGCGCCACCGCGTATTGATCCAGACCATCCTTTTCCACTTGACGGTTAAGCATCGAATATGACGGCTGATTTGCAATAAACGGCGTTCCCAATTCCGTAAGCAGTTGCTGCATTCTCTCGGTCTGCTCTGCATTATAATTCGAGATTCCCACATACAATGCTTTGCCCTGACGAACAATCTGATCCAACGCATGTGCCGTCTCCTCAAGCGGAGTATCCGGGTCAAAAACATGATGATAAAAAATGTCGACGTAATCCAATTTCATCCGTCGTAAACTTTGATCCAAGGAAGCAATCAAGTATTTGCGAGAACCATTTCGATCGCCATATGGTCCGTCCCACATCTCATAACCCGCCTTCGTTGAAATGCAAAGTTCATCACGAAATTCACGCATTCCTCGGTCTAATATCCGCCCAAAATTTTCCTCTGCACTTCCATTATAAGGATTCCCATAATTATTCGCCAGATCGAAGTGTGTAATCCCCAGGTCAAACGCAGTATGTACCATTTCTTCCATATCGCTGAAACGACCCTGATGCCCAAAATTCTGCCATAACCCCATAGACACTTTAGGCAGTTTTAACCCGCTGCGGCCACAGCGCGAATAGATCATTTTGTCATATCTCTTATCACTCGGCAAATACATTTACAATTTCCTCCTGTTCCAAAAATAACAACATAACGTCACAATTCTCTTTCAGTGTATCATATATTTTACATAGAATCTATCCCAATCATTTTTTCCATAACAAGCACGACGTACTCATATTAGGAGTTCCGCGGAAATTCCATTAGGCATAGAAATCCTGTGCCGTTATTTATGACCGTATGCATACAAACTGCAAGCAAATAGAAAATATATTTTCCTGCAGATCTGCTGTGATCTGTCCATTCATCTGTTCTACAAGCTGACGTGCAATTGCCATTCCAAGTCCGCTCGACGTGGTACTCCTCGCCAGATCCGCCTTATAAAACCGTTCAAATATCCGCTCCACATCAATATATTCCGGGTGCATCACTTCATTTTGTACAAGCAGGCATGCCTCTCCCTCCTGCTCTGACAAAACGATCTTTACATGTCTGCCACCATGTTCCCATACATTTTTAATCACATTTTGCAGCACTCTGCGCATTGCCTGATCATTGCCAAGCACCCATAATGCGCCCTCCTCAAGCTGTAATTGCGGTTCCATCTGTTGTTTTTGCCACTCATTATAATACGAAAACAAGGCTTCTTTGACCAATGCTCCAAAATCGCATTTTGTCAAAGGAACCTCATAACTTCTGCTTTCCAATTTTGTGTAAGTAAACAACTCTTCTAACATATCCCGCAACGCATGAATGCGTTCTTGAATAATTTGCAAATAACGTGTTCGCTCCTTTGCATCCTCTGTATCCTCCAACAACTGAAAATACCCATCCAAGGAGGTTAGCGGTGTGCGAATGTCATGTGACAGATTGGTATACGTCCGCACAAGTCTTTTCTCCTTTTGCACCCACTCCTGCCTGTTGCTGCGCTGCTTTTGCAAGATTTCATTCAATGAATCCGTTAATTTGCCAATCCCCAATATACGAATATCACTGACCAATATCCCATCACTTTGCTTGTCCTGCACAAACCGGAGTTGTTCCTCCAGCTTGCGCATCTGCCACCGCACCTTGACCAACAAATAGGACATTACCACCAACGCGGACAACGATACTGCCACATACCACGTCATACCAAATCCCTCTTTTCTATCTGTATTATATTTATCAAAGACATCACTACGAAATAGCCGACCACTAACAAGCACACATTGCGAATTTCTGTTGCAGTCATGTCAATCTGCAATGTTTTTATTTTGGTCGTCAGCAAATACGGCTGCAGGTCTATACTTCTGTTAAACAATTTCTTTATCACCGCAGAAATCCCCATGCAGGCAACCGGTGCCACCCCCATGATCAAACACATTCCCAATGTCATGCTAAATGCCATACTTCGAATAAGCATTGCGATCGTCATACAAAGGATCAAAAACACATACTGCAATGCCATTCCCAGTAAAATCTCCGGCAAATATTTTGTCACATCACCCCATTTTATATAATGAAATGTTTTATATACCGCAATGCTCTGCACAGCCAAGCTGATCAGATCAAATACGACTGTATATATCGCCATGGCGATCCACTTTGCATACACAAGGTGACGCCTATGTTCCATCTGCCCGCCAATATTTTTGATATATCCATTTTTGATATCTAACATCACAAACATTATCGCAAAAATAAGCGCCATCATTGTCAAAATACCCGATTTCAAATGCAATAAAAACATATCTAAGACTTCTACTGACTCTGCATCCATCTCGCTGGTGTCCTCGGAAATACCAAAAAATATTGTAGCGTTATTATCGTTCGCTGACTCTATTTCCAGATTTGCCTGATCCTTTTTCTTCGCTTTACTTGCCTGCAGACCATCTTTGTTCTGCTGTCCCGAAACATTCCCCTCTGATGCACTTTGTTCCTGTCTCGCAGCCTTCATATCATCACAGTTAAACTCTGTTGTCATAAAAACCAAGCCGATCATAATAATACCGATCACCCAAAAAGATCTCATCCGAAATATTTTATATAATTCCATGCGAATACTATTCCACATATTATTGCTCCTTTCACCGACAACCTATTTTTCTGCTGTCATATTCAAAAAATAACGTTCCAATTCTTCCTGGTAAATCCGTAATTCCCTCGGAAACACCCCCGCTTCAACCAACTGTGCATTGATCTGCGCGCTATCCTCCAGCCGTTCATACAAATACAAATGGTTGACATCGATCATCTCATAACGAGTTATTCCCAGTCGATCCAAAATCGGCATCGCCTGCTCCGGCTGATCTAATGTAAGTTCCAATCGTTTGCTGCATTGCTGTATCAACTGTTCCTGCGAAATCTCCTGTAGTAACACACCATTGTGAATAATCCCAAAATCCGTACACAACTTTGATAATTCTTCCAAGATATGGCTGGAAATCAATATTGTAATATTTCGTTCTTCAGACAAACGCTGCAACATATCACGGATCTCCACAATGCCTTGCGGATCCAACCCATTGATCGGCTCATCTAACACCAAAAAATCCGGGTTGCCTACCAAAGCCAAAGCAATACCAAGCCGCTGTTTCATACCAAGTGAAAAATGCTTTGTCTTTTTGCGCCCGGCATGTACCAGACCGACTAATTCCAACAATTCTTCTGCATATTTTTTATCACGGATCCCAAACAATTCTGCCTTAATCATAAGATTGTCCTGCGCTGACATATTCGGATACAATCCCGGCTGCTCAATAAGGCATCCCACTCTCGACCGTACTTTCGCTAATGATTTTCCGGAACAGCCAAATATCTCATGCTCGCCAGCAGTTGGATCCGCTAATCCCGCGATCATCTTTAAAACCGTCGTTTTGCCTGCACCATTCCTGCCGATAAATCCATATATCGCGCCCCGCCGTATGTGCATATCCACGTGGTCAACTGCAACATGTTTGCCAAACTGCTTCGTCAAACCTCTCGTTTTCAATAACATTTCTCTATTGCCTTCGCTCATATTCATCCTTTCTGTGCTCTCTCTTGTTTTACATAGACTATCATAACTGCCATTTCCGAATATATCGCTAAGAAATAGTAAAGAAATAGTAAAGATTTATAAATGCGTAACCATACAATAACCGATTCCCCATACTGTTTGTATATATTCCTGCTCTGTAATTTTCTTAATCTTTTTGCGAATATTGCTGATATGAACATCCAATGTTTTGGTTTCCCCCATATACTCCTCCTGCCAAGCATAAGTAAACACAGCCTCTTTACTAAATACCTGTCCCGGATGTTCCAATAACAATTCCAAAATTGCAAATTCCTGTCGCGTCAAGTGTCCCAATTCTTGACCATCAATCATCACCCGATGCGTTTCCTTATCCAAATCCATCCCTCGACATTTTAAATGTGTGGACTCTTCACCCGCGCCATGCTGCAAATGTCTCAATTGAATCTGCACTCTGGCAATAACTTCCTTCACGTCAAAAGGCTTTGTCATATAATCATCTGCACCACTCGTCAACAGATCCAATTTTTCTTCCATCTCACCCTTTGCCGTCAATACAATGACCGGCACATTACTGGTTTGCCGGATCTGCTGCAGTACTTCTTCACCGGATAATCCCGGCAACATAAGATCCAGCAAGATCAACTGACATTCATTGTGTTCTAACCACAACAAAGCCTCTGTCCCAGAAAACGCCTGACTACAGGCATACCCTGCCTTGCCAAGCGCTTCCTTCAATAAATTATTAATATGTAAATCGTCTTCCACGATCAAAATAGTATACATTTTTCTCTCCAATATTACCCAATCAGCAAGCTGCCTTCCTCTTTTAACCAGCGTTCGCATTTTTTATAATCCGGCATCACCTTTGCCACTTCTGCCCAAAACTGCTTCGAATGATTCATGTATTTGCGGTGACATAATTCATGCACCACAACATAATCCAGCACTTCCGGCGGTGCTAACATCAACAAACAATTAAAGTTCAAATTGCCATTGCTGCTGCAACTGCCCCAACGGGTTCTCTGATGACGGATCGTAATGCGTCCATAAGTCACACCCATCCGGTCCGCATAATGCGCCACGCGCTTTGGCACCACCTCAACCGCCTGCTCTGCAAGCTCATGAATTTTACTGTCCGATAAATGGTACTTTGCCTTAGCCGCCATTCGCACTTTACTTCGCTGCATCATCTTTGCATAATTTTCTTCCAGCCAGCTTTGTTTCTCGTTCAAAAATCGAACAATGTCCCGCTTCGGCATCCGATTTGGCACACGTAACACCACCCGGCAGTCTTTTTTGATCTCCAATGAAATCGTTTTACGCCGGGAGCGGACAATTTGCACCGGAATATTCCCTATTTGATACATCATAAGCCGATATTCCTTTCTTCCTTTAACCTCTCATTTCACCTACTCAAACTTCCCATACCTCAAATCCGCCGCGACCACATATTGCTTATTATGTTAGCATAAAAAAACTATTTTGCAGCCAATATATTAAATTGTTCTGTCATCAGAGAACTAAGATAATTGCCGAAGAACGCAGAGTTTTTACGTGATTTCTTATTTTGTTAAGTCTCTGATGAATACATGCCTGAAGGAATGTCTGAGATGTCCCGGTTTAGCAAGGTATCATCCATTTTGGGACGGGACGCTTTCGCTACGATGCGCTACGTTACGTTACTTAATGTCTCTGATCACGTGCACATATTCAATATGCGGTTGAATCTGGCGAAGCGCTTTATATTGTGGAGCCTCTTCTTGCTGCAATGCATCCAGTGCAAGTTGATACACTCGATGTTCATTCGCCCACCACACGATATATTCCAGTAATTGGTAAGATTCCTGTTCGGAAATGTTGTTACGGATTTCTTGTAAAACCCGGATTCCCACGCTGTCTCCTTGGGGAAGCAGACAGTCCAATAACCGTTCCAGCTTAAATCCGCTCACATCTGCCTGCAAATCCATTTCCTCATCGCGCAATTGACAGGAAAAGCTGTCGATTGTCAAAACGCTCTCATCGTCTTTCCCATCTGTACCTGCAACGCCTGCCAGCCAATGATTGATTGCCTCCGTCGCTTCACGAGATAAATTACGATTGACCGCCGGGACACTAAGCACATTCAATGCAAGCTGCAATTCTGCCTGGCATGGTATTCTCTTAACCAAAGAGCCCGCAACCTTTTTGAACATTTTCTTAGGACCGGACTCCTCCGGCCGATACTTCTGTATCTGCTCTGCAACAAAACATTGCAGCCCTTTTGCATCATACGAGGAAATCTGCACCTCAACCTTTAAGCGCTCTTCCATGTAATCATGCCTCCTCTTCCGGATAAACAATTCCCCACTCGCGGCGCAAACTTGTCATGATCTCCATGACCTCTTCCATATACTCTGCATATATGTGCGATGCATCTCCCGGAATCGCCATTTCCATATCCTGCAGTTCATACATAAGTGCATCCTCATGCGCACCGGCAACATCAGTCACCGCCGTTACTGAGTACAGCCACCACTTCCCCATTCTTCATATAAATTTCACCGGCATATCCACCATTGTAATACTTGCCGGCATTCTCTATCTGTGAATAATAAATCTTTAACTCCTTCATGTACTTCTTGACCGATTTCTTGGACACACGACGATATTTTCGTTTCTCCCCATCTAACGGAAACAATACATCTGTGTAATAAAATCGGCATTTTTTCGATAACTTCAACGTAATCTTTTTCTTCAAAAAATAAGGATCGGCACTGTCGAAATATCCTTTTTGCGGACGAACCACAATGCGCTTACCTGTCATCTTCACAATTTGATATTGCGTAGCTTCATCCTTGCGATTGGTTCCTTTCGTATAATGCTTCTTTCCCTTCGTAAGCGATGCCTCCCGATACACTTTCACACCCTTCTTGTACATAAACATCTTGTACGCAGATGCAGAAGCTTCTGCTCCAACTGTTGTCACACAAATACATGCGATCACCAACATTGTCAAAATCTTAGAAATTTGTTTGTTCATGGTGAACCTCCATTCTCCCAGATCCGCTTAGAGTGAATCCCAGGGCATACTGTTTGCTTTGTTGTATGTTCTATTATTGTGTGGATCGTACGAAAATCCATACACAGTAATTATAGTTATATTTTAACAGGCAGGCGGGGGATTGGCAAATGAAAATCTAGTGGCACTACCACTGCGCATCCGAAAAAACAGACTATCCGACTGTCATTGTTCTAATTATAGAATATAATATTTTTATTATATCAACTTCCATTATGGTACATGATACAAGCTATAGAAGGTATGGTGGAATCAATGAAAAACAATTATTATGATTCCAGCATAGAATATCCAGATGACTGTATTGTAGATTTCGATATGCGCTTAATTGACCTATTTAAGAAATTAGATCAAAAATCCCTTACGACAAAAGAGCGGATAACACATGAATTTTATCGTGTTAAAGAAAAGCTCGATGGCAAGATTCCTACACGTATGCAATTATTCACCTATATGGATGATGATGTTTACCGATATTGCATAACGCATGCCAAAGAAAATCCATTCCGGCATTATTTGGAATTTTTGGAGAAGTTACACGAGCTCTCTGAGACAGAGGAAACACTTTGCTCAGGTTTGGGCAAGGACTTTCTGACATTAATTGAAACAACAGATATGCAGAAGGTCTATAAAATGCCTATTAAATATTTGAAGGCTTCGGGAAAAGGTTTCTTTGTCGAAAAAGACGGTATCCAAGATTGCGAGCAGGATCTAAGTCTTTGCTCGCGATCAAGAATACCGTCCTCTATGTCATCACACTATTACTATAATCAATGTCAAAAATCATAAAAAATCATCAAAATCATCAGGATCCAAACCAGCGTCATCCAAAGCCTCGAGTCTTTCCTCCTCATCCATTAACCGAAAATCATCCGGATCAATATCAGCATTCAGTAAATCTATTTCCAGTCCATCATGAAATTCCTCATCCACATCGCCGTCAAGACCACTTTCCAGCCCAAACGACCCAGAGGTCGGACCCAAACCTCCGATACCATCATTCATTTCACGTTCCTCATCATTCGTACACATAAGATCGTCTGCAAGCAGGCTCTCAACTTCATCAACATGACCGTCCCCGTCCAAATCTTCCCAACCAAAAAAATCCATAGTATTCTACCTACCTTTCCCTATTAATCAGAACATTCATTTTCCTCGATTTCCTCAAATATTTTGTCCAGCTTTGTTCTTTTCTTAAAATTGCGCAACATCTTCTTATCATGTCTCACAATATAACTGACCACCTCACGAAAATCCTTTGTTTCCAATTCCTGGTCGTGATAATTTTCAGCAAATTTCTTGTGTGTTTTCTGTGCTGTCCCCTTCGCCCATCGATAATTCTCGTGGCGTAGATTGACAACCTCATCTCCTCGCAAAAATATGTTCCAACGTCCACATGCTGAGCGAATAAAAACTACATTGTCTGTTATATTATATATAAGCTCATAACGGTCACAAATTTCTCTAATCTCATCGTCGATAAGCATGATACATCACCTCCTCACGACTCCATCTACTTATAAATTATAGCACAAAGGCGGACGGATTTTTTTATGATTTTGTTATCCACTTTGCCATCCAATATTTCATCAATCTCCCGCCTCACTTCAAAAGCTTTCTTATCTCCTTCTCATTCTGCTTGGTAAAATCAGAAAGTTCATAGGAACGTATACGTTCCTTAACCAGATTCGGAATGACGAAACCATTTTTTACAAGTGTTGCAAGTCGATTTATTACAGTCTTATTTGTAACCTTAAGCTCTTTGCTGACTTCGATCGGCGTGAACTCTCTTTTATAGTTCTTCATGAGCAGCAAGAGCAATTCCTTCTCTTTCCCTTTTAGATACGAAAGGCTTCCTTCCAATTCTTCGTTGTTTGAACTCTCCGACAATTCGCAAACCTTATTTGAGTATAGCAGCACCATGCGAAGGAAATAATTGATCCAAATCTCAGGATGCGGAGGATTCTCTCGTCCCGAATAATACAGTGCAGGCAGCCCCATCTGGATTGATTCATAGTATTCATCAATATCATATGCGAAGTACTCTTCTAATGAGCCAATTCCGTTAAAACCATATCCGTTGATATCTAAAATATATCCCGAGAGCAGCCTTGCGGTCCGCCCATTTCCATCTTCAAATGGATGAATTGCTACAAGCTGATAATGCACTACAGCTGCAATTATGAGCGGGTGATCATCTGTTTCATTCACATATTCCACCAATTCATCCAACAGATCCGGTATATCAATATATTCCGGAGGAATATAATCAGGATTCCCTGTTTGTGAATCATATACAGCAAATAATACTCCAGGGGGCATTGGTCCTCGAAGTCCGATTTTTTCTTTTGAAGCTCCCTTTTCAACATACTTCTGTACATCCAATATCAGTTTCTTGGAAAACCTCTCCTTCTTTGCCGCTTTCTCTTCCAAATAATTCAGTGCCAGGAAATAATTACGAACCTCCTGCTCCGGTTTAAGATAGTGTTTTCGTTCATCGCTATCTATAACCTCATCCACCTGCTTCTCCGATAAAGGATTCCCCTCAATTTTAGTAGATGCATAGGAACTTTTCTTCTTTGAATTTTTCCGCAACTTACTTGCTACCGCAATAGGCAACGAAACCTCTGATGCTTTATACCTGTTTTTATCTATCTCCGTAATATACTTTAATATTTCATTTGACAAAGTTACTTTAATCATAAAAAGCACCCTCCTGATATAATGAGCCCAAGAAAAAACATCTACTTTGCAGCCATTTGTTTTTCTAGACATAGTATATCACGAGAGTGCCAATTTTTCCACTAAAATTACACTATTTTTTCACTATTTTACATTTCTACATCATTCTCAAACACCGTTTTAGGCGTAGCGCAAAAAGTCCAGGTTTGAGCACCATACATTTCTACATCATTCTCAAACTTCGTCAAAATCTGCGTGGACAAATCCACTGTTTGAGCACCATACATTTCTACATCATTCTCAAACAGTAGTAATTTAACGCGCTCACCTGCCGCGGTTTGAGCACCATACATTTCTACATCATTCTCAAACTGAACACATTCCCTACATTCTTCCGATTCCGTTTGAGCACCATACATTTCTACATCATTCTCAAACACAGAGAGCGGCACACATGCGCAATGTATAGTTTGAGCACCATACATTTCTACATCATTCTCAAACGCATCAAACCGAAGAGACTATCTTCATTATGTTTGAGCACCATACATTTCTACATCATTCTCAAACGGAGAGTACCGTCAATGGCAATTCTACCGCGTTTGAGCACCATACATTTCTACATCATTCTCAAACCCCATATTCCGATAAAATGGCGATTGCCTTGTTTGAGCACCATACATTTCTACATCATTCTCAAACGCTATCAGTATCATAGTACACATTATCGCCGTTTGAGCACCATACATTTCTACATCATTCTCAAACGGCGTTTTTCACACGTTTCAAAAATTTGGGGTTTGAGCAC
>ERZ773104.3679-NODE-3679-length-14221-cov-36.458633_pt1 | contig 14221 bp, 10 predicted proteins | sample MGYA00511920_ERZ773104 | MGnify/ENA primary metagenome ERZ773104 (study PRJEB29015, sample SAMEA2737857) | human gut metagenome | biome: human gut; feature: human-associated habitat; material: faeces | place: China | collected 2012 ...
GCCGCACCTCGCTCGCCGTATCGGCACTTAGAATTATGCGGTATTGCCATAGAATGAAGCAAGCCACCGGCAGGCAGCGGAGCACTGTTCATACGCTGTAAACTTGCCGGGGGCTTGTTTATTCCTTGCATGATGCTGTCATGCAAAGAGATTCATCAAAGGATCGACATGAACCACTCAACGGTTTTGGGGTCATAGTGGGAGAAGAAACGGCTTTCGCTCTGGTCCGGTGCCTCAATCGGTGTGGCAATAATCATGGAGATACTGCCACACCGCCAATGCCGGCAAGGCCAGGGTCCCAGCCAACACCAGAAGAATCCGGCGGGGCAGGGAAGAATGCTTCATCAGCGGCCCTTTTTTCTTACATATATAATAGCGGCAGCACCACAGAGTGCCGCCGAACGGCCTATGCGCACTGTTCCGGCGGCTGTGACCGGCCTGCTGAAACGGCGCTCAATCCACAACCGGAACATCCAGCCCGAACTCCTGCGGGCGGAACCGCGGGCAGACATTTTCGGCGGTGCAGATGACCGAAGCCGCCAGCCGGCTGCCAATGCCGCAGGCTTCCGCCATCGTTTTGCCATAAGCGCGGCCAATGACCGTACCGGCAAAGAACGCATCGCCTGCGCCGGTAGTATCGATCACGTTTACCTTTTTGGCGGGTACAATGCCACTTTCGCCATCCGCGCAGGCGTACACCGCGCCTTTGTCCCCCATGGTAACAACCATGCAGGGGATGCGGGCGCTGCCTACATTAGCGGCCAGCGTGCGGCACATTTCCTCCGGCCCCATATGGTCGTATTCGTCAGAAAAGAGGATCCCCGCTTCCTGCTGGTTGCAGACAAAACAGTCGATTTGCTGCAAAAAGTCACGCCGCTCCATGGCAATGCTCATGTTGGAAACCGCGGCATATACCTTTTTGTGGTATTTCTGTGCAAAATACAAGACCTGCTTTACAGTGTCTTTTTCCAGATCAAATTCAATGGCAATGCCATCGCAGTCCTTAAAAATTTCATCGCCTTTTTCGGCCAGCAGGTCGGTCAGGGGATTGGTGTCCGGCCGCTTGGAGATGGCGGCCACCACATCGCCCTCATTATTGAACACAGCCAGCCAGGTGCCCATGCCGTCCGGCACGCGCTGGATATAGCGGGTGTTCACCTTGTGGCGCGCCAGTTTATCAATAACATCCTGCCCTGTGCCAGTGTCATCCACCAGGCTTACAAAGGTGGGGCGCAGCTCCACGTTGGCGATATCCTCCGCCACATTGCGGCACACACCGCCGTGTACCTGTTCTACCCGCCCGGCGTTGCGCCCGCCCGGAATATAGGTGGCAAGGGGGTACCCCTTGATATCAACAAAAATTGCGCCGATGACAACGATCCCCATGCAAAACGCCCTTCCTTACCCAGGGTGCAGCGGAAAACAAGGAAACCGACTGAATGTTCGTTTTTTCAGCTGCACCGTATAACTGTAAACTTATGATGAACAGTTTACATGATTGGGGCCGAAAAAGCAAGGCTGGCGGCGATTTTTGCCGCTTTTACGGCAAACTGTACCGCACGGACGGAATCTTTATCTCCTCTTTACAATGATTTTCCGCGGTGCTATAATAACAGCGAAAAACCGACCGACCGGTCGGTCAAGCACGCGGAAAAAGCTTCGTTTCCCCCTAAAAAGGGGTGCCACACGGCGGCTGCGCTGCGCTTCGGCGCTCCTTCCTTTTGGGGTAGCCTGAACCCGGCCGGTCGGTCACATCCGCCAACATAGGCCCGCCCAAAGTGCGGGCAAAGGGAACAAACAAATGCCAAAATACAGTGTTAAAAAGCCATTTACCGTACTTGTGGCGGTCATATTGGTGGTGGTGCTGGGCTTTGTAAGCCTGACCGGCATGCAGACAGACCTGCTGCCCAATATGAACCTGCCCTACCTGTTGGTCATTACCACCTACCCCGGCGCCAGCCCGGAACAGGTGGAAAGCGATGTGACCCAGCCGCTGGAAAACAGCCTTTCCACCCTGAATGGTGTAAAGAACGTGACCAGCCAGAGCAACGAAAACTACAGCCTTGTCATTCTGGAATACCAGGACGACACCGACATGGACAGCGCCATGGTCAAGGCCAGCACCGCCGTGAACCAGCTTTCGGACAGTCTGCCCGATATGGCCAGCACCCCCACGCTGATGGAGATGAGCCCCGATATGATGGCCACCCAGTATGTTGCGGTGGACTATGAGGGGATGGACATCTACGAACTTTCCGACTATGTGGAGGATACGATCGTACCCCAGCTGGAGCGCGTGGACGGCGTGGCCAGCGTTTCCACCACCGGCCTTGTCAAAAAATCAGTGCAGATCACGCTGGACCAGGACAAAATTGACGAGGTGAATGACAAACTGCTGGTCAAGGTGAGCGACCGCCTGGCCGAAGCCAAAAAGCAGCTGGACGAAAACGAGGCCAAAATCAAGGACGGCCTGGCGGAGCTGGACAGTGCCCAGAGCCAGCTGGATTCCGGCAAAGCCCAGCTGAATACCCAAAAGCAGAGCCTGACCCAGCAGCTGCGGGATGCCATCGACCAACTGAACGAGGAGATCCCCAAGCTGGAAGAGCAGATTGCGGGGCTGAAAACCCAGCTGGACACCGCCCAGAGCAAGCTGAACCAGCTGAAAGTGGACCCCAGCAGCCTGCCGGAAGTGACGCTGCCGATCGATGATGCACTGTTTGCTTCCTGCAAAGAGATTCTGGCAAAATATGACCCCCAGTACGATGCAAATGCCATGCCCGCTAATTTGGAGGAAGCCAAGAGCGACCTGACCAAGATGGCCGCGATGATGGCTTCCATCGAGCGCGCCCAGCAGGCCATTGAGACCGAAGCTGCCGCCCTGACCGGCGGGCAGAGCGTCAGCGATGCCTGCGCCGCGCTGGACGCCCAGATCCTGACGCTGACCGTGCAGGTGCAGCAGAAGGATAACGAGATCGTTCAGCTGGAACAGCAGCTGGATACCGCCGCCCCGGAAGAGCAGGATGCCATCCGCGCGGAAATCGAAAGCAAAAAAGCTGAACAGGCGGCTTTACAGACCCAGCTGGACACTGCCACCAGCCAGCGCGCAGCCCTGGATGGTTACAAGAGTGATGAAAGCACCCTTTCCACCACCCAGACGGCCTTGCGGAACGCAACGGTGCTGCTGAAAGCCCGGCAGGAAGCCGAAGCCAGCCTGAACGAGAGCACCGAGGAACTGCGCCAAACCCTACAGCAGACGATTACCACCCTGAACACCCAGATCGACAAAGCCGAAGCCATGCTGGCCAATTTGAACGATCAGCGCGGCAAGCTGCAATCGATGCTGGAAAGCCTTTCTGCCAACCCGACAGACCCCCAACTGGCCGATATGGCCGTGCAGCTGCTGCTCAGCGGCACCGAAGCCCAGCTCAGTTTGGGCGAGTTCCAGATCAGCAGCGGCCGCACCCAGCTGGAAGCGGGCCAGACCCAGTTGGACTCCGCCCGCGAAGAGTATGAATCGGCCCGCGAGGAAGCGCTGAAAAGCGCCAATCTGGACCAGCTGCTGAACATGAACACCTTAAAGCAGCTGATCGCCGCGCAGAACTTCTCTATGCCCGCCGGTTACATTGACGGCGGGGAAGGGGACGATAACCAGTACATCTTAAAAGTCGGCGATGCGTTTGACAATGTGGATGAGCTGAAAAGTATGGTCCTGTGCAGCATTGACGGCATCGGCGATGTGCGGCTTTCCGATGTGGCGGACATGGAGCTGACCGATAACGCGGACGACAGCTACGCCAAGGTGGGCAAAAACCGCGCCGTGCTGCTTTCAATCTATAAAAGCTCCACGGCTTCCACCTCGTCTGTCTCCAACGCAAGCACCGCTGCTATGAAAGAACTGATGGCAGAAAACGACGGACTGCACCTGACCACCATCATGGATCAGGGCGATTACATCAAGCTGATTGTGAACAGCGTCATGTCCAACCTGATCGAAGGCGCTGTGCTGGCCATCATCGTGCTGGCTCTGTTCTTAAAGGATATCCGCCCCACGCTGGTGGTGGCCATCAGCATGCCGCTCAGTGTGCTGTTTGCCATTGTCATGATGTATTTCAGTGGCATTACCCTGAACATTCTCAGCCTGTCCGGCTTGGGGTTGGGCGTTGGCATGCTGGTGGATAACTCGGTCGTTGTCATCGAAAATATTTACCGCCTGCGCGGGCGCGGCATTCCGGCCCCGCGTGCTGCGGTGCAGGGCGCACGCCAGGTGGCGGGGGCCATCGTGTCCTCCACCCTGACCACGGTCTGCGTGTTCCTGCCCATGGTGTTTACCACCGGCATGGTGCTGGAGCTGCTTTCCGATATGGCATGGACCATCACGTTCAGCCTGCTGGCATCCCTCATTGTGGCCCTTACCGTGGTGCCCTGCGCCGGTTCCACCGTACTGCGCAAGCAAAAAGAGATCAAGCACCCCTGGTTCGACCGTTTCCTGAATGGGTACGAAAAGCTCTTGCGCTTCTGCTTAAAGCGCAAGGCCATCCCGCTCACACTGGCGATCGTGCTGCTGGCCGTATCGGTCTGGCGCATTGCCACCATGGGCGTGGTGCTCATCCCGGATATGGGCTCCAACCAGCTTTCGATTACGGTAACGGTGCCTGCGGATACCGAAAAAGAGGATGCCTTTGCCACCGCAGACGCCGTGATGGACGCCATTACCAACATTGACGGCGTGGAAACGGTGGGCGCCATGTCCGGCGGCAGCGACAGCACCAGCAGCATGCTGATGATGACCGGCACTGAGGGCACCACGGACAACACCAGCTTTACCTATTATGTTCTGCTGACTGACGAGGGCGCCAGCAACAGCAAGGCCATCCAGCAGCAGATCGCCGATGACACCGCTGACCTGAACTGCGAAGTGGACATCAGCGCCAGCAGCATGGATATGAGCGCATTGTCCGGCAGCGGCGTGGAGGTGGACATCTACGGCCAGAACCTGGACAGCCTGACCACCGCCAGCCAGCAGGTGATGGACCTGCTGAACAGCGTGGACGGCATCGAGAATGTCTCCAACGGGCAGGAAACCGGCGACGAGGAGGTGCATATCGTCATTGATAAGGACAAAGCCATGCGCCTTGGCCTGACGGTGGCGCAAGTGTACCAGCAGATCGCCGCAAAGCTCAGCACCGATACCACCGCAACCACCCTGAAAGTGGGCCGCGATACCTATGATGTGACGATTGTGGATAAGACCGATACCCCGAACCTGGACGATCTGTTCCAGATGGAGTTCATCACAACGACCACCGACGATGACGGCAACACTGTGAACGAGACCCATACCCTGGGCGAGTTTGCCTCCCGCACCAACGGCAACGCCTATGCGACCATTGCGCGCGAAAACGGCTCCCGCAAGATCAGCGTGACCAGCGATACCGCCGAAGGCTACAACACCACCCTGATCTCCCGTGATCTGAGCCCCCAGCTGGAAGCACTGGACCTGCCAGATGGCTGCACCGCTGAAATTGCCGGTGAAACCACCCAGGTGACCGAGATGATCCAGCAGATGGCCAAAATGATGGCCCTGGCACTGTTGTTTGTCTATTTTGTCATGGTGGCGCAGTTCCAAAGCCTGCTTTCCCCTTTCATTGTGCTGTTCACCATTCCGCTGGCCTTTACCGGCGGCATGATCGGCCTGATGATTGGTGGCGAACAGCTTTCGGTCATTTCGCTCATGGGCTTCCTTGTGCTGATGGGCGTGGTGGTCAACAACGGCATTGTGTTTGTGGATTACGCCAACCAGCTGCGCATTGGCGGGCTGGAGCGCACCGATGCCCTGGTGGCAACCGGCCGCACCCGTATGCGCCCCATCCTGATGACGACCCTGACCACCGTGCTTGCCATGGTAACGATGATCTTCAGCAAGGATGCCGGCAGCGAGATGGGCAAAGGCATGGCCATTGTTATTGTGGGCGGCCTTTCCTATGCAACGCTGATGACCCTGTTTATTGTGCCGGTGATGTATGACCTCTTCTACCGCAAGCCGCCGGTCAACATTGATGTGGGCGATGACGGCATGGATGACCTGCCCGATGATGCGGCCGAGTTTGCCGCAGAATTTGCCGCCCGCCGCGCAGCAGAGGGCAAGAACCAGCCGGAACCCGAAACATCGGATACCGCTGAGCACCGCCACTTAAAGCTGCCCGGTAAACCCGATACCGAAAACGGGGAGGGGACGCCACAATGACACCAGATATCCGCAAAGAACGCGAAACCGCCCTGTACGAAGCCGCCTTGCGCCTGATTGCCAAGGGGGTAAACCCCGCCGCCATGAAGGTGCAGCAGATCGCGGACGAAGCCGGAATCGGCAAGGGCACCGTGTATGAATACTTTGCCTCCAAGGATGAGATCCTGCAGGGAATGGCCCTGTACTGCTTTGATACCGAGATTGCCCGCATTGCCGTATTGATGGAGCCATGCACCACCCTGCAAGAGCTGGAGGACGCCGTGATGGCCTACCTGCAGGATCTTTCCGGCAACCGGATGGGAACCTATCAGGTGATCGCTTCCAGTATTGGTGCACGGGAGAACCTCCGCGGTATGGACGAGTGTGTGCAAGCCCTGCGTGGGGTGCTGCACAGAACCATGGCAGCCCTGCGGCAAAAAGGGGAGATCAACCCCGCCCTGCCGGATGATTACTGTGATCTGGCTCTGCTTTCCGCTGCGGCGGGTGGGCTGATAGGGCTGTGCTATGTTTCCAAGCACCCGGGCGCGCTAACGCCCATACAAAACCTGCGCGTGTTGATCCACCGCGCACTGAACCCATAAACAAACAAAAAGCAACACCACACAATTCCCGCCTTGCGGCTTAAGCACCGCTCCGGCGGCTGCGGCACGGCATCTGCGTTGCCAAAATGCTCGATAATGTCGGGTTGCGGTACCCGCATCGTGCTTCGGGGGCAAAAGCCCCTCGCACTCTGCGACCGCTGCCCCTGCTTCGGTTCGCTGTTTCCGCCACTGGCGGCGCTCACCTTTGCAGCATCCAGTATTATCTGCGCTTTTGGCTTAGCATCTGCCGCACCTCGCTCGCCGTATCGGCACTTAGAATTGTGCGGTATTGCCAAAAATAAAAGCAGCCAGCCGCCCTGCCTGTGGGAATGTTCCACAGTGGGGCGGCTGGCTGTTGTATCGGGGGAAAGTGGAGATAAAAAAATACGCTTTCGCCGCTGATGCCCAAACCGCGCAAAGCATGGTATAATGATGGCAGGATAAACGCAGAAACCAACACACAGAACACGAAAAGAACACAGGAAAGGAAAGACCATGTACTTTCAATACGGGCAGGAAGAAACGGAATACCTGAGCGGCAAAGATGAAAAACTTGGGGCGGTGATTGCCCAGGTGGGCCGGGTGAATCGCGAGGTGGATACAGACCTGTTTTCTGCCGTGGTGCACCATATTGTGGGGCAGCAGATTTCCACCAAGGCGCAGGCTACCATCTGGCAGCGCATGCGGGGTGCCCTTGGCACGGTGGATGCCGAGCATATTCTGGAAGCAGGGAACGAGCAATTACAGTTGCTTGGCATCAGCTGCCGCAAGGCAGAGTACATCACGGACTTTGCACGAAAAATCCAGAACGGTGAGTTTGATTTGGAGGGCATCTGGCAGAAGCCGGATGAGGAAGTGATCCGGGAGTTAAGTGCCCTGAAAGGCATTGGCGTGTGGACAGCGGAGATGATTTTGCTTTTCTGCATGCAGAGGCCTGATGTGTTCAGCTATGATGACCTTGCCATCCAGCGCGGGCTGCGCATGGTGTACCATCACCGTAAAATTGACCGCAAACTGTTTGAAAAGTACCGCAGGCGGTTCAGCCCTTATTGCAGCGTGGCGAGCCTTTACCTGTGGGCCGCCGCGGGCGGCGCGGTGCCGGGGTTAAAGGATTATGCCCCCAAAAAGAAAGCCCCGGCCAAAAAGGCAGCACCCGCTGGTTCCCACACGGAGAAAACATCAAAAGTATAACAAAAGTACAACAGAAAGGGTAGATGCTATGATGTTCACCGCGCATTATCAGTCCCCCTTGGGGGAAATTCTGCTGGCAGCGGATGAAGTGGGCCTGACCGGCTTGTGGTTTGACCGCGCAAAGTATTATGCGGCGGGCCTGGCCCCGCAGAGCACGGAGCGCGAAACCCCGCCCTTGACCGAAGCAAAGCGCTGGCTGGATGTGTATTTCAGCGGAAAAATGCCGGATTTTATGCCGCCGCTGCACCCCATCGGGTCAGACTTCCGGCAGGAAGTGTGGGCACTGCTGCTGCAAATCCCATACGGGCAAACGACAACATACGGCGCGCTGGCCGCCCGGCTTGCGGCAAAGCATGGCATGGCGCGCCTGTCCGCCCAGGCGGTGGGCGGAGCCGTGGGACATAACCCCATTTCGCTCATCATCCCGTGCCACCGTGTGGTGGGTGCCAGCGGCAGCCTGATCGGTTATGCGGGTGGTGTTGAGCGAAAAATCCAGCTGTTGAAATTGGAAGGAACCGACTGCATAAAGCTGTTTGTGCCCAAAAAATGTGAATTAAGAGTTGAGCAAGCACAAAGTAAGGGCGAGCAAAAGATGTGAAAAAGTAAACCAGCAGAAGAGCGAATATGTGAAGCATCCGTCATTAATTTTTTCTCGTTTGCTACTCTTGATTCACATTATAATAGGGGCTAATCAATAATAAACTCTGTTCAATCATCCCTGTACCCCCAACACCGCAAAAAATGTTCTTGACTTAAACCTGACTTTAAGTTGTATGCTATAATCAGAAACGGAAGTATCCCAAACAGCAAAAGCGGGCGGAATTGAGCAGCCGCACGGTGAGGCACACCAAAGAAGGAGCAAAGCAATGCAATACCGCACACTGCATTGGCTGCGGCCACTGCAACAGCCGCTGCCCCTTCCACGTAAAACAGCAGCAGCGCATGCAGGAAATCAAGGCGTACTTTGGCAAATTAAGCATGTCGAAAATATGTTGACCATGCAATTTCAAACATTGAATATTGCAAAAACATACAGAAAACGATACCATAAAAGCAATCCCGTATCATTCTGAGTGCAAAGCGGGAATGATACGGCGTTGCCTACTGAAGCGAGGAGAATTTTTCCATGAGTGAAGTTAAAGCAGGCATTGGCGGCGAGCATTACCAGCCATATGCAGAGCGCACCGGCGGCGAATCCGTTGTGTTTTTTACCCGTGATCTTTCGGCAGAGGGCCTGAAAAAGGCATATGCCGCCATTCAGGGCAACCTGACCGGCAAGGTGGCTGTTAAGCTGCACACCGGCGAGCAGAACGGCCCCAACATCATCCCGCGTCCCTGGGTCAAGAGCCTGATGGAACAGATCCCCAACAGTACCATTGTGGAAACCAATACCTATTACGAGGGCGACCGCTACACCACCGCACAGCACCGTGAAACCCTGAAAATAAACGGCTGGACGTTCTGCCCGGTGGATATTATGGACGAGGACGGCGTGGCAGCCCTGCCGGTAAAGGACGGCAAGTGGTTTACCGAAATGCACGTTGGCTCCCACCAGCTGAACTATGATTCCATGCTGGTGCTGACCCACTTTAAGGGCCACACGATGGGCGGCTTTGGCGGTTCCAACAAGAACATTGGCATTGGCTGCGCCGATGGCCGCATCGGCAAGGCCGAGATCCACACCGCTGTCGGCTCTGACAACATGTGGTCCATCAGCGAGGAAGAGCTGATGGAACGCATCTCGGAATCTGCCAAGGCAACGGTGGATTACTTTAAGGATCATATCTCCTTCATCAACGTTATGCGCAACATGTCTGTCTCCTGCGACTGCGAGGGCGTCAGCGCGGCACCGGTCGTTACCCCCAACGTGGGCATCCTGGCATCTTTGGATATCTGCGCCATTGACCAGGCCAGCGTGGACCTGATCTATGCCATGAAGGAGGAAGATCACCACGACCTGGTGGAGCGCATCAAGACCCGCCATGGCCTGCGCCAGCTTTCTTACATGCAGGAGCTTGGCATGGGCAACCGCAAGTATAAGCTGATCGACCTGGATAACAACCAGTCTCCCCTTACCCTGCAGGAGGCAGTGGCACACGTTGTTCCGTTTGTTGAACCTAAAAAAGTTACCCTGTAAACCGGCTGGGCAGGTTTGCCCCAGCCGCACCCAATAAACAATTTCGGGCCGGACGCTGCAATAAAGCGCCCGGCCTTTTGGGTTTTATAGAAAGGCAGTGAAAGACAGTAAGCAGAAGCTGCCCAAAACAAAGCGGGCCAGGGCGAATATGCCGGCCAGAGAAAGGATATGAAAGCGATTCGATGGCTGTTAAAATTGGTTCTGGCGATGATAACCCTGCCACTGATTCTTGCTGTGTGGCTGATAAAGTGGTTTGTGGTATTTCTGCATCATTGTTCGGCATGGACTTTCTATCTGCTGGGCAGTGTGGTGTTGGCAACGGCGGTGCTTTCGTTTCTGATGCAGCAGTCGCAGGGGATAGAAGCACTTCAAATGCTGACCGGCGGATTTGTGATTTTTATGATACCGCAGGTGGTCGGCGGAGTGGTGGTAGGCAGAACGAAAGATCAGATTTTGAGCGAACGAAAAGATTTGTATATAGCACAGTGATGATAGAGCCATTTCAGGTGTCATGCAGAGATGCAGTGAACTGAGATGGCTCTTTTCTTTTGAATAAAGGTTCATCAAAGCCAAGGACAGATTGGAAACTGCTTTGGCTTTGATGAGCCTGTTTTTGTGCCTTTTTCAAATTTATTTGGGAAAAAAGTTGTCCAAGACTTGATATCGGGCGGCTTACATTGTTTATGGGGTAAAGTGAACCCGCTCCGGCGTACGCCGCAGCTGGTTGCGATATTCGGACGGCGTAATGCCGTATAAACTGCGGAAAGTTTTCAAAAAACTGGTGTAATTGGTAAAACCGCTGGCGTTGCAGGCATCCAGCACGCTGGCGCCGGCTGCAATGGCACGGCGGCAATGCTGCATGCGCAGGTTGGTCAAATAGCCGTGTACACTTTCCATCGTGTAGGTTTTGAACGCGCGGGACAAATGCTCCCGGCTGGTGTAGGTATATTTGGCAAGGCTGCCAACGGTTAGGTTCGGGTCGGTATAATTGGCCTGCAAAAAAGCAACGGCCTTGGCAACCAGGGCACTTGTAGCGCTGGGCGGTGCCGTGCGGCGCTCGTCCACAATCTGGTCCATCAGCAGCAAAAGCTCCACCAGCTCGCACCGCTGCACCATGTGCTGGGTGCTGCCGTGTAAGTAAGCGGTCTGGGCCATCCGCTCAAATAAGCCGCGTAGATCCCATGCGGTGACGGCGTCTGCATCCAGGATCACCAGCTGCCCCAGCCAGGTGGGGGCAACCAGCCCGCTGGCCAGCAGGGCTTCCTGCCATAGCTCGGCGTTGATCTGGGCAATCAGACGTTCAGAAATCTTATCCGTGATATTGAACATGCCCGCATGATAGCACCGGGCAGGGAAGATGATCATTTCCCCCAGGTTTATATCATAAATGTTGCCGTCCACAGAATAGCGCACGTTGCTGCCCACCAGGGGCAGTACAAGCTCATAATACGGGTGAGAGTGTACAACAGACTGGCTGTCCTGCTCGTTGGTATACCAACCCACGGCAATCTGACCGCTTTCCAGCTCCATGCTGGCGCGTTCCTGCGTCAAAAACTGGTCCTTGATATGCGGTACTTTCTGGACGAACATGGTGGGCCCTCCTTTTTTGACTTTGCGACGCGGATTTCTGGGGAACGTTTGTAGTCCGGTCCGGGATGTTGGGCATAGCAAATAACAAAATAGGACAAAAATGGTGGTAGTGGCCAATTTTTATATGGCATCTGACTTTAGGCAACACCGCACAATTCCCGCCTTGCGGCTTAAGCACCGCTCCGGCAGCTGCGGCACGGCATCTGCGTTGCCAAAATGCTCGATAAGACATCCAGTATTATCTGCGCTTTTGGCTTAGCATCTGCCGCACCTCGCTCGCCGTATCGGCACTTAGAATTATGTGGTATTGCCTTTATTATAGCATAGAGTGCAGCAAGATGGTATTGGCATACACCAAAAAATATCGATTTCTGGCGAAAAAAATCTGATTCTTGGGTGCAGCTTCCGTCAAAAGAAAGAGAATGAGAAGGGGAAAAATAAACAACGTTATCTAGGATATATTATTTTTTGTGTATTGAATCCGCATGGACAATATGTTAGAATAGCTTTGATTAGATCAAAAGAGGAAAGGAAGAATTAAGGATGTTTGTAGGAACATGGTGGTCACTGATGCCGCCCATTGTGGCGATTGCGCTGGCACTGCTGACCAAAGAAGTGTATTTGTCATTGTTTGCGGGGTGTGCCCTTGGCGCACTGTTGGTGGCAGAATTCCACCCGTGGATTGCGTTTGATACGCTGTTTAACACAATGATCGATAGTGTGGATTTTTCCATTCTGATGTTCATGATCCTTTTGGGCATGATCGTTATGCTCATGCAGGAATCCGGCGGCACCCGCGCTTACGGTGAGTGGGCCTCCAGCCACCTGAAAAGTAAGCGCTCCGCTTTGGTAACGACCTCTCTGCTCGGTGCGCTGATTTTTGTGGATGACTACTTCAACTGCCTGACGGTTGGCTCTGTCATGCGCCCTGTCACAGATAAGTACAAGGTTTCCCGCGCCAAGCTGGCGTATATCATTGATGCAACCGCCGCGCCAGTCTGCATCATTGCGCCGATTTCTTCCTGGGCGGCAGCCGTCAACTCTTACGTTCCGGCGGGCAGCTCCATGTCCGGTTTTGAGATGTTCGTTAAAACCATTCCGTTCAACCTCTATGCAATTTTAACCCTGTATATGGTGTTCTTCACCTCCATTGTAGGCTTCGATTTCGGCCTGATGAAAAAGCATGAAGAGAACGCGGCCAAAGGTGATCTGTTCACCTCCGGCGGGGAAGAGTTCCAGAACCAGGAAACAAAAGACCCGACCGAGGGCGGCAAATACGCCAAAGGCAAGGTCATCGATCTGATTGCGCCCATGGTCGTCATGATTGCAACGGCAATCGCAACTATGATCTGGACCGGCCACCTGAACGGCGGCCAGAATCTGGTGGAGGACTTTGCCAACTGTTCTTCTTCGGAATCGTTGGTGTTTGCCGGTTTGGTCACAGTGGGATTCCTGCTGCTTCTGTATCTGCCGCGCCGTGTCATCGGCTTCAAGGATTTTATGAATTCCGTTCCCGAAGGTGGCAAGCTTATGATGCCCGCCATCCTGATTTTAGTGCTGGCCTGGACTCTGAAAGGTATGACGGACGCCCTGGGTATCGGTACCTTTGTACGTTCGGCCATCAATCTGAATTCCAGCCTGATGAACTTTGTGCCGCTGATCATCTTCTGCATTGCAATTTTTATTGCCTTTTCTTCCGGCACCAGCTGGGGCACCTTTGCTATTTTTGTGCCCATCGTGGTCAACATGTTTGCTGAACTGGACCCGACCATGATGATCATTTCTGTAGCGGCTGTCCTGGCTGGTGCTGTCTGCGGTGACCATATTTCGCCTATTTCTGATACTACCATCATGTCCAGCTCCGGTGCCCAGTCCAACCATATCAACCATGTGCAAACCCAGATGCAGTACGCCTTTGTGGTCATTGCCGTGTGTGCTGTTGGCTACCTGATCGCCGGCTTTACCGAAAACTGGTGGCTGACCCTGCTTTGCTCGCTGGTGATTTTGACCGGAGTGCTGTTGGAGATAAGGAAGAGGGAAATGTGCGGCCGATAAACCATACTGACGTAGCATCATCAAAAAGAACCTGTTTTGCACACTATATGGGGCACTAAAACAGGTCGTGTTTTACAGCTATATGAACTAAAACGCCGAAAACTTGTACAAAACGCTGAACTTTTGGCCCCTGCGGCACAAAATTGGCACAGCTTTTTCAGAAGTTTTGAGGAGATGGCGAAAAACAGGAGAAAACAATGAGAATCCATGAGTTTATCACCTGCTTCGTAAAACTGTTGTTGCGTACCCGATGCAGAGGGGCCGGCCTTCTTTACATGGCTGCCGAAGATGTTTGGTAAAAGAGTTGTAGTTACCGTCCATGGGGAGTGTGAAATAATACGCGGCTGTCATAATAGGGACAAGGGTATGGCAGAGAATGAAAGGCTCCGCAACCTGAAGTTCATATTTTCTTACCCGAAGAAT
>ERZ773104.3687-NODE-3687-length-14188-cov-2.850492_pt1 | contig 14188 bp, 4 predicted proteins | sample MGYA00511920_ERZ773104 | MGnify/ENA primary metagenome ERZ773104 (study PRJEB29015, sample SAMEA2737857) | human gut metagenome | biome: human gut; feature: human-associated habitat; material: faeces | place: China | collected 2012 ...
TATTCGATTATTATGATGACTTGCTTGATTCGGTTAAAAAATCCACAGTCAGAATGTCCCCTTCAGACTCCTGGCTGCGAATTTTGCCGCTACTCAGCCCGCCATAATATAAATCATATCCGTTTCTTTGTTGTTCTGTACCGTTTCATCCCAAGTGATATGCAGAATATAATAGTTCACATAATTCCCGTTTTTATCTGGCGCTTGCTTTTCATCCGGAAGTTTTTCCTGACTGCTTGTCTTCCAATAAAGAGGCTCTGCTGATATCTGAACATTCTTATATTCTTCATATGTTTTCCCATGATAATCTTTTGTTGCATAGTTGCTTTCTGTCTCTTTATTTAAATAATTTCCTGCCAACTTATCACCTTTCCTATAGTAATCCCCCAGATAAAAAATACTTCCATCCGCCGCCTTCGTTTCTATAGATGCCTTATCAATTTCATACGAAAATCCAATATTCGTAGTATGTGCCAGCTGAAGATGATAATCCAGTCCCGGCTTTGTGCTGTACACACAGAATACAACGTCTTTATACTTCTGTGCCCCAGAAACGTCAATATTGCTCAGCTCCAGCTGCTGGATCGGTTTTGCATCTCCGGCTCCGATCAGCAATGCGTTTGGCATATTTACTTTCGTTATCGTCTCCATGCTTCGATGCATATACAACCAGGCAAAAACCGGCAGCACCAGAAGGGCAGAGAATGCCAGAATCACAGATATGACACTCCGTTTTTTCCGCGTCAGCCACATCCTATGCTTCTCCTGCCTACCCTCATCCTGCTGTTTCTCTGTCTGCTCCTTCATGGAAACACCTCCTTCTTCGCCACATTTTTGTCCGGTTTTATTGCGCATCCAGTTTCAGCTGTACATACTGGACGTTTTTCCCAAGGTACTGGTCTGCTGAATCATAGTAAGCCGCGACCATAGAATAGAGAGCCGGATTGAATTTCTCCCGTATCTGTGAAAGCGTATCTTTTGTAACATTCTCCTGAAATTTTACAGAATCCTCCCACCGGAAATAACGATTCGATGATGAATTCTCCTCCACTTTACTCATCGTCTCAAACAGGTTTTCCGGCAATGCTGAAAGTGCAATATCTTCACTTGATGGATCTTCCGAAAACAGCAGCGGATTCTTTCCGCTATAGCCGTCTGCTTTTCTCAGATACGACTCCAGCCTTTCCGGCCAGATCCAGTATATCGTAACCGGATAAGCAGTGTCTTTTTTGGCATTCGTATTATTCCAGGTCAGCTTTCCACTCTTTGATTCAAGGACAGCCGCTTCCGTTTCACTGCCAAGCCTCATACTCCACTCTCCTGCATCCCGGGATATCCAGCCTTTATAGCACCCCGCCTTCTCATTGTATCCCGCAAACAAAAGAATGTGTCCTTCCAGCAATTGCTGCAGCGACGGATCCGTAACTTCCGTTAAATCATTTTGGGTCACATTCTCCTCATTCTTTTTGTCATCCGCGATCTGATATCCGGTCAGAACCAGATCTAACGTTACTTTAAGCGGACCATTCTTATTGGGAATGATGTAAAATGTCATTTTTCCATAAGACCCCGGCTCAATCCCTGTCGGCTTTCCATCCTCACCCGTATTGTTCATATTGCTTTCCGGTGTAACAGCCCAGCAGATGGAAGTGTGGCTTCCATCGGTAGACCAGTATTTTTTCCCTTTTATCTCTCTTGAGGCTCCCGGGGATACTGTCAGCAGTTCGTCATACATGCCTCGATCTGCAGATACACTACTTTCTGTCCCTGCTGCGGCAAGATCGAAGGGCATATCCGCAGGCCGGATAGCAACACCCGTTGCATCGACCCTGGTATTGCTGACAAACCATGCAATACTTGCAACGATCATCACAATGAAAGCTGCAATAACGATGATTCCCGTCCGGAAAAAGATTTTCCACTGGTTTTTCAGAAGCTCTATCTGTTTCTGCGCTTTCTGTCTGTATTCTTCTGCCGTAAGCTCTTCTTTTCCTTTTTTCCAGCGCATCCCTTTTCACCTCGCTTCTGTCCCATTTTTTATCGTTGCCGGATCGCTTAATCATTGTCTATCATATCCTGATAGATCCGGGCATTTGTATAGATGATATAATCCGTTGCTTTCGTATCATCCAGTTCACTTCCGTTTTTATCGAGCAGAACCGCAGTCAGGCGCACTCTATAATTTGCATAAGTATAGTTCTTTTCTTCAAATTTCTCGCCGGTCAATGGCGTAAAGGTAAATTGCGCAAACTGATGCTTCATATCGTCCGATACAAACTCGTTCTTCCACTGATATGCTTTATCACCTTTTTCGGAAGTATCATCTGATTTTGAATCTTTGACAATATTCTGGAGATAAGATTCAATTTCCAACGGTTTTGTTTCATCATAAGTTCCATTCTCATTTTTCTGGAACAATTCCATTTTATAGCGGATGGCTACAGCCTGGGAAAGAGTTTCTGCATCCACATTGGAATAATCATAATCTGCTCTTGTATAGATCATGTCGGAACGGTTCTTTGCTGCATCGCTAGGGTTGACTCCAAGCTGCTGCGTCGTATCTCCGATTCCGGTTCCATCTACGCTGGAATATCTGAGGATAGCTTTGGATGGATTTGTAATGTAATAACGATTTTTATCCTCGTTCGTTTTTTTATTTTCTGTAATCGGCAGCTGCGTGGATGTATTGGCAATACGTGACACACCAACAACGGATGTACCACTACTGTCTGTATCTGCGGTGCCCCTCACCGGAAAATCATCCACGCCATCATACGTAAGTGTGATTTCAGCTGTAACCGTTATCGCATTCTCATCACTGTCTGCCTCTTCCAATGCGCTTTTCAACTTGCTACTTCCATATCGAAGCGACATCGTTTCAAGTCCGGCTGCGTTTGAATTCTTACCTTCTTCTAAATAGATTTCTGTTCCATCTGATTTTGAAAACCGATATATATATTGGATGTTTTCTGTACCGATTACACCATTGATTCCAGCCGCCTTTTCCAAATATTTTTTCAGGCTGATATCAAACTCGTGATAAACTTCGGAAGGTCCAAGTAACTTGAACTGAGTCCGCCCTGCCTCTGTCAGCCACAATTCACCTGTCAGCTTAATTTTGATACTGTCTCCATTTTCCATCGCAGTATCTCCCATCGGACTTCCATTATGAATACGGCTGGTGGAAACGCTGAACGTCTGCTGAACTCCATTGTATACTACGTAAGCAGAACTATCCGCATCCTTATCCGATTTAATGACAGCCGGCAGCGTACCTTCCTTGCGTGACATTGTTGCGGCATACAATCGGTTGTTTACAATGGACACTCCATCTGTTTTTGGAATCTGAATGGTAAGATAGTACTCTTCCTTCCATTCCTGTGAATTCAAAGAAGTATCCGTTTCTGGTATTGTCATCCGATATTTTTCTGCATCTTTGTCCTTTTCTTCCGCTTTCCGGTAATAGTCTGCGTCGATTCTGACCGTTGCTTTGAACGGATCTGTCTCCTTCACATAATAGGTTGTTCCATCTTTCGGTTCCGATACCAGATCTGCCTTCAGCCCGAGTAAATCGCAGATATAAACAGGAGCGAATTTCTGAGGTGTCTGACCTTGACTGGTACTGCCTGGCACTGTCATATTTGCAAGGTTAAAGCTGTGCAAATCCTCGTTTCCGCCTGTCGTATAAATATAATACTGTTTGGTCTGCCTGTCTACCAACGTCAGCTTCGTTCCTTCCGGGAGCAGTTTTTGTGTATCACCCGAACTGCCCGATGCCAGATCCAGAACCTTGTCATAATACCACAGCAGATTCTCACCATTGTCCAGCATGGACTGCCAGTCTGTCTCTTTCTCATAGCTGTATTCTATCAATGCCGTCAATGGTTCATTGAAGTCTGCGGTTGCATAATGATTTCTGCTTATATCTGTCATAGGATAATCCGATGCACAGTAATCCGTTCCTGCAAGAAACCTTGTTTTGAAATTGATATAGAGAACCTTTTTCACAAGCACCGGAATGTACAGATGGAAAACATGTTGGTTTGTAGTGTCTGTCGGATCTGTGTAGGTCACATCCAGCAATGTAAACTGACTGCACTGGTTATCATATGCATTCGGGGTGATGGAAAGCTTCTTTCCTGAGCTGACACTTAAGCTTGCATTTGTCTGAGGTGCAAAATTATGAGTATTGCTGTCCCATTTATAACTCGTTGCTGTAATGTCTTTCCTCTGTTTCTTCGCTGTATCTCCATTGTTCACATTTGTCATTGCCGCAATATAGTCCCAGATCATTCCATCCACATCTGCGGTATTATTTACAACAAGCACCGGAAAGTCAACATTTTTGTCTACCGTTGTGGTTGCGTTTTCTTCGACTCTGTAAGTTGTAAGATACGCGTCGTTTGTTTGAATTAATAGTTTTGCAACACTGGTTTTCGTGTTATTGTCTACATTCCAGTAGTAAGCTGAATCATGAGAGTCTCTGCCCAGTTCGGTTAAAATTTCACTGGCTGTTCCGGTTCCTGCCGCATTACCGGTCATAACTGTTCCATCTGCAAAAGGCACATCACTCTTCGGGTTGACATCTACCCATGGGCTGGCGGAAGAGGATGGTTTCGCTGTGGAGTCGGTCGGCTGGTAGGTCTGGGTGGCAGTGGCATCGGCGTAGATGATGGTAGCAGAACCTTTTGGAGTTCCAATGTCTTTCTGTGGTAAAACAGTGCCTGAGGCAGAAACTGCTGTCAGATTGATAACATCATTTAAACCACTTATTCCAATCCAGAATCCTACATCGGTTATAAGCTGAATCAACGCACCTGATAAATCTTCAACTTTTGGATTTGCAGCATATCCGACTTTGCACGACTCTGCAAGGATATTGTAGCCTTTCACACTATTACTATTAGACATATTATTTGTAGATCCTGTCAATAATCCTGCACATCTGGTATCCTTATATTTAGTAACTGCTATGACCTGATTAAATTCTACATTCGATGCAAGTATATTCCCATCATTGGTTCCGACAAGACCACCAACATACCGCCCAAGAATATTCACCTTTTCTTCCTTACATGTTTGGAATGTGGCTGTACATCCTTTATTCAGATAACCAATAAAACCGCCAACCCAGTTTTGCTTATCACTCTTTACATAGCTATTCTTTTCCGAACAACTTCTGATCTGAACATCGGCTTTTGACTGACCTACATAACCACCTGTGTATCGCTGTCCGTTAATATTTGAATTACAATCCATGGTTACCCCCGAAATAATCAATCGACTATCATGATATCCAATTATGCCTCCTGTAGAAATATCGCTCTTAATTTCTATCGGATTGTTTACTTCAATAGAATGTAGGACACAACTACTCACATTAATGTTTATATTTGTTCCATTTCTTTTTCCTGCAATCAAACCAGCAACATCTCGAACTTTTTCTCCGGTAACCATCACATTATTTGCATTCACATTTTCAATATTCACACCAGAAAAATCACAAGCGCCGACAAGGCCTCCTGCTGCTGCTGTCGCATATCTATCTGAAATTGTAGTAACTTTAAGATTCTCGATATTAACATCCTCATTAGAATTTCTTGTGATTTCCAAAGTACCATATCCAACATTCCATCCAACTAATCCACCCGAACTGCCATCGTTCTGAACCCATTTTAATACATTTACATTCTCAATAGACCAGTTGTTAAAAGTTACATTTCTCTTAGAATTACTATTATATCCATCAATATACCCAATGGCTCCTCCTGTCATTGTGCCGCCATATACATTAATGTTCTTCAGAGAAAAATCACAAAAAGTAACCTCACCTGTGGAATTGGCCGTTCTCGCAGCGAATCCACCAACACCTGTTTTGTTTTCTGATTCTTCCACATGGCACAAATTTGAATCTGTTTTATTAAACAGGCCGATCTTAACATTTCCTGATATTGCAAGATTGCTCACACTACACTCATTTGTAAAATGAAAATCGACAAATACTCCTGCTCCCTGATTTCGCCATGAACCATCTGTATATTCGATTCCGTACTCATTTTGATTCATGTCTAATATAATCTTTGTGGCATTTTTTTCATTACCAGAAATGTTCTTTATCAGAAGATTCCGCCGATATACTTTGGGAATACTGCAATCTTTATTCCAAACAACCTTATTCTCCCCATAACTGCATCCAATCCCCCGGAATCCGTTGCCATAAGCAGTCATATCAATGCTTTCTGCACTGAATATAAGATTAACCGGGATATTCGTAACTGTCTTTGTATCACTGCTCTTTCCTGCCAGCCTTGCTGCTGTGATATCTGTTGTATAGTTCTTCACCAGATAAGAAACTCTGTTTTTTGCAACATCACTTCCTGCAGAACCTGCATTTCCACCCCAGTATTTTTCATCTGCAAGCCTTGTACCTGCATCTGTTCCTGCATCTTTTCCGATTCCTTCATACGTCGCAGTACGTGGTTTTCCATACTGATACGCATCAACCACCTTGCCGTCTACATCCGTATAATTCCCTGTAGAATCCATCGCTCCTGCACCGCTGTTTACAATCGCGGACAGCAGCCACAATCCCTGTGCAGACGCTACAGTAGCGTTTAATACATCATTTCCCTCGGATACCGTCAGGTCACTTTTCCCTGACTGTAAACTTGGAATGGTATAGTTTTTATCGGTATTGTCTACAGTATATTTTTCTGCACATGCATAGCCATCTAATACACGGCCAACATAGGGGTTGCGATAGAAATAGTCACCGCCATCTGTAGTTGATTTACCATCCTCCTTTAACATCTTTACTGTTTTGTTTGTACCGGCCGCTTCCGCACATACCGTCGTAAAGGTATGGGTTGTCTTATCCATATTGCGGAATACTACTCCACCGCCGGTTTTCTCATAGTCACTATCTTCTGTTACATGAGTTGCCCCACCGACCAGACCGACATATCCTCCGGCAGCTATTAACTTTTCATAGTCACCGCTAAATAATACTGTGTCTTTATTATACTGTACGGACACATGATCAATAATGGTATCACCACCCATGCAATAACCGATAACTCCGCCAAAGAATGGATTTTTATCTGTTCCCGGCAATCTTTCAGCCTGCATCTGAATCTTTGCATCTGAATAGTCCACCGTCAAATTTTTTACTACGCTTCCACGGCTGTAGGCAATCAGACCTCCGAAGCTGTCTTTGTTCACGTTCGATCCTTTCATACTTACAGTGATGGAATTGTCGTTATCAGATGAACCAACAATCACACCGCTGAATGGTTTCGTCAGTGTACCAAGTCCGCTGAAGGTTTCTGCAGAAATCGTAATGTCTTTCTCGATTTTGTAATACGCATTTAACAGATAGCTGGTTGCTTTATCTGTATCTACTGTATCTATTGTATCTGTTGCTCCATCCGCTTTCCATGCATTATTTTCCCATGTACAGGTAATATCCGTGCCTGTAGTAGCAGAAGTAGCATTCCCCTGCGTATGGTAGTTCTCCGCTGTCTGTGTCTGACTTTCCAGGACTTTTGAATTAAATACTACCTGGAAGTTTGAAATACTGCCCGGGGTACTGATATAAGAAGCCAGTGAACTCAGCTGAAGTGCGTCTTCAATAATATACGGATCCCCATAGGTACCGCAGCCTTTCAGCAGACCAGTAGATTTCTGGTTGATATCCAGCTCATATGTACTTTCTTCAATATTCTGTGCTACCCTGACATAACGAAGAAATTTCGTGTCCTTATATCTGTCTTTCACATAAGCTTCATTCGCATTTTTATTCTTCTCATCTGTGATATAGCTGTCCACATCATAGTACTGATACTGCTTATCCGGATTTCGACCAATTGTCTCTGTATTCGTCAGCTCCACACCATAAGTAACTTTATTATCGGTACTGTTAAAGTTATACGTACCGGAACCATCGGAAGAATACATAAAGTACTCCATAAGGATTGCCCGGGTAAATATCGTATGAGTTGTGTGATACTCTACCTGCTCGGTTCCATTATTCCACACAGAGGTAGATTTTTCTGAATCTTCGGCTACACGTCCGTCCAGTGCAATATTGGAAAATGAAAGAGTCAGCTTGGATGCTGTCTTGTCACCGACGGAGCCGACCAGACTGGTTGCAGCATACGCAGTTTTTTTATCCTCACCTTCTCCTGTCATATATTTATCACTGGTGGAGAGATTATCTACGGTCAATTTTGCTGCTTTTGCAATTCGATTGATCAGAAGTGGCGCATAGGTGGTACCATTATTTTTTTCCACACCTGTCACTCTGATTCCATCCAATGTCACATTTTTCAGAGTGATTCCAACAATGTTGCTGATCGGATTTCCGATGACACTTCCATAAATCAGTGCACCGGAATTATATTGTGTACCGTTGTCTGAACCGTCTGCATTTTCTTCACTTTTAAATTTTTCTTTTCCTACCACACCCGCAAAAGAAGTCTTATTTACCAGCACACCATGAGAAGTGTTATAGAGCAATCCGTGCTGCATCAGGTAATGCTGATGTTCTGCATCCGAGAACGATTTATTTGTTTCTTCTATCGTATTCATCGCATCGTAGGCAAAGGTCAGGTTTGTATCTGAACCAGTATTACTTTCCGAGCCAATATGTACCGGGGTAAGCGGCGTCACCGGATAATACGAATATCCATCCAGATTCAGGTTTCCGGATATGCTTGTCACAAAAAGATAATCTGGTGTACTGATGATTTCCTTTCTGAAACACGTTCTGATATTTTCTGCAGCATACTGGGCTGCACTCCACAAAACTAAATCCGGTACCGAAGTGATCGTTTTAAGATCCGTTGTATACTTGTCTTTTCTGTAGCTGTCCAGGTTGTAGTAGTATCTTGTCTTTGTGTTTTTATAATTTTCTTTTCCTATCTGACCCGTGTATGTATTTGTTGTACTGCCCTTATCAATCAAAGCTGCTTTTCCACTGCTGTCATGTACTGCAAGGGAAACCACTGCATTGCTGTTTCCGGCATCATCAAATCTGGTAATGCCAGCCAGTTCATCAAAGTACTCTGAATTGCCGATGTTCAGGGCAACTGCACCCTCGTTAATTTTATAAGCGGAATCCGCCGCACTTCCCCATGTGCCCACTTCCAGATAGAGGGCAGAGGTTGTCTTGGTCTGATCTGCATTCGTTTCTGTAAGCAGACCGGTTCCCACCAGCAGACCACTTGGATTCTCTTTCTCTGATTTTCCTGTAAAGGTATTTGCTTTCTTATCTGTGTCTGTCGTAAATACGATGCTGTCCTTTGCGGTTGCATTCCAGTATCCGGTTGCCTGATAGACAAGTCCACCAAACTGGGCAGTGCATGCATTTAGCGTCGAGCCCGCTATGGTCACTCCGGCATTCGCAGCAAACTTAACATTCGTATTCTTCCACTGGTAGCCCAGCAGACCGCCGCTGGTTATGTCTGATGATGTTGTGACCGTCTCACCGTTTACCGATAATTTAGAAACCTCTATCGTGCTAGGTTTTGCCTTGTTATTCGAATCTTCCCCACGGCTGACTGCGATCAGACCGCCGACATTGGCATTGGATTGCGATGCGGATGTAATGGAACCGCTTAAGGTCGTGTTACGCACAGTTACGGTACAGTCCCCCATTACTTCCGCCGCAAGACCGCCGATTCTATGGTTGTCGGTATCACGTTCATCCGCAAGGCTCGCAGTATTCCCCCATGTACAATCTTTAAAGGTTAACGTACTTCCTTCGCATCGAGCCAGAAATCCTCCCTGCCAAGCCAGAAGCTTCTTTGCATCTGCTTCTTCTGTTACAGAACTCCTGGTATTTACTGTAACCGAATTGAATTCTGTCTCTCCACTTGCCAGACCTATTGCCCCTGCTACAAATGCCGGATATTTGATCTCTTTTTCTTCCTGATTTACCGTCTTCGGGATTTTGCAGATGACATTACCATTAATCGTAAGCTTGGAAATGGTTACATCTCCGGCAAATGGAATCAGTGCCAGACTGTAATGCGTATCTCGCTGGTCGCTTCGCTTTGCATAGAGCTGTCCGGCTGCAAGATCATTTCCAGAAATACTTTTGCCATATGCAGTTCCAATATCCAATGTAATCGTATAATTGCCGCCGTCCAGCGTTCCTTTGAACAGCTGTGCACCCTTACCTTTCTCATTATCCTTGCCGATGCCAATAATACCTGTATTGGTAAGATCCACATTCCCGGTAAGCTTCACTGTCTGTTCCGGGTCTCGATACACCTCATTCTTAAGCTTCAGGGCTTCCGTCTTTCCAGTATTGGTCTTGGAAAACTCGAATGCCAGCGCATATGCCGCAAATTGATTTGCACCATTGATATCCGCCTTAGTTCCATTCTCTACAGAACTGTTTATCGTAACAGTATGAGCTTCTTCATTAAAGGTAAAGACTCCATCTTTGCCTTCAGACAGATTTCCCCCAAGTCGAATCACAGCCCCCCAGTTTCCAATATCTGAGCCGCCTCGATCCGTGCCGGAATAACGGGTCAGGCTCCAGCCTTTTCCGTCTGCATCCAGACTATTACCATTTCCAAGAGCATAGATCAGACCATTTTCATTGCATCCCACAATCTGTCCTACATGGTTATAAGCAGTTGTAATCTTCTGATTCTCTAAATTTGTCTCTCCATGAAGGCGCAGTACCCCCTTTATCAGATGACCGACCAGACCGCCATGACCTTCCACCTGATCTGCTCCGTTTGCAAGATCATTATCATCTGCTGTAGTTATTGTCACATTTCCCACATTGAGGAAACCGTCATTCAGCTTTCCCACCAGACCGCCAACACTTGTGGTATTACTGTTTTTCATATCTGCTGTGGAAGCAGACACATTTTCGATTTCCACATAACTGCTGCCGGATACAGCACCGATCACTCCACCATACGTGGTACTTGCTTTACTTCCACCTGTGGAAACTGCCCTGATCTCTGAATCAGCAGCGTTGGAAGTTCCTTTTATGGCCAGTGTATTTTGCATAACGTCTGCACTATTTCTATCTATACTAGTTACAGTATCATAGGCTCCGATCAGTCCGCCCAGATTTTTCACTTCGCTCTCACTGATCACCTTTGTCGTGATGGCATCTGTCGTCTTTCCTGAGACAGCCACGGTAGTGGACCTTGTACTGGTATTTTTCAGTACGCCAAATAATCCGCCGACATCCTCGCCGCCGGAAACAGCAATGCTGTGAAACTCATATTCAGAAAGATCGTAGCTGATTGCATTGCCAGTACCGTTATCTATGCCGCCTTTCGTAACCGAATACGCTCCGATCAGTCCACCTGCTGCTTTTCCACTGCCTGCCTTTAACGTAAGTGTATCCGCAAACACAAACTTTCCGGCAGCCGCTTCGTTTTCTCCATTTTCTGCCTGAACGCTGATCTTTCCATCTGTCACGCTTCCGGCCAGTCCTCCGGCATTTCCGAACGCAGAGCTTACCTGCGCTGCAGAAGTTCCGGCAATTGTTAATTGACTGTCTGCTTTCATATGGCCGACAAATCCGCCCGCATCTGCTTCTGATGCGGTTGCTTCGACACTAACCGGATTCTTATCATTATTCTTAAAAGTCGCAGTCAGGGATGCGCCCGATTCCATTGTATTACAGAATAAACCTGTATGACTCTCTCCGCTGACTTTCAATGAGTTTGAGAAATTATTTGTAAAAGTGATCTCTGCCCTGCTGCCTTCTTCCATCGTGCCAATCAAACCGCCGATTGCTGCTTCTTGTATCTCATCAAAATTCAAATTGCTAAGTACAACCGTTGAAGTTAATTTTGTACCATCTCCACTATTTTTCAGTTTTTCTGCCAAAAGTGGTTTCGTGGTGATGGAAAAAGTCTTTGAAATGCTAAAGGAAATCGGATCCAGATCTGCTTTCGTTGAAAGCGCATGAAACAGTGCTTTCGTCGTGGTTATTGAGAATTTTTCTGCTGATGTTTTTTTATCAAATTCAAATTTTCCTTCATACGGATTGGCATCATCACCCAGTCCAAGAAAACTATAAGTCTTCTTATCAATCTCTGCCGTTCCCGTAAGATCCCATCCTGAAGTTGTAACCAGGTTTATTCCCTTCTCTTTATATTCTGAAGGATTCACATTGGATAACAGGATTAATCCGATTCCATCTGTTACCGTTATTGTCTCGGTACTTGCATCAACTTTTAATTTGTCTTTTGCAGCTTCATCATCTTGAGCAAGTTGAGCCGCTTTCTTAAGTGTCAGCGTCGGAGTCTGATTTCCCGCATCCGCTTGGCTTTCCGTATCTCTGCCGTCCCGCCGTGTTTCATTTTCTGCTGTTCCTGTCTCGCCGCCTTTTTCTGTCGGTTCTGCGCTGTCTGTCTGGGTTTTTGTCCCGCTCTGCTCTGTACTTTCCGTCTGTCCTCCGATTCCGCCATCTTCCCCTGCATCTACAGAGCCTGCCCCGGTATCCAGAATGGATTCGCCTGCTGCTTCTTCCGATATGGTCTGCGTTTCCGTGCCTCCTTCTGCCCCTGTCCCTGCCAGTGCCGATGCCGGTGTCGTCAGTACCATGCAGACTGCCATTCCGGTCGCTACCATACGCTTCATCCAGTTTATCTTTTTACGTACTCTCATTTTCATCAATCCTATCCTGTCTGTAAAAATAGTAGGAGACCTTATAATTCACTCATTTTTCTAACTCACTCTGCCCCTTCTGCTTTCTTTTCCTGGTAGGAAACAGTAACAAGACTTCCAAAAAAAATCCAGTTATTCTCTTTCTCCTCCAACGGTTTGTCCGGGTTTCTGTAAAACTGGAACTGGATTGCGGTTGTCGAAGCATCCACATCAAATACATACGAATGCTTCCCCTGCTCCGGGACTGTGGTATTCTTCCCTTCTATTACAGTCCAGCTGCTCAACTGCAGCTTATCATCCCATGTGACCGTCACCTTTCCTTCTCCATTTCCTGATATTTCATAATTGAATGCATCGTAATCCGATGGTTTCTTGTTAATTGTTGAATCAAGGAATTTTCCTGTCCAGTTTTTTGTCACTTTGTAATCTGCAAACGAAAGAACCGCTGCCAGTTTCTGTGAATTTACCGCATCTGCCGAACTGGAATTCGGTTCCGCCGTTATCTGGATTTTTATCTTGTCTTTCAACGCTTTTGGAATCTGGAAGGAATAACTGTTTTTTTCTGCTTTTCCCGCTGCCAGTTTCTCTTTTTCCAGAGTACATGTTCCATCCGCATTAAATTTATTCCCACTCATCGTGATTTCTGCAATTCCATCCGGAAGGTTTTCTCCGCCGTCTGTGGCAGTCAGCACTGCTCTGACTGTGTAGGTAATGTTCTTCGGGTTATAAAGAGTCTCATCGCCCCACACATAATTGCACACGATTACCGTAATGGTATAGTAATTGTCACTTTCTGCGAGTGAAATCCGTTTCACCGGAGGATTCTCATCCGTCAGGCTTATCAGTGACAGATAATTTGAACCAAACATTGTATCGCTCTGTATTCCTGTCGATACGACACGTTTTACACTCTGAAAATTGGTGTACGCCGCAAAACTTCCGCCCACGACAAGGATCAGCACTCCTAGAACAAAAATTGCTCCGGCAAGACTACCATGCCGGAGCCGTTTTCCTGTCTTTTTCTTCATTTTAATCTCCACTCTTCCGTGCAATCTCTGTTCTCTATTTTACCTATCGTGTCTCAAAAATGCAAGCATTCCTTATGCTTTGCAATAATTTGTTACTGTTCATACTACTGCTCACCCAGTAATACCTATTTTCTTCCGTGTGGCATATATACTCGATCCCAGCGCTACAGCGACAACGCATACCATGGCAACGTTACTTACTGAACGATGATACTTTTTCGCCTATAATCCTATAAAAACAACCGTTTAACGATTTTACAACTTGCTTTCATAAGGCTTTCGGAGCATATAGCTGTATGAAAGCTTGTATTGTCAGGGATTAGGATAAACTTTTGCTATTTTGCACATTGATTTTTTGTCCAGCGTACATATATTAGTCATAAACCACCTCCTACTGTTCCAAGGAGTCCTGGTTCCTGATTTTTTGAATTTTAAGGCAAAAAAACAGAACATAAACTAATATGCTCCATTTTTATACGTCTATCCTATATTCTATTTTTCAATCTTTACAT
>ERZ773104.3692-NODE-3692-length-14171-cov-14.113488_pt1 | contig 14171 bp, 4 predicted proteins | sample MGYA00511920_ERZ773104 | MGnify/ENA primary metagenome ERZ773104 (study PRJEB29015, sample SAMEA2737857) | human gut metagenome | biome: human gut; feature: human-associated habitat; material: faeces | place: China | collected 2012 ...
CCGGCCGCACCCTGCTGCGCCTGTACGAGCCCACCGGCGGTAAGATCTACTATGATGGCAACCTGCTGTTTGATAAGGAAAAGAAGATCGCCGTGGATATGCTGCCCTACCGCCGCCGGATGCAGATCGTGTTCCAGGACCCCTACGCAAGCCTGGACCCCCGCATGACCATCGGTGACATCGTGGGTGAAGGCATCGACATCCATCACCTGGCCGAGAACGAGAAGGATCGCCACGATAAGATCATCGCCCTGCTGGAGCGCGTGGGCCTGAACAGCGAGCACGCAAACCGCTACTGCCACGAGTTCTCCGGCGGCCAGCGTCAGCGCGTGGGCATTGCCCGTGCACTGGCTGTGAACCCCGAGTTCATCGTCTGTGACGAGCCGGTCTCCGCACTGGACGTGTCCATTCAGGCACAGGTCGTGAATATGTTCGAGGACCTGCAGCAGGAAATGGGCCTGACCTACCTGTTCATCGCCCATGACCTGAGCGTGGTCAAGCACATCTCCAACCGCATCGGCGTCATGTATCTGGGCAAGCTGGTGGAGCTGGCCGACAGCTTTGAGCTGATCGCCCACAGCATCCACCCCTACACCCGCAGCCTGATCTCCGCTATTCCGGTGGCAGACCCCATCACGGCTCGTCAGTCCAAGCGTATCGTCCTGCAGGGCGATGTGCCCAGCCCCCTGAACCCGCCGTCCGGCTGCCGCTTCCGCACCCGCTGCCCCTACGCAGACGAGCGGTGCGCCGCCGAGGTGCCGGAGTTCAAGGAGGTCACCTCCGGCCACTGGGCTGCCTGCCACCATCTGGACAAGGTGAAGTAAAAACACTTCATTCTTTTAAAAGGTGAATACAACTCATCTTTTGGCTGAAATGTAGTAACGAAATGGTTACAGTCTCGCGTTTGGGCTTGTAACCAAAGCGCGAACGCATTATACTATTCGTGTTCCTCCGGAGGACAGGATGTTTTGGCAGACCGTGCTCCGGATCGAATATAGAGGAGGCTGGGGGAACCTGGCACACTCAATTTGATTTTAAGGGAAGGGATATTTACTATGAAACGCATTTCTCGTCGTAATTTCCTCAAGGTCGCTGGTGTCAGCGCCGCTGCTCTGGGCCTGGCAGCCTGCGGCGGCAGCAAGTCCGGTTCTACCGCAACCTCTGGTTCTACTGCCGGTTCTACCGCTGGCGGCGTCAACACCGCTGGCTTCACCGTCCAGTATGGTTCTAACCCCGAGACTCTGGACCCCGCTCTGAACAGCGCAATTGATGGCGCTAACACCATCATCACCATCTTTGAGCCCCTGCTGCTGATCAACGAGAACAACGAGGTCGTCGGCGGCCAGGCTGAGAGCTGGGAAACCAGCGAGGACGGCCTGACCTGGACCTTCACCATGCGTGACGGCCTGAAGTGGAGCGACGGCACCGACCTGAACGCCAAGGACTTCGAGTACAGCTTCAAGCGTATGGTTGACCCCAATACCGCTGCTCCCTATGCAGAGACCTGCCTGGGCATGATCGACGGCTTTGAAGAAGCTGCCGGCTTCCCCGATGCAGACGGCAACCCCACCGCGGAGCCCAACCCCGATGCTCTGAACGTGAAGGCAAGCGATGACGGCAAGACCCTGACCATCGTGCTGTCCTACCCCTGCTCTTACTTTGACAAGATGGCTGCCTTTGCAACCATGAGCCCTGTCCAGCAGGCAACTGTTGAGGCCAACGGCGATGCATGGTGCACCTCTCCCGACACCTTCGTGTCCAACGGCCCCTACATGATCACCGACTGGACCCCCTCCGAGCGCATCGTGCTGACCAAGAACCCCAACTACGTTGGCGGCTGGGACAGCTCCAAGATCGTCTCTGACACCATCACCCTGCTGCTGCTGGAGGACTCTTCTGCTTCCTATGCAGCTTACAACAGCGGTGAGGCTGTCCTGGTCAAGGACGTGCCCACCGATGAGATCCCCAGCCTGACCAAGGCAGAGGACGGCGGCGACTTCTACGTTGACACCATTCTGGGCACCTACTACGTCAGCCTGAACCTGCAGCGTGATGCCTTCAAGGATGCCAAGGTCCGCAAGGCTCTGAGCCTGGCCATCGACCGTGACTACGTTGCCAACACCATCATGCAGGGCACCTACTCCGCCGCCGACAGCATCGTTGGCCCTGGCATCGTGGACGAGAGCGGTTACTTCCACGACAACGGCAATGCTCCCTACATCTCTGCCGACTACGAGGCAAACCTGGCCGAGGCTAAGAAGCTGCTGGAAGAGGCTGGCTACCCCAATGGCGAGGGCTACCCCACCATTGAGTACAGCACCAACGACGCTGGCTACCATGTGCCTCTGGCAGAGTACCTGCAGCAGGCTTGGGGCGATCTGGGCATCACCCTGACCATCAACAAGATGGAGTGGTCCTCCTTTACCCCCGCTCGCCGTGCAGGCGAGTACGACGTCGCCCGTAACGGCTGGGTCATGGACTACAACGATCCCTCCAACATGCTGGATCTGTTCTGCTCCGGCAACGGCAACAACGATGGTAAGTACTCCAACCCCGACTTCGATGCTGCCATCGATGCTTCCCGCGTTGCTGATTCTGCTGAGCACTTTGCACAGCTGCACAAGGCTGAGGACATCCTCATGGAGGATATGGGCTGCCTGCCGATCGCTTACTACAACGACTACTGGCTGCAGAGCTCCTCTCTGAAGGGTACCTGGCACAGCCCCTACGGCTACTGGTACCTGCAGTACGGCTACATCGAGGGCTAATCGCCCCGGTGCGGCGTACAGCGTGAGCTGAACCGTAAATCACAGGCACCCCGCTTACCGGAAACGGCAGGCGGGGTGCCTTTTTGCGTGCAGGACCGAAAAACGGACGTCTTGCACACCCCGGTGGGCTATGATACAATAAAAGATGATCAAAGCACAAAGGGGAGAGAAGAATGGAGCAAAAACGCCTGTGTCCGTACTGCATGGGGGAGCTGCCCCCCGCCGCCGACAGCTGTGTGCACTGCGGCAAGGTGTTTGCGGGGCGCAACCCCGCCGGCTGCCTGCCCGTGGGCACGGTGCTGGCCGGGCGCTACACCGTGGGCGAGATGCTGAGCCTGGACGGGGAGGGCATCCTGTACCGGGGCGTGGAGAACCTGGGCTGCTTCCGGGTGACCATTAAGGAATATCTGCCGGTGACCCTGTCTGCCGAGCGGGGCGCGGACTGCATCCTGCAGCCCAAGACCGGCAGCGAGGTGCTGTTCAAGACCACCCGCATGGACTTTGCCGACCTGTACCGGGCGCTGGAGCGCATCACCCCGGCCACTGGGCTGGAAGCCGTGCTGGACGTGGTGGAGGCCAACAACACCGTGTATGCGGTGATGGAGAACCTGGGCGGCACCCCGCTGGACCAGTGGCTGGAAGCGCAGGGCGCGCCGCTGCGCCCGGACGACGCCTGTGCCATGCTGCAGCCGGTGTTTGAGGGCGTGGCCGCCATGCACAAGATCGGGCTGGTGCACCGGGGCATCTGCCCGGAGAACCTCCGGGTGATGGCCGACGGCCGGTGCCGTCTGGCGGGTTACGCCACGGTGGGCCTGCGCACCGCCGGAAGCGGCCTGCGCGAGCAGCTGTACGAGGGGTATTCGGCCCCGGAGCAGTATTCCACCGCCGAGTTTGAGGGCCGCTACACCGACGAATACGGCCTTGCAGCGGTGTTCTACCGCATGGTGTGCGGGCAGGCCCCGGTGCCGGCCGCCCAGCGTATGGTGTCGGACTCCAACCCCCGCGCCCGCACCGTGAACAGCGCCGTGCCGGGCTATGTGTCGGACGTGCTGCAGATGGGCCTGCGGCTCAAGCCCATGGAGCGCATCCAGACCGTGCCGCAGCTGGTGCAGGCGCTCTCTTCCAAAGAGTACACCGAGGAGCTGGGCCGCACCATGAAGCCCGAGACCCCGGTGGGCCAACCGGAAGAAAAGGCCCATCTGCTCAGCATCAAGGGCCTGCTGGCGGGCATCCTGATCCTGCTGGCCATTCTGCTGGTGCTCACGGTGTGGACCATGGTGAGCCACAGTCTGCCCTCGGCGTCGTCGGGATCGGTGGAGCCGGAACCGGCCAGCAGCGAGGTGCTGGAGCCCCAGAATCTGGTGCCCAGCTTCATCGGCATGGATTACGCTCAGGTGCAGAACAACCGGGAGTACACCGGCATGTACCTGTTCTACGTCACCGAGGAGTACAGCGACACCGTCCCGGCCGGGCAGATCATGACCCAGGAACCGGCGGCGGACACGGTGCTCAAGGCAGGGGAGACCATTCGTCTGGTGGTCAGCAAGGGCCCGCAGAAGGTGGAAATGCCCACCATCATCGGCTTCAGCCAGGACGCCGCCGTGCAGACGCTGCAGAGCCGCGGACTGATCGCCAGCTGCTTTATGGTGGTGAACGACGGCTCCTATGCCGCCGGATGCGTGGTGTCGGCCAGTGAACCGGCGGGCGCACAGGTGGACGTGGGCACGGTGATCACCGTGTATATCGCGGCAGACCCCAGCGTGGAGATCACCACCCCGCCCGAGGAACCGGCAGCCACCGAACCCACCACGACCCCGGCTGACCCGGAGACCCCCGCAGACGGCGGGGACCCTGCCGCCGACCCGGAGCAGGGGACCAAGTGAGCACGGAAGGATCGTTTTAAATCTGCAAATCCGGCAGGGCTGCGGCCTTGCCGGGTTTGTTTTTTGCCGGAGGGGAGCGCCGTTGCTGCGGCAGGCAAAACGGCTTCTGCGGGCAGAACGGGCGGCGGCCCCGGTGCTCCCCATAGTTCCGGGGTGGGAAACTGCGGCGGGTCATTTGTCCGCTCGTTTGTGTTGCAGTGCAACAAAAACGTTCCCGTCCGCAACAAATGTGCAATTCAAAAGCCGTGAAAATCGTTCATTTTTTCGTGCAATTTTGCCATTTTGGGGCCGGTCCGTCCGTCAATCGGCCGAAATTTCCGTACAGGCTTTTTTTCGTGCAATTACCCCCTTGAAATTTTTGGAAAACGTGTATAATATAGGATTATAAGGACTGCCCAGCGGGCGTCTGTTTTGTGCTGTAGGTTTCTGAAAAGTTGTGCGAGGAACACAGTCTCTAGTGAAGTGAGGAGGACGATTATGAGAAAAAAGTCCAAGAAGAAGCAGATCGTTGCGATGACGCTGGCCCTTTCGGTGCTCAGCAGCTCGGTTGGCATGTGCGGTGCCTCCGCAGCCGAAGCCCTGTCCGACACGGATGACTCCGGTCTGCAGGTGACCATCGTCCCGCTGGCTGACAATACCGAAGCCCCCGCCCCGACCGCCGAGAGCAAGACCCCGGCGCAGAAGGAGGAGACCCCTGCCGAGAACGACCAGCCTGCCGCCTCCACCGGCGACAACACCGACCAGACCACCGATGGTGACGGTGACGCCACCGGCGACAACGACACCTCTTCTGACGACAAACCCACCATCGAGCGCCCGGAGCAGTCCGACACCGTCGAGACCCTGCCCGGCACCGCCAAGGATAACATCGACCACATCAAGGGCGAGGACAAGGACGACACCGAAGATAAGGGCGAGACCGGCGAGGAGACCCCCGGCACCGGCGATACGGACACCGGCGACACGGAGGAAAAGGGCGAGGAAGGTTCCGGCTCTGAGGAGACCCCGGAGGAAAAGCCCGAAGAGACCCCCAAAGAGGATGACACCGATTACAGCTGTGCCTATGACCCAAAGAGCGGTCATTTCAAGGTCACCTTCAACATCAAAGAGGACGCCGAGGGCGACCAGACCATTGAACTGAGCAAGGTGCAGGAAGTCGTCAACGCCTACGGCAAGCAGGCCGTGGAAGAGTACCTGCAGACCGATGAAGCCAAAGAGAAGTACGATAACTATCTTTACTACGGGATGACGTTCACCTGCACCCTCCCGAACGGCGCGCAGTTCATTTACGATCCCAGCACCGGCGAAGCACGCCATTACGAAGAGCCCGGCTGCGTCACGGCGTTTGATGTGTCCCTGTCCAACGGTTCCAAGCACACTTATGTGTACAAGGAAGGCAGCCTGACCGTTTCCACCCCGGACATGAAGAATGACGATCAGACCGGCGTCACCGGTTTTGACGGACAGGAGCTGCCGAAGGAATATGCTGGCAATACGAACCTTGAGCTGAAGTACGATAAAAACGCTGCGTCCGGCTGCATGGAGGACTTGGTGGATGCTGCGCTGAAGGAGTACGGCGGCAACCATGATCAGAACCAGTTCCTTGATTCGGAAGGAAAGCTGACCACTCAGTCTACCAGAACGGATGTGCCTGCTGGTACCGAGGTGGAACTGTTCGGCGGTAAGTATTATGTAAAATCCGGCGATCATTACTATGGCGGCTTCAGCAAGAGCGATGTTCAGACCACCGAAGATGGAAAGACCGTTCTGAACAAAGACAAAAACACTTCCACCCTTGCCTACAAAAAGACCAAGAACGGCAAGAATGTTGAAAAGGATTATTACAATGGTCCCTTTACCCACTCCAGCGGTGCTCTGATGAACCGGGATGTCCAGAAGGCACTGAAGCCGTACATGGAAGAAAAGGGTTACACTACTTACGACGACTACATTCTGGACTACTACCGGAAAGCTGATGGCTCCAAGTATGACAGCGTAAGTGAACTGCTGAAAAACGATTCCAACGCTCTGCGGGAGTTGAGCCGTTCCGGAAAGAGTATGCCGGACAACCCCTCTACCGGAAACAACACCGTTAAGATGGACCCCTCCACCCTTTACGACAACTTCTACAAAAACGTTCTCAGCTTCAAGGTCGGCAATCAGGATACTGTGGATTCTGAGGCAGGCGGCAATGTGGACCACAACCACAGCCACGGCCAGTGGGCTGCCGACGGCACTCAGGAAACCATCGGCGATTACATGGCCGACAAACTGAACGAGACCCCCGGTGCATGGGACAAAGCCAACGCCTACTTCAACACCCTGCTGGCCAGCGGCCTGACCGAGGACGAAGCCACCTGGGCTGCATTCGCCATGGCCACCAACATCGACTTCCAGAATGCAGGCAACGACTACCAGAACACCGCATGGAACTGGTACGCTTCCATGGTGCTGCATCAGGCAGACGGCACGCTGGACCTGACCAAGACCGACAAGAAAACCGGCGAGATCATCGGCGATGACGAGGGCGAGGGCCAGACCAGCTTCTACCTGTGGAAGTACGAGACCGACAAGAAAACCGGTGAAAAGAACCCCATGTACTGCACCTATGTGGAGCCCACCTACACCACCAATGAGGATGGCGAACAGGTGCTGGAGAAGGACGGCTTCTACTGCTGGGTCAAGTACGACCCCACCAAGGACAAGCTGACCTACACCGTCACCACCACCAACGGCAAGCTGAACATCGACTATGCTCTGCTGGAAAACGTGGTGTACTACCTGCAGGAAGCCATCGCCCCCGACGGCTACGACACCGACCCGGAGATCTACGTCATCTGCGATGAGGAGTCCTACAAGGAGCTGGAGGGCACCGAGGTGACCAACCCCGCTACCGGCGCTACCAGCAAGGTGACCGCAGACAGCTGGCTCGGCTCCATCCTCGGCGGCAAGACCCTGTCCATCAACTTCGTCAACACGGCCACCGTGCCCGATCCGGAACCCACGCCGGATCCGGATCCCGTGCCGCCCGTTGATCCGGATATCCCGGTGGACCCCGCCAACCCGGACAATCCCCCGGTGCAGGACGCTACCCCGGATGAGACCCCTGTGACCCCGGAGAACCCCCAGAACCCCGCCGTGCAGGACGCCACCCCGGACGCCGCCGCCCTGCCCCAGACCGGCACCACCAGCTGGATGGCCGGTGTGCTGGCAAGCCTGGGCTCCCTGCTGCTGGCCTGCGGATGGTTCTTCACCCGCAAACAGTATTCCCCCAAGCACTGAGCACCCCTGAACCGCAGGAATCTCCGCACTGACGCATAAGAACCGCCGCATCCTGTGCCTTGCAAAAGGCCGCCGGGTGCGGCGGTTTTGGTTGTGTGCCGCGCACAGCTGCGGGGGTTCGCGGCGTTTCGCACAAGAAGCGATGCAAAGCGGCTGTTATATTTGGCGCAGCTGTCACTTGAACATTTTTCAATGCAGGGTATAATAAAGCTATCGGAACAAAGGCGTTCCGCAGGGGCATCGTCTGCCCTTGCGGGGCGCTTTTTTCGTTTTCCGGGGTGCGGAGGGTGCCGCGCCCGGCAGAGCACAATCTGGAGTGTCAAAAGGATGGGAAAGACTATGCAAAACTTTACAGAGCAAACGCACACCCTTGGCCTGTACGATCCACAGTTTGAGCACGATGCCTGCGGCATCGGCGCTGTGGTGGACATCAAGGGCCGCAAGAGCCACCAGACCGTGGACGACGCTTTGCGCATCGTGGAGCGGCTGGAGCACCGCGCCGGGAAGGACGCCGAGGGCAAGACCGGTGACGGCGTGGGCATTCTGCTGCAGATCAGCCATAAATTTTTCTCCAAGGTGGCCGATGAACGCAACATCCGCCTGGGCAACGAGCGGGAATACGGCGTGGGCATGTTCTTCTTCCCCCAGAACGAGCACATGCGCGCCCAGGCCATGAAGCTGTTCGAGGTGGTCACCCGCAAGGAGGGGCTGGAGTTCCTGGCCTGGCGCAAGGTGCCCGTGGACCCGGACGCCGTGGGCCAGAAAGCCCGCGACTGCATGCCCTCCATCTGGCAGTGCTTCATCAAAAAGCCCGCCAAGGTGAGCAAGGGCATCGACTTTGACCGCAAGCTCTACATCGTCCGCCGGGTCTTCGAGCAGGCCAGCAACGGCACCTATGTTCCCAGCCTGTCCAGCCGCACCATCGTGTACAAAGGTATGTTCCTCGTCCACGACCTGCGCCAGTTCTACCTCGATCTGCAGGACGAGGACTATGAATCCGCCATCGGCATGGTCCACAGCCGCTTCTCCACCAACACCAACCCCAGCTGGATGCGCGCCCACCCCAACCGCTTCATCCTCCACAACGGCGAGATCAACACCATCAAGGGCAACACCGACGCCATGCTGGCCCGTGAAGAGACCATCTCCTCCCCCATCATGAAGGAGGACATGAACAAGATCCTGCCCATCATCAACACCTCCGGCTCCGACTCCGCCATGCTGGACAACGCCCTCGAGTTCATGGTGATGAACGGCATGGACCTGCCGCTGGCCGTTATGATCACCATCCCGGAGCCCTGGGAGAACAACAAGAACATCAGCCAGAAAAAGCGGGACTTCTACCAGTATTACGCCACCATGCTGGAACCCTGGGACGGCCCTGCCGCCATCCTCTTCTCCGATGGCGACGTGGTGGGCGCTGTGCTGGACCGCAACGGTCTGCGCCCCAGCCGCTACTACATCACCAAAGACGGCAGGATGATCCTCTCTTCCGAGGTGGGCGTGCTGCCCTGTGAGCCGGAGAACATTCTGGTCAAAGACCGTCTCCGCCCCGGCAAGATGCTGCTGGTGGACACCGTCAAGGGCGAAGTCGTGGACGACGAGAAGCTGAAGGAATACTACGCCAGCCGTGAGCCGTACGGCGAGTGGATAGACCGCAACCTCGTCCAGCTGAAGGACCTCAAGATCCCCAACATCAAGACCCCCAGCTATACCGGCGACGACCTGCTGCGCCTGCAGAAGGTGTTCGGCTACAAGTATGAGGACATCAGCACCCTCATCCTGCCCATGGCACGTCAGGGCGCAGAGCCTTCCGGCGCAATGGGTACCGATACCCCGCTTGCCGTCCTCAGCGGCCGGCACCCGCCGCTCTTCAATTATTTCAAGCAGCGTTTTGCACAGGTCACGAACCCGCCCATCGACGCCATCCGCGAGAAGGTCGTCACCTCCACCAGCGTCTATGTGGGCGCACACGGCAACCTGCTGGAAGACAAGCCCGAAAACTGCAAGGTGCTCAAGGTCAACAATCCCATCCTCACGTCCACTGACCTTCTCCGCATCAAGTACATGAACGTCCCGGGCTTCAAAGTCTCCACTGTCTCCATCAACTATTACAAGAACACCAGCCTCGAAAAGGCCATCGACCGCGTTTTCCTGGAGGTAGACCGCGCTTATAAAGAGGGTGCCAACATCATCATCCTGTCCGACCGGGACATTGACGAGTACCATGTGGCCATCCCCAGCCTGCTGGCGGTGTCGGCGGTGTCCCAGTACCTCATCCGCACCAAGAAGAGCACCGCGCTGGCCCTCATTCTGGAGAGCGCCGAACCCCGGGAGGTGCATCACTTTGCCACCCTGCTGGGCTACGGTGCCTGCGCCGTCAACCCCTATCTGGCCCATGAGACCATCGGCCAGCTCATCGACGAGGGCCTGCTGGACAAGGATTACTATGCCGCCGTGGAGGACTACAACAACGCCATCCTCAACGGCATCGTGAAGATCGCCTCCAAGATGGGCATCTCCACCATCCAGAGCTACCAGAGCAGCCAGATCTTCGAGGCCGTCGGCATCTCCAGGGACGTCATCGACAAGTATTTCACCGGCACGGTGAGCCGTGTGGGCGGCATCGGCCTCGAGGACATTCAGGCTGACGTGGAGGCCCTGCACAACGCAGCCTTCGACCCGCTGGGCCTTGACATCAACATGCAGCTGGAAGACGGCGGCGCCCACAAGTTCCGCAGCGGCAAGGAAGAGCACCTCTTCAACCCCCAGACCATCCACCTGTTCCAGAAAGCCTGCTTCACCGGTGACTACGACACCTTCAAGCAGTTCACCCACACCGTGGACAACATGGGCCAGAACGGCGTCCATCTGCGCAGTCTGCTGGACTTCAACTATGCCCCCGACGGCGGCATCCCGCTGGACGAGGTGGAGCCGGTAAGCTCCATTGTCAAGCGGTTCAAGGCCGCTGCCATGAGCTACGGCGCGCTGAGCAGCGAGGCCCACGAGACCATCGCCATCGCGCTGAACCGCCTCGGCGGCCGGAGCAACACCGGCGAGGGCGGTGAGCCCGAAGAGCGCTACCACAGCGAGAGCAATTCCAAGATAAAGCAGGTGGCTTCCGCCCGCTTCGGCGTCACCAGCAAGTATCTTGTCTCGGCAGAGGAGATCCAAATCAAACTGGCACAGGGTGCAAAGCCCGGCGAGGGCGGCAATCTGCCCGGCGCAAAAGTGTACCCGTGGATCGCCAAGACCCGTCACAGCACTACGGGTGTCGGTCTCATCTCTCCCCCGCCGCACCACGACATCTACTCCATCGAAGACCTTGCAGAGCTTATCTACGACCTCAAGAATGCCAACCGCCACGCCAACATCAACGTCAAGCTGGTCAGCGAGGCCGGCGTCGGCACCATCGCTGCCGGTGTCGCCAAGGGCGGCGCACAGGTCATCCTTGTTTCCGGCTACGACGGCGGCACGGGCGCAGCGCCCCGCAACTCCATCAAAGATGCCGGTCTGCCCTGGGAGCTTGGCATCGCCGAGACCCACCAGACCCTTATCCTCAACGGCCTGCGCACCCGTGTGCGCATCGAGAGCGATTCCAAGCTGCTCTCCGGCCGCGATGTGGCCATCAGCTGTATGCTGGGCGCTGAGGAGTTCGGCTTCGGCACCTCTCTGCTGATGACCATGGGCTGCGTCATGATGCGTGTCTGCAACCTCGACACCTGCCCCATGGGCATCTGCACCCAGAACCCCGAGCTGCGCAAGCACTTCCGCGGCAAGCCCGAGTATATCATCAACTACCTGACCTTCGTGGCGCAGGAGCTGCGCGAATACATGGCAAAGCTGGGCATCCGTACCATCGACGAGCTGGTGGGCCGCACCGACCTGCTCCATGTCAAGTCTGCCCCTGCCGACAGCCGGATGTCCAAGATGGACCTCGACTGCATCCTGCACAACCCCGCCATCGTCAACAGCAATGTCCACTTCCAGAAGGAAGACACCTACGACTTCCATCTGGAAGACACTCTGGACATGAAGGTGCTGATGAAGAAATTCAAGCTCAACAGCAAGACCCCTCAGAGCGTGAAGCTGGATGTCTCCAACACCGACCGTGCCTTTGGTGCCATCTTCGGCAGCGAGATCACCCGCAAGTATGGCAGCGACCTGCCCGATGACGTCTACACCGTCCACTGCACCGGTGCAGGCGGCCAGAGCTTCGGCGCATTCATTCCCAAGGGCCTGACGCTGGAACTGACCGGCGACTGCAACGACTACATGGGCAAGGGCCTCTCCGGCGGCAAGCTCGTCGTCCGCCCGCCCGAGGGCATCACCTTCAAACCCGAAGAGAACATCATCATCGGCAACGTGGCGCTCTACGGTGCCACCAGCGGCAAAGCCTTTGTTTCCGGTGTGGCCGGTGAGCGCTTCTGCGTCCGCAACTCGGGCGCTGTGGCCGTCGTCGAGGGCGTGGGCGACCACGGCTGCGAGTACATGACCGGCGGCACCGTCGTCGTTCTGGGCCAGACCGGCAAGAACTTTGCAGCCGGTATGACCGGCGGCATCGCCTATGTTCTGGATGAGAACTGGGACTTCTACCAGCGGGTGAACAAGGAGACCGTCAGCCTCGAGCCGGTGGAGCACAAGTACGACGTCGCCACCCTGAAAGAGCTCATCCGTGAGCACGTTGAGCTGACCGGCTCGCCCCGCGGCAAGGAGATTCTGGACAATTTCAGCGAGTTCCTGCCCAAGTTCAAGAAAGTCCTCCCCTACGATTACGACCATATGCTGCGGGTCATCGCCTCGATGGAAGAGCGCGGCCTCGACGGCGAGCAGGCGCAGATCGAAGCATTCTACGCCGTGCAGAAGAACAAGTAAGGAGGGGAACATCATGGCAAAACTCACTGGCTTTATGGATTACACGCGCAAGACCAGCACGGATGTTCCGCCGCTGGAGCGCATTGAAAACTTTAACGAATTTCACATCTGGCTCTCCCGGGAGGAGCAGCAGACCCAGGCAGCCCGCTGCATGGACTGCGGCGTCCCCTTCTGCCAGGCGGGCATGATGATCGGCGGCATGGCCTCCGGCTGCCCGCTGAACAACCTCATCCCCGAGTGGAACGATTTGGTCTATCAGGGCAAGTGGGATCTGGCCGTACACCGCCTGATCGCCACAAACCGCTACCCGGAGTTTACCAGCCGGGTCTGCCCCGCCCTGTGCGAGGCCGCCTGCACCTGCGGCAATGTCACGGGCGATCCCGTGACTGTCAAGGAGAACGAGCGTGCCATCGTGGAATACGGCTATGAGAGCGGCGCTATCCACGCTGTACCGCCCCCGGCACGCACCGGCAAGACGGTGGCTGTCATCGGCGCGGGGCCTGCGGGGCTTTCGGTGGCGGACCTGCTCAACAAGCGCGGCCACAAGGTGACGATCTATGAGCGCGAGGACCGCGCCGGCGGCCTGCTGATGTACGGCATCCCCAACATGAAGCTGGAGAAGTGGGTCATCGACCGCCGGGTTAAAATCTTGCAGGATGAGGGCATCGAGTTTATCTTTAATGCCGATGTTGGCAGCACCGTCAGCGCCGAGGAGCTGAAGGCCCGCTATGATGCGGTCGTGCTTTGCTGCGGTGCCAAGCAGGCCCGCGACATCAATGTCCCCGGCCGTGATGCGCAGGGCATCTACTTTGCGGTGGATTACCTGACAAGCGTGACCCGCAGCCTGCTGGATTCCGGCTTTGCGGACGGCCACGCGGTTTCTGCCGCCGGCAAGCGGGTGCTGGTCATCGGCGGCGGCGACACCGGCAATGACTGCGTAGGCACGGCCATTCGTCAGGGCTGCGAGAGCGTCATGCAGTTAGAGATGATGCCCTGCCCGCCCGCCGCCCGCGCCCCCGGCAACGACTGGCCGGAGTGGCCGCGTGTGCTGAAAACCGACTACGGCCAGCGGGAGGCCATCGCCCTGTTCGGCAATGACCCCCGCGTCTACCAGACCACCGTGAAGGAATTTTACAAAAATGAGTCCGGGCAGGTCTGCGGTGCGCTGATCGCCAAGCTGAAGAGCGAGGTCGTAGACGGCCGCCGCCAGATGGTCCCCACCGGCGAGGAATATACGGTGGACTGTGATCTGGTACTGATCGCGGCTGGCTTTACCGGCTGCGAGCCGTATGTGGCGGACGCCTTCGGCGTGGAGCTGACGGCACGCGGCACGGTGGCCGATGTGAAGTACGCCACTGCTGAC
>ERZ773104.3699-NODE-3699-length-14154-cov-4.258387_pt1 | contig 14154 bp, 14 predicted proteins | sample MGYA00511920_ERZ773104 | MGnify/ENA primary metagenome ERZ773104 (study PRJEB29015, sample SAMEA2737857) | human gut metagenome | biome: human gut; feature: human-associated habitat; material: faeces | place: China | collected 2012 ...
AACACAGCCATGAGAGTTATCACCGGAACGGCGCGCGGCACAAAGCTGAAAACGCCGGAGGGCATGCTCACGCGCCCAACGACGGACCGCGTGAAGGAAGCCCTGTTCAACATCATCCAGTTCGACATTGCGGGCGATGTGCTCGACCTGTTCGCCGGAACGGGTCAGCTCGGCATCGAGGCGCTCAGCCGCGGGGCCTCACGCGCTGTTTTTGTCGACCACCGGCAGGATGCCGCGGCCCTTGTGCGCGAGAATCTGCGCCGCACGCATTTTGAAGACAGGGGAGAGGTCGTCTGCACGGATTTCACACAGTATCTTGCGCGGTGCAGGCGGAAATTCCGCCTGATCTTCCTCGACCCGCCCTATGCAGAAAAATCCCTCGAAACGGCGATTCAGCGCCTATCGGAAATTGACATTTTGTCGGATGGTGGTATAATTATCACAGAAAGACCCCTCGGCAAACCGCTTGCAGAGGAATTTCCGGGCTTGACCCGCTCAAAAGACTATCATTACGGAAAAACGACCATCACCCTGCTCCGCAAGACCGGGGCGGGCGGCGGCAACGATTAGGAGGCAATATCATGAACGAACACGGCATTGAAGAATTGATCGGCACCCTGTATGAAATGGTGCAGGACGCACGCTCCGTGCCGTTCAGCAGCGATAAGTGCGCTGTTGAGCGCGAAAAGGTCCTCGACCTGCTCGACGAGATCAGCAACCAGCTCCCCGGCGAGCTGAAGCAGGCCAAGACCATCGTGGATTCCCGCAGCGAGCTCATTACGAACGCAAAGCGCGAGGCCGAGAATATCATGAAGTCCGCGCAGGCACAGGCCCGCCAGCTCGTCTCGCAGGAGGCCATCTACCTCGAGGCCAAGAATCAGGCCAACGATATGGTGCGCGCCGCGCAGGATAAGATCAAGGAGCTCAAGAAGGTCACGAACGACTACGTCGACGATTCCCTGCGCCGCACGGAGGAGGCCGTCGCCGAGGCTCTGAGCGAGATCCGCAATTCCCGCTCGAAGTTCCGCGCCCTCGTCAATCCGCAGGCCAAGAACAACTCCGCGATCATCGAAGACGTGTAAACCGGCGCCATGAGCCGGAACCGTATTCTCATTACCGCCGTCGCGGCTGCGCTCCTTGTGGTCTGCGGCATCGGCATTTTCTTCGCATCCAACCGCGACCATGCGGCAGAGCGCGCCGACGAGTGGACCATGCAGGGCATGACCCTCGCACCGGACGGCTCGGCCACGCCGTGCACCGTGCGCATCGCGGGCACGTCCCGCTCCTATTTGCTCGGCGGCAGAGTCGGCGCGTTCGAGACGGGGACGGACGGCGGCATCTATGTCGACGGCACGCGCATCTGCTCCGGCGTCATCCTGCCGGACGACGCCTTTGACCCGTGGCTCACGATGCAGGCGGATACCGATCCGTTCTGGATCGCAGCCGACGGCAGTACGCTCGTCCTGCCGCTTCCCGGCACGCAGTCGCTCGTCGTCGCTCCGGCAGAGTCAGAGCAGGCGGCACAGGAGCTGCTGCAATCGCTGTGCGAATCATTAAGTGATCAATCTGGACTGGACATAATTCAACGCTATTTTATGTCGAATTCTTAGAGTTGTGTTTTCTTTCAAAATGTATTATAATCTTTATTAGTAAACTAGTTGGGCATTCATCTGCTGCAAATTGCATGCCAGTCAGAAATATAGAAATAGGGGGTGAAATTAGCTACGCATATCTGGAGGCGTGTAATAATATTTCAAATATAAAGGAGAATTGTCATGAATCGTAAGTTTGTTAGACGTTGTATCTCCCTGATAACTGTATTTGGAATTTTGCTCATGCTCATGTTGCAAGCTGCTGCTACTAATGATGCAGTCGAAAGTACTCCTCAACGCTTTGATCCCGCTGTATATGAAGTGCAGTTGCGTGTAACTACCGAAAACTGCGAGTCTGTTATCTCAAAATATGATGTCCCTGATGAGGTGGCAGACAGAATTCGTGAATTATGTCAAGAATTTGGTGTGACTGAATTACTTGTTCCCGGTGATTCTGCGCCTGTTACCTACTCTACTTCTACTAGTTGGAGTCCTGTTCGCAATTATAAAGGTTATAAGTTGAAGGACTGGGTAGTCACGGTCAATAATTGCTTTGCCATGACCTCCATTACTTCTAATGGTAGTGCTGCAGCTAATTTTGCAGCAACAGTGCTTGCATATTGTGCTGGTGTAGTTATTGATAGATTTGTCCCATTTGGAAGTTCTGGAATTACACTGATTCAATATGCATGCGGCTCAAATAGTTCGTACTACGCCGGAACTGGAGATAAAGCGCAGGCTGCGCCGCAGTTCTTGACGTACGAAACATTTACATATCGGGTCACGGACCAGGGTAACGTGTTGGGCGCAAGAACATATTATTCGTATTTGAAGACAATCAGTTGGTTCTACTATAATAGTAAAACCGATACTCCAAAGACGCGGACACAGACGTATAATATTTCTTTCCAGTCCCCACATTACTCCAATGTTAATGAAGCTGCAATATCGTCTGCCACGAGTGCAGTCATGGATGAACCGATTAATTTGAAGATTGGTCAAGCATGGTTTGTACTCAAATAGGATAACTGTATGAAAACAAGCAGAAAACATACGATTGCAATTATAATAGCCGTTATTTCATCTGTAGCCATACTCGTTACAGGCGTAATACTGATTTCTTACTGGAATACGCCGATCGCCAAGGCGGAAAGCCGGACGATGCAGGCGATCGCTCTGCAGGAGGATGGCTCCGCGGAGCCTTGTACCGTCCTCATCAGCGGCATTTCGTATCACTACCTTTTCCGGAATCACGCGGATTCCTTTGAGGCAAACGATCCGGGCGGCGTATTCGTAAACTGCAGCCGCATCATGGACAGCCTGATCCTGCCGTCGGACATCGACTCGGATTGGATGTTCTGGCAGGACGATATGCTCTGGTGCGACGCGGCCGGAGAGCAGTTCATCGCACTGCTGCACCGCGGCGCGGACGGCGGGTTTGCAGAGACCGGCACGCCGGTGCTCGTCATCGCCCCGGCGGAGACGAAGCAGGAAGCGCAGGCCCTTCTGCAGTCGCTGCGGGAGACGCGTGCAGACGATGCGGAAACGCAGCGCCTGATCGAACCGTTTTTGAAATAACCGGACGACACAGCGCCCCGTCCCATTGGGGCGGGGCGTTCGTGAGCTTTCCCGGTCGTGTTATTCCGAGGAGCGAAGCGACGTGGGAATCTCGTGAAGCAGGCTTCGGATTCGCCTCGGCTTGCCAAAATCCGCAGCCGATCCTGCGAGATTGCCACGGCCCCTCGCGGGGCTCGCAATGACAAATTTGACAGTCTGAGCTTATGACTTTAATTCCATATTTTAGGAGGCTGAAATGACGGAACTGGAACGTTATCAGCAGTGGTGCGAGCAGGCGCCGCTGAATGAGGCCGGGCGCGCTGCGCTGGCCGCCATGCAGAACGACGAGACGGAGCGCAAGGGCTGCTTCGGTGCAGAGCTGCAGTTCGGCACCGCGGGCATCCGCGGCATTATGGGCATCGGCACGAATCGCCTGAACGACTTCACCGTTCGCCGCACGGCGCAGGGCCTTGCCGCATGGCTGACCTCGACGGAGCTGCCGCAGCGCTGCGCCATCGGCTATGACTCCCGCCACAACTCCCGCCGCTATGCGGAGCTGTGCGCCGTGGCCCTCGCGGAGCGCGGCGTGCATGTCTATGTCTATCACGAGCTGGCCCCGACGCCAATGCTCTCATTTGCCGTGCGCCAGCTCGGCTGCGGCTGCGGCATCGTCGTTTCCGCCAGCCACAACGCGGGCATCTATAACGGCATCAAGTGCTACGGCCCGGACGGCTGCCAGATGACGGACGAGCCGGCGGCCCGCGTGTTTGGCGAGATCGAGAAAATCCCGTATTTCCTCCCGGCGGAAAAGAGCTTTGAGGACTTCCTTGCGGAGGGCGGCGTGGAATTCATCGCGCCGGAGCTGTGGGAGCGCTACTATGAGACCGTTCTCGGCGAACGCCTTGCCACTGTCCCGTCCGATAACCTGAACCTGCTCTACACGCCGCTGTGCGGCACGGGCAACAAGCCGGTTCGCACCGTGCTCGGCCGCATCGGCGTGAACGTCGCCGTCGTCCCCGCACAGGAAAAGCCGGACGGCGATTTCAAGACCTGCGAATATCCGAACCCGGAGACGGACGCCGCGCTGAACGAGAGCTACAAGATCGCGCGCGAGACGCACCCGGACCTCATCCTCGGCACGGACCCGGACTGCGACCGCGTGGCCGTGGCCGTCCCGGTGGGCGGCGGCTTCCGCAAGCTCAGCGGCAACGAGCTGGGCTGCCTGCTGCTGGACTACATCCTCGGCACGATGCAGAAGGCAGGCACGCTCCCGGCAGACCCCGTCGCCGTGCGCAGCATCGTCTCGACCCCGATGGCAGACAAGATCGCCGCAAGCTACGGCGTGAAGATGCGCAGGGTCCTCACGGGCTTCAAGTACATCGGCGGCGAAATTCTCGCCCTTGAGCAGAAGCACGAGAAGAACCGCTTCGTCTTCGGCTTTGAGGAGAGCTGCGGTTACCTCAAGGGAACGTATGCCCGCGATAAGGACGCCGTCGTCGCCTCCATGCTGACTTGCGACCTCGCCGCCGCGCTCAAGCGCGAGGGCACAAATCTGGCCGAGCACATGAACGCACTCTACAGCCGCTTCGGCTGGCATGAGGCGCGCGTGCTGAGCTGCGAGCTGCAGGGCCCGGACGCCATGGAAATTTCCGCTGGCTTTATGGCGCAGATGCGCCGCGAGCTGCCGAAGGCCGTGTGCGGCATCGCCGTCACGTCCGTCACGGACTATCAGGCGCGCGTCACGCGCGATCTCGTCCACGGCACGGAGGAAGCGGTCACGCTGCCGAAGTCCAATGTGCTCGTGCTTCAGCTCGGCGAGAAGGGTACGGTCATCCTGCGTCCGTCCGGCACGGAGCCGAAGGTCAAGATTTATCTGACCGCCGTTGACGCCGACCGCGCGGCAGCCATGAAGCTGCTGGACGATATGGCCGCCGAAATGAGCGGCTATCTGCCCAAAAACGCTTGACAACCGGCCGGTTTTCGGCTATCATAACCGCATAGTGAAAACGCATGGAAGAAGAGGAGTATCCCATCCGCGCGCTGCAGAGAGGGGGCGGCTGCTGAAAGCCCCTGCGCAGGTCGGGAGAAGGTCGCTTCGGAGCGGGCGTGCCGAACCTGCAGTAGGCCGCACGGGTGCTCCCGTTACAGAGCCAGAGTGCCCGCCCATGGCGGGAATTCAGGTGGTACCACGGTAATCTGCATCGCCCTGAGCATATTATGAAGCTCAGGGCGATTTTTATCGTCAAAAAGGAGAAGACTATGAAAGAACTGCCAAAGACCTACGAGCCGCGCGACGTTGAGGATCGGCTCTACAAATTCTGGGTAGACAACGGCTATTTCCATGCCGAGCGCGACCCGGACAAGAAACCCTTTACCATCGTCATGCCGCCCCCCAATGTCACAGGCCAGCTCCACATGGGCCATGCCATGGACGCCGCCATGCAGGACGTGCTCATCCGCTTCAAGCGCATGCAGGGCTATTCCGCCCTCTGGATCCCCGGCGTGGACCATGCCGGTATCGCCACGCAGATCCGCGTGGAGGAGGAGCTGCGCAAGGAGGGCAAGACCCGTTATGACCTCGGCCGCGAGAAGTTCCTCGAGCGCGTCTGGGCCTGGAAGCATCAGTACGGCGACCGTATCGTCGAGCAGCAGAAGCGCCTCGGCGCGTCCTGCGACTGGGACCGTGCCCGCTTCACGATGGACGAGGGCTGCTCGAAGGCCGTCCGCGAGGTGTTCGTGAACCTGTATGAGCAGGGCCTTATCTACAAGGGCAGCCGCATCATCAACTGGTGCCCGCACTGCGTCACGGCCCTGTCCGATGCCGAGGTCGAATATGTCGACAAGCCCGGCCATCTGTGGCATGTGCGCTATCCGCTGGCAGACGGCTCCGGCGAGGTCATCATCGCGACGACCCGGCCCGAGACCATGCTCGGCGACTCCGGCGTGTGCGTCAATCCAAATGACGAGCGCTACAAGGACATCGTCGGCAAGAACGTCATTCTGCCGCTCGTCGGCAAGGAGATCCCCGTCGTGGCGGACGACTATGCCGAAATGGACTTCGGCACCGGCTGCGTCAAGATGACTCCGGCACACGACCCGAACGACTTTGAGGTCGGCCTGCGCCACAACCTCGAGGTCATCCGCGTCCTCGACGACAAGGGCGTCGTCAACGAGAACGGCGGCAAATATCAGGGCCTCGACCGCTATGAGGCGCGCAAGCAGATCGTCGCCGACCTCGAGGCGCAGGGCTACCTCGTCAAGGTCGAGCCGTATAACCACAATGTCGGCACCTGCTACCGCTGCCACCGCGACGTCGAGCCGATCATCTCCGCTCAGTGGTTCGTAAAGATGAAGCCGCTGGCCGAAGAGGCGCTGCGCGTCGTGAACGACGGCGAGACGAAGTTTGTTCCGGAGCGCTTCACAAAAATTTATACGAACTGGATGACTGGTGCATCTCCCGTCAGCTGTGGTGGGGCCATCAGATCCCGGCGTGGTACTGCGCCGACTGCGGCCATATGACCGTCTCCCGCGAGGATGCGACCTGCTGCGAAAAGTGTGGCAGCAAGCATATCACCCGCGATGAGGACGTGCTTGACACCTGGTTCTCCTCGGCGCTGTGGCCGTTCGAGACCCTCGGCTGGCCGGACACGAATGCGGAGGACTTCCGGTACTTCTATCCGACGGATGTGCTCGTGACGGGCTATGACATCATCTTCTTCTGGGTCGCACGCATGATCTTCTCCGCCTGCAAGCAGACGGGCAGACCGCCGTTCCACACCGTGCTGATTCACGGCCTTGTCCGCGACGACAAGGGCCGCAAGATGTCCAAGTCCCTCGGAAACGGCATCGATCCGCTCGAGATGATCGACCGCTACGGCTCGGACGCTCTGCGCATGAACATGCTCACGTCCAATTCGCCCGGCAACGACATGCGCTTCTATATCGAGCGCTGCGAAGCCATGCGCAACTTTGCCAATAAGCTCTGGAACGCCAGCCGCTATGTCATGATGAACCTCAGCATCGACAAAAACGAGCTGCCCGCCCTGTCCGAGCTCGAGACGTCCGACAAGTGGATCCTTTCGAAGCTCAATACGCTCATTGCCGACGTTACGGAGAACCTCGACAAGTATGAGCTCGGCGTCGCCGTCCAGAAGATCTATGACTTCATCTGGGACACCTACTGCGACTGGTATATCGAGCTGACAAAGGCCCGCCTCTATGGCGAGGACGAGGCTCAGAAGCGCTCTGCCCAGCAGGTGCTGCTGTATGTGCTCGACCAGATCCTGCGCCTGATGCACCCGTTCATGCCGTTCATCACGGAGGAAATCTGGCAGGCCATCCCGCACGAGGGCGAGGCGCTGATCGTCGCCGCTTGGCCGAAGTTCCGCGAGGATCTCTGCTTCCAGGCGGAGGAGGACGGCATGGAGAGCATCATGCAGGCCATCCGCGCCGTGCGCAACCGCCGTGCCGAGATGAATGTACCGCCTGCGCGCCGCACGACGCTTTATATCGTCACGGAGAAGCAGGATCTGTTCTCTGCCGGTATCCCGTTCATCACCCGTCTGGCCTATGCCGAGCGCGTCGTCGTTCTGGGTGAGGAGCCGGAGGGCCATGGTTCCATGGTGTCCTGCGTGACGCACGACGCCAAGCTGTTCCTGCCGATGGAGGAGCTTGTGGATGTGGACAAGGAGCTTGCCCGCATCGCCAAGGAGAAGGAGAAGGTCCAGAAGGGCCTTGCCGGTGTGCAGGCTAAGCTTGGCAATCCGGGCTTTGCCGCAAAGGCACCGGAGCAGGTCGTCCGCGCAGAGCAGGAGAAGGCCGAAAAGTATGCCGCCCTGCTGCGTCAGCTCGAGGAGAGCGAAGCACGGCTGAAGGATCTCTGATTTTTATCGACCGCCATTTCGGGGCTGCCGCATGGATTTGCGGCAGCTCCGTTTTTTGGGCTTTATTTCTGGAACGAGTTGGTGTATAATTTATTCTGAATGAATGGCGGCCTGCCGCCAGACAGGAAGGATGACTTTGATGGAGAATTTCGACGCGGAGCAGCCGATGGAGGACCTGCAGGAGCAGACTCCGAAGAAGGAACCGAAAAATCCGCTCTATGACTGCTACTCGCTTTTGCATGACCTTGTCTATATTCTGGCCGCGATCACGATCGTGTTTGTGTTCTTCGTCCGTCTCGTCGGCGTGGACGGCCCGTCCATGATGCCGACGCTGCAGGACGGCGACTATGTGGCACTGCTGAGCAATCTGTTTATGGGCGACCTCGAGCAGGGCGACGTCATCGTCGCGCGCAAGGAGAGCTTTGAAAACGGCGAGCCGATCGTCAAGCGCGTCATCGCCACGGAGGGTCAGACCGTGGATATCCTCTATGACGGAAACGGCTATGGCACGGTCTACGTCGACGGCGAGCCGCTGGACGAGCCCTATATCTTGGAACCGATGGTACAGCCCTACTATGACCGCACGAGCTTCCCCCTGACCGTGGACGAGGGCTGCCTCGTCGTGATGGGCGATAACCGCAACCGCTCTGCTGACAGCCGCTATGCCTCCATTGGGCAGATCGAGGAATCACAGGTCATCGGCAAGGTGCTGTGCATTCTGTTCCCAGGCTGCGGCGAGAGCGCTTCGCGCGACTTTGGACGGATCGGAGCGCTGGACAATGGATGACCGCATGAATATCCAGTGGTATCCGGGCCACATGACCAAGACCCGGCGGAATATGGAGGCTGACCTCAAGCTCGTGGACGCCGTCTGCGAGATCGTGGACGCACGCATCCCGTTTTCCAGCCGGAACCCGGACATTGACGCCATCTGCGGGCAGAAGCCCCGCATGATGATCCTCAACCGCATCGATCTGGCCGATCCGGCCGCTACGGACGTCTGGCAGAATTACTGGCAGGCGCAGGGCATGACCGTTGTGCGCACGGACTGCAAGAGCCGCCGCGGCATCGACCGCTTCGTGCCCGCCGTCCGCTCCATGCTGGCGGAGAAGCTGCAGCGCTATGCGGACAAGGGACAGACCGGCCGCGCACTGAAGCTGATGATCGTCGGCATCCCGAACGTGGGAAAATCGACCTTCATCAATCAGATCGCCGGGCGCAAGGGCGCAAAGGCGGAGAACCGCCCCGGCGTCACGCGCGGCAAGCAGTGGGTCACGGTGGACAGCGGCCTTCTGCTGCTCGACACGCCGGGCATCCTCTGGCCGAAATTCGACGATGAGGAGGTCGGCCGCAGGCTGGCCTATACCGGCGCGGTCAAGGACGACGTACTGGATGTGGAAACGCTGGCCTGTCATCTGGCGGCCATGCTCTGGGCGCGTTACCCCGAGGCCATGCGCGCCCGCTATAAGCTCGACCCGCCGGAGGACGCCTCCGGCTATGATCTGCTGACCGAGGCGGGCCGCCGCCGCGGCTTCCTGCTGGCGCGCGGCGAGATCGACACGGAGCGCATGGCGCGTGTGCTGCTGGAGGAATACCGCAGCTGTAAGATCGGCCGCTTTACGCTGGAGGACCCTCCGGAAAGGACAGAGGCATGCGCTACGAACTGATTCGCGAGATCTTCAATCTCTGCAGCAACAACCAGATGCGCGACGTGTTCGTCAGTGAGGTAGAGACCTCGGACCCGGAGGCCGTCGCGCGGACATACTGCCGCGGTAAGGACGTCACGATGGACCGCACGGACAACGAAGACGGCAGCATCATATTCGACGTGGTGGCGGACGGCCTGCATCAGCGCCTGAGCTTCACACCGGATGATTAAAATAAATGAGGAATTGGCATGACGGAACTTTGGAATTACGAAAACCGCTGCTGGGAGGCGGGTTATGAGACGGTCTGCGGCGTAGACGAGGCCGGGCGCGGCCCTCTGGCCGGGCCGGTGTGCGCTGCGGCAGTCATCCTGCCGCGCGGGCTGGACATTCCCGGCCTGAACGACTCGAAAAAGCTGACGGCCAAGCGCCGCGAGGCGCTGTATGACATTATCACGGAGCAGGCGCTCGCCTACGGCATCGCGTTTGCCTCCGAGTTGGAGATCGACGAGATCAACATCCTGCAGGCGACGTTCCTCGCGATGCGCCGCGCCATGGACCAGCTCCGGGTGCGGCCGGATATCGCCCTGATCGACGGCAACCGCGAGACGGACTTCGGCCTTCCCGTGCAGACGATCGTCAAGGGCGACAGCCTGAGCGCCAATATCGCGGCTGCGTCCATTCTGGCCAAGGTGACGCGGGACCGCTTTATGCTGGAAATGGATGAGAAATATCCGCAGTACGGCTTTGCCACGCACAAGGGCTACGGTACGCGCGCGCACTATGCCGCGCTGCGCGAATTCGGTCCGTGCCCCATCCATCGCCGCACGTTCCTGAAGAATCTCCATGCGGAATGATCTGACGGGCCGCTGGGGCGAGGAGACCGCCGCGGCCTATCTGCGCCGCAGGCACTATACCATCGTGGCGGCGAATTACCGCTGCCGCCTCGGCGAGATCGACCTGATCGCGGAAAACCGTGACTATCTCGTCTTTGTCGAGGTCAAGCTGCGCAAAAGCGCCGCATTTGCCGAAGCGCTGGAATTTGTCGACCGGCACAAGCAGGAACGCATCCGTTGCACGGCGGAGCTGTACTTATGTGAGCACCCGGAACAGACGAAGCAGCCGCGCTTCGATGTGATCGAGGTCTACGCGCCGAACGGCACGCAGACGAAGCGGCCGGAGATCCGGCATCTGGAGGATGCATTTTCATGAAGCTGTTTGACGGACACTGCGACACCGCCTATGAGCTGTTGAAGCGCGGCGAGGGGCTGGCGCGAAACTCGTGCCATATCGACCTGCAGAAGGCGGCCGGACTGGAGGCCTATGCCCAGGTCTTTGCGTTCTGCAGCAACGCCGGCCGGCCTGGCGGCGGGACGGAGCGCCTGCTGACGGAGCCGCTGGCCCTCCTGTGCCGCGAGGTGGAGAAGAACCGCAGCCGCATCGGCTTTGCCGCAAACGGTGCGGAGGCCCTGCGCCTGACGGAGCAGGGGAGGATCGCCGCGCTGCTGTCCGTGGAGGGCTGCGAGGTCATCGGCTGCGACCCGGGCAGACTCGAATGGCTGCGGGAACAGGGCTTCTGCATGCTCACGCTGACGTGGAATGCCGACAACGCGCTTGCGGGCTGGCACGGCTCCGCGCATGGCCTGACGCCGCGTGGGCGCGACTTTGTCCGGGAGGCGCAGCGGCTCGGTCTGCGGATCGATGTGAGTCATCTGTCCGAAGCTGCGTTCTGGCAGCTCATGGACTGCACGCAGGCCCCCATTCTGGCCAGCCATTCCAACTCCCGCGCTTTGTGCGGCTGCACGCGGAACCTGACGGACGATCAGCTGCGCGCGCTGGCGCAGACCGGCGGCACGGTCGGCCTGAACCTCTATCCGCCGTTCCTCGGCGGGAGAGCGGATTTCGACACGCTGCGCGCCCATCTCGAGCACATGCTCACGCTCTGCGGCGAGGACCATGTGGCCCTCGGCGGCGACCTCGACGGCTGCGACGAGCTGGCGCGCGGCTTTACGGACGTCTCCTCGTGGGCTTCGTTTTATGCGTATTTACAGGCTGCGGGCTATCCCGCGGACCTGCTCGACCGGATCTTTTTCCGGAACCTTCTGCAACTGCTGCAATGAAAGGAGCGTGAGGGATGGCCCTTTACGCGATTGGAGACCTGCATCTTTCCCTCGGCAGCGACAAACCGATGGACGTCTTCGGCGGCGCGTGGGTCGGCTATGTGGACAAGCTCCGCGAAGGCCTGTCCGTCATCGGGCCGGAGGACACGACCGTCCTGCTCGGGGACCTGTCCTGGGCGCTGGACCTGAACGGCGCGCGCGAGGATTTTGCCATGATCGCCGCCATTCCGGGGCGGAAGATCATCGTCAAGGGAAATCACGATTACTGGTGGACGACGGCCGCGAAATTCTACCGCTTCTGCGAGGAAAACGGCTTTCCGGACCTGTATCTGCTGAATAACAACTGCTATTTCTATAACGGCATCGCCCTGACCGGCACGCGCGGCTGGTTCTTTGAAGAGGACGCGCCGGACGGCAGCCATAACGATAAAATTTTCAAGCGGGAGCTGCTGCGTCTGGAGGCTTCGCTCCGCGCGGCGGGAGATACGCCCGAAAAGCTGTGCTTTCTGCACTATCCGCCGCGCTACCGCGGCTACGAATGCCCGGAAATTTTGGCGCTCCTCGAGCGCTACGGCGTGAAGGAATGCTGCTACGGCCACCTGCACGGCAGCAGCCACCGCCTTGCCATCGAGGGCGTGCACCACGGCGTGACCTACCGGCTCTGCGCTGCGGATTATACGAATTTTGCCCCGATCCGGCTTCGCTGAATATTTTCCCTGTAATTTTCCTGCGGAAAAACCGAAAATTCACAAAATCGACTTGTTTTTTTGTGAATAGTCTGATAAAATAGTGCGGATTCATCAATGTATCAATGCGCGCCGACCGGCGCAGCACATAGGAGGATGTTAGAAATGAATGTCAAAAGCGTAGAGAAAGAAGCGACCCGCGCATCCGTTACGGTGGAACTGACCCGTGAGGAGCTGGAGCCTGCCCTGAACCGCGCCTATCTGAAGTACCGCAAGGATATCATGATCCCCGGCTTCCGCAAGGGTCATGCTCCGCGTATGGTCATCGAGGCTGCCTATGGCAAGCATGTCTTCTTTGAGGACGCTGTCGAGGATATGTTCCCGGATATCTACAAGGATGCCGTCCTGACGCAGGACATCCGTCCCGTCGGCCGCCCGAGCGTTTCCAAGATGGACATCGCCGACGACGGCGCCGTCACGCTGACGATCGTGACGGATCTGTATCCCGTTGCTGAGCTTGGCGAATATAAGAATCTCGAGATCGAGAAGGCCGAGGTCGAGGTCAAGGAGTCCGAGGTCGAGGCCGAGCTGGACCGCATGGCCCAGAACGTTGCCCGCATCACCACGGTCGACCGCCCGGCACAGGAGGGGGACACCGCCGTGATCGACTTCGAGGGCTTTGAGAACGGCAAGGCCTTTGCGGGCGGCAAGGGCGAGAACTACGAGCTGAAGCTCGGTTCCCACACCTTCATCCCCGGCTTTGAGGAGCAGGTCGCCGGCATGAGTGCCGGTGAGGAGAAGGACATCGACGTCACGTTCCCGGCTGACTATCACGCTGAAGAGCTTGCCGGTAAGCCTGTCGTCTTCAAGGTCAAGGTCCATGAGGTCAAGGAGACCGTCGTTCCCGAGAAGGACGACGAGTTTGTCAAGGACGTCTCCGAGTTCGACACCGTCGCCGAGCTGCGCGCCGACATCGAGAAGCGCATCCGCGATGAGAAGCAGGCCGGGATCGACCGCGCGTTCGAGAACGCCGCCGTCGAGAAGGCTGCCGCCAACATGACCGTCGAGATCCCCGACAGCATGATCGACGAGGAGCTCGATCAGGAGATGGAGCGCATGGACTATGAGCTCCGCTCCCAGGGCGCTTCCCTGCAGGCCTATGCCCAGATGATGGGCGGCGACATGAACGCCATCCGAAACAGCCTGCGCCCGTCCGCTCAGGCCGCTGTCCGCACGAACGTCCTGCTGGACGCCGTTGCTGCCGCTGAGAACATCGAGGTCAGCGAGGAAGAGTGCGAGGAAGAATACAAGAAGCTCGCCGAGAGCTACAAGATGGAGCTGGACGACGTCAAGAAGGCCCTGAACGCCGACGGCCTGAAGAGCGATCTCAAGCTGCGCAAGGCTGCCCGTCTCATCGCCGACTCCGCTGTCGCCGTTGCACCCAAGGCCCCTGAGGCCGCCGAAGAGGCTCCTGCCTCCGAGGAATAATCCGCCTGCAGAGCGGTTAGAATGTTTCTGATTCCTGCTGCGGCAGGCGATCCGCACTCCCGCCGGTGACCCCGGCGGGAATGCACGCAGAAAGGAGCATGATTATGAGTTTGGTTCCCTATGTCGTCGAGCAGACGAGCCGCGGAGAGCGTTCCTATGACATTTTCTCCCGCCTTCTGAAC
>ERZ773104.3707-NODE-3707-length-14119-cov-3.664462_pt1 | contig 14119 bp, 18 predicted proteins | sample MGYA00511920_ERZ773104 | MGnify/ENA primary metagenome ERZ773104 (study PRJEB29015, sample SAMEA2737857) | human gut metagenome | biome: human gut; feature: human-associated habitat; material: faeces | place: China | collected 2012 ...
GACGTAGCTCAGACTCTGGCAGACCGGAAACTCCGGGGCGAAATCAAGAAATAAAACCGAAGAGTAACTTAAACATCAAATTAAATTATGGCAGACTTACACAAAGTGGGTGGACGAACCCCACAGGCTGTGATTTACAAAAGTGAATCGCACAAGCTTCATCAGGCATTTCCGGTAAAGGACGGTGACACCATCGTTCAGGGTCAGCCGGTAAAACTCAACACCGATGGTACCATCTCTCCGTATACCGGAGCTACGGGTGAAGTATACCTCGGTATCGCTGTTAACTACAGCAAGTACCCTGCATATCCTGCAACGGCAGCTGGGGTAGAAGTAACCGTTATGATGGAAGGATTTGCCGTCATCCACGGTATCGCAAAGGCCGAGATTACCACGACGGGCTACGTTCAGACCGATGGTACTCTGGATGCCAGCGGCACGTACCCCAACTTCTCTCCTTCGGCAAGCAATGCCGAGACCAAGTTCATCGCCATCAACGTGGCCGAGGTAGACGACCTGGTACAGATTCTGGTAAAATAACTGAAAACATAAATTCAATATGGCAGAAAAAACTTTAACTCGGGAGCAGTACTTAAAGGAGCTTCCCGAAATCGTAAAGAACATGGATGGCTTCCGACAGGGAAGCAACAAGAGTCTCCCGGTGGACATTCATTTGGGAGATATGCTCCAGGAGAAATACGGCATAACTAAGGAGGACTACTTCAAGGCCGTTGGATTCAATCCCAAAGTCGACACGATGGAGAACATCTACTCGATGCCGAATCCCGAACTGCGCTGGCTCGTGCCGGAGATCGTCCGTGAGGCAATCTACCTGGGTATGCGAGAGGCTCCGTTCTATCCCAATATCATCGCTTCCGACCAGCCTATCAACGGGCTGACCGCTATCATGCCGCTCGTCAACATGTCCGACGCCAACCCTGCCCGGGTGAACGAGGCTGAGACCATTCCTCTGGGTACCGTATCCTTCGGCCAGAAGTCGGTCAACCTCTTCAAAATCGGCAAGGGTTTCAAGGTTACCGACGAGGTACGTAGCTACGTATCAATGGACGTAATGGCTATCTTCCTCCGTGACTTCGGCGTTCAGCTGGGTTATGCCATGGATGCACTGGCAATGGATGTCCTCGTCAAGGGTAACAAACTGGACGGTTCCGAGTCGGCCCCGGTTATCGGCGTAGGCGATACTGCAAAGGGAATCCAGTATCGTGACCTCCTCCGGGTATGGATTCGGGCATCCCGTATGGGCCGTCAGTTCCGTACCATTATCGGCGGCGAAGAGCAGGCACTCGACCTTCTCGACCTTCCGGAGTTCAAGCTGCGTTCGTCTGGTACTACCGATGCCCGCCTGAACCTGAAGACCCCGGTTCCCAACTCGGCAGACTTCTACATTCATGGCGGAACTCCGGCAAACGAGGTTATGCTCGTAGACCCGGCAGCTGCTATGATTAAGCTGACTGCAAAACAGCTCATGCTGGAGTCGGAGCGAATCGTATCGAACCAGACCGAGGCTATCTATGCTTCGCTGACGACCGGTTTCTCGAAGATGTACCAGGATGCTTCTATCCTCATCGATGCCACGAAGGACTTCGCAACTCAGGGATTCCCTGACTACATGAACGTAGACAACTACCTGACCGGTATCATCGAGTAACCTTCACAACTCAAACCTGGGAGCGGTATAATACCGCTCCCTTTAATCAATTTAACTATGGCAAGTCCCAAGTACATAAAACTTAATCCGAAGGCCAGTATCTTCTACGACCAGGCTTCCAAGATTAAGGTTCTCCGTAACGAAGTTGTGGAGATAACCGAAAAACAGTTCAACACTCGAGTAATCAAAGCAGCTATTGCAAACGGTTACCTTCAGGAAGCTAAGGCAGACGAGTTCAAGGCCGGCAAAGGTTAATCCCCCTGCTCCTAAGAAGGAGGTAGACCTGGAAGCCGTTAAGAAGAAGTTCGAAGACCTCGCCGAGGCAGAAGAGGCTCCAGAGAAAATCAAGGAGCAGTTCAACACGGAAGAGCTGAAGGCCCTGGCCATCTCTCTGGAGATTGAGCCGGAAGAGGGTGATACCAAGCTCGACCTGGTGAATGCTATCCTCGATGAGCTGAAGGACGAAGACGACGAGTAAGCTATGGAGACGGTAGATTTCTTATCTACCATAGTTGGACTCAATGCAAGGTTCAGGGCATTCGCTGATGAACTACCCAACGACTTTACAGTAACGTGGACATTTGGTGATGGGAAGACAGAATCACATGTAGGTGTGGTAACTGCTTCCCATCTTTATGAAACTCCTGGTGATTATGTTGTCAAGGTAACAATAACCAACAACGTAGGCGGAGCTAACCTTTCCAAGTCAAGAGTCATTGGAGTTAGTGATAAGGTAAATACCCAGTTGCCTGGCAGTATCTATGAGCTGATTGACACTTATATCCCAGAGGATATCTTCGGTAAACTTTCTCTGCAAGAGAAGCAACAGTTTATTGAAAAATGGCAGCTGTATATTCAGCCGCTAGTAAATCACGAAGTACCCATAGAGGAATTTAATAATGAGTTGTATTATGAAGCTCTAGAAAACCAGCTAATTATGGAATTGGCAGCCTATGATTTTATGGTTGTACAGATTTCATTGATGGTCGGTGCTACTGCAGAATCCGTTAAGGAGAGTAACTCATCCTCAAGTTCTGAATCCGAATCCTCAGAGTCAAGCCGAGGTTCAGGCGAGGTTAAACGAATACAAACAGGTCCAACTGAGGTAGAATTCTTCAACGATACTGACTCTGAATCTAAAACCTCATCTAATGTCATAAAAGCAATGCAACCAGGTGGAGTTATTGATATACTCAAACAAAATCTGTGTATGCTTGCTGAAAGACTTTCCATCTATCTACCTATTTGCCGAACGGTGAAGAAAGTAGTAGTTCCCAAAGTAGTCAACCCCCGGAGGCCAGGACCATTAGATGGCCCAGACCCAGGCTTCCCAGTAAAGAAGTAATGGGATATGGTACGACGGAAAAGGATTACAAAAGGAGTATGGGACAGATACAAGGCCATTGTAAATGACTTTGTTGAAGTGGATGCTGGGAAACAACCTCTAATCTGGTTAAAGAGATTTGACCAGATTCTGTCATACGGTGAAGATACGGGCAATAACTACGAACCGTACTTTCTGGACGGCTTAATTCAGTACAACTTTATAAGAACATGGCCTTCATTAAAAGAGACTGTCTCAGGCGAACTAGATGGAATCAATATTGTACTGTATGTAACTAAAAGGTCATTAGAAGAGAATGGGCATTTAACTCCCGAGGGTTATTGGAACTTTGACTGGGCACAGGACAAGTTCGTAATCAATGGCAAGGTCTATTCTCCCACTGGTGATACTCAGGTTGCTCAGGCACATGATGAGGCTTTACTATTCTTTGTGGTACTGAAGAGAGAAACCCCGGAAGAGACGAAAAAGATACTCGCCTATATGGAGAATATAAATAAGTACGTAGAGTTGACCAAATACATCCTTGAACTGAGCGAAATGAATCACTACGAGGATGAAACCACTGTAAAGACTAACACGACTTTCAAAGTAAGACCCAAATAAAAAAAAATGGCCGAAGTAAAACAGAATGGTGTAGTAGTCAACCCGTCATCAGGTTCGGGTGATACCACTCTTCAGGTCAAGGCTGAAGTTGCCAATCGTGGTAACCGTGTAGCCCAGACTGCTACCTTTGAAGTAGAGGCAGTTGGTGTAGCAGAAAAGAAACAGTTTGTGGCAAATCACTTGCCTGCAGCTGAGTTTATCCAGTTCGACAATACAAGTCCCGCAGTGGATAAGGGCGGAGGTGCAGTAACACTCACTGGTACGTCGAACACTACAAAGATAACCTTCAGTAAGGGTAGTGGTGATATCATTGCTGCTGATATTTCTGCAATAGCGTATCAAGCTAATGGCTCAAGTGCAACTTCAGGTACGGCTATTATAGGTGACCCCGGTGCAAAAGCCAAGTACAGCTTCAGCTTAACCCTGACGGCAGCAGCTAATGATACCATCGAAGCTCGTACGCAACAGATTATTGCTACAGCAAACGGTGGTCAGAAGGCAACGGCTACTCTTAACCAGACTGCAGGCGATCCGTTCATCGAAGTTACACCGACCTCAATCGATGTACCTCAGGATGGTTCGGCAGTACAGGTTACGGTGGACACCAACACGACCTTTACGGTTACTCCCAAGTCATAGGACCGAGGGATTTTGGTATAGAGGGGTGGGATATCCCCTCTATACCTCTAAATTTTAATATTCAATGTATGGCAAAAGCTACTATACCTTGGGATGACGGTTCCGGCGATAATTTCTATATTGATTATACCGGAATAGAAGGAAGTTCTGAATCTCAAATAACTTCTGATGCTAATCTATCAGGGGTAGAAAGGAGGAAGACTTTAGTATTTAGAACTACCAAAGCTCCTGCAACAGCTCAACAAGCAGAAGCTTATTTGACTGTAGTTCAGAGAAGTGATAATCTGATAGTTGCCATGTTCAATGGTATAGTATCTATTTATGACGGTAAGAAAGCTGGTTATAAACAGGATGAGGTTGCATACCTTCGTAGTAGAGTTAAACAGTTAGAAGAAAATCAAAATAAATAATTCAAGTTATGGCAGAATTCCATGAGATAGGTAGTTCTCAGTTTACTGAAACTACCTCCCCCACTGGGGAAGAGATGATTCAGATATCTGCAACTCAGAAGGTAAAACTCAAAACCATTATCACTGCCCTGATAAAATCGGGATTAGGTACTACCAGTACTACAGCTTATGGGGGTAATGAGGGCTTGATAAATAGGACTATCTTAGAGTCATTTGGGTTAACTACGGTATCGGGTGTAAATACTTCCCTCACTCGAACTGCAACTCAGAATAAGCTGGCTTTCAAATCTCGGTCCAGAAAGGATAAGACCAATGCTTTTGGAGCTGAATCCGAAAGCTTGAACGTGTTTTTCGAGGTAGCAACTCAGGCATTGGCAGGTCTGATGTCTGCTGCTGATAAAGTTAAATTGGACGGATCTATCTTAGGTTCAGCCTTAGTAGTAGCGGCTACGGCTCTGGCTGCTGGAACAGCTCCCACAGTAAAATGGGATAACTCAAGTAATACTCTTACTTTTGGTATACCGAAAGGAGACAAAGGGGATAAGGGTGATAAGGGTGATGCTGGATCTAGCTCGTCTACAGATATGAAGATGACGGGTTGGACTAACATCACTAAATACGGGGATGTACAGGATCCATATATCCAGGCCAGTGATACTTTGCTGGATGCTATTCGGAAACTTTCATGGATGACTGGTAATAACACTGTTAAAGTTTTCGGAGGAGTTTCAGGGGTTGGTATGATGTGGTGGGATGGAGATACAGTACAAAATATCTTCAATGCCTTTTACCTGGAGATAGAAACCCTCACATGGTATATTCTATTCGAGGGTCAGTTCTCCAATATGGGAGAAAATGCCACTAACGAAGACATCATAGATTATATAGTATCGAACGGTACTTCTATTTACTTAGCTGATAATTATCAGGAACCTGTTAAGTATAGTACGAACTCTTCACCCGCTTTGACTATGGGAGGAGGTTCAAGTGTTTGGTATACGGGAACTCAAAATCCTACCGTTACAGTTAACGGGAGTGGGTTTAGCGAGAAAAAACCAACGGCATTTTTTGGGTGTCCCTACAACCTAACTCCTACATTTACACCGTCTTCAAATACAACCTTGCATTTACATCAAAACTATGCAGATGTAAAACCTACTTCGGGTTATAAGGCATATACCCTATATTGCCAGAAAGTATCTGGTACATACCAGATACTTATAAATGTAGCCCCATATAACTAAACTGTATAACCTATGAAAATTTCAAAACTCGGTTGGCTTTATATTGCTTTAGCCATCGCATCCTTCATCATTTTCTCTTGTATTTGGAGATGGTTAGATAATTGGTTCTTAGCTGTGCTGCTTATAGTATACCCCCTGGTATATTTTGTAGCTGGATATTTTGCTCACTATCTCAAGGTTAAATCTGTAGCCAAGAAAGAATAGGAATGTCTAGTACATTAGAAGAACATGCTCATAAAACTTGGTTTGGCAAGTTATTACACACTATAGTACATATCCTCCTATGGATTTGGCAATTGCCTCAGAATCTGGTGGGATTAACCTATAGGTTAATTACAAGGGGTGAAAAGAGGATACTCAAACAAAGGTCGACTGCTTTCTATATAGCTCCTACTATGAGTGGCGGAGTTAGCTTGGGTAATTATATCTTTCTCTCCAAGAGTTCAGGATTAAGAGAGCCAGTATATGATCATGAGTTTGGTCATTGCATACAATCCAGGATATTAGGTCCTTTATACTTACCCACAGTTGGGATCTGTAGTGGGTTACACTGTATGTTTCACAACCGTAAAAATAACTACTATGATTTCTGGACTGAGCGATGGGCAAATAGATTAGGAGGGATAGAGGGTTACTCTGGTGAATATCACTACCACAAGGATGGTGTTATACGAACCATTTACTCTAAGTTGGAGGCTTTCTATAACAAATATTTTTAGAGTATGGCAAGGAAGGTTAATATCACACTTCCCAAAGTATCTGACCTTGTTCTTCAGGTAAAGCTCAATGGTGAATGGCAAAAGGTAGAATCCTTAGTCAGTAACCTTGGGCCAAGTATGCAGAGGGGATATGATAAAGCCGTGAGTCAATTCTCACGCAACCTCCTTGCAATCGTAAAGAAGTCACTAACTTTGGGAATACCTCCAGTAGGGGGAGGAGTAACATGGCAACCATTGGCTCCTTCAACAATAGAAAGGTATGGACAACACCCAATCTATAACCTGACTGGCCTGTATTCCAGGTCAGTTGGGTTGTTTAGATATAAATCGAGGGTTCTAATAGGATTACCCATTGGAACCAGACGCTCTTCACAGAAGAAGCTAACTATGAACCAACTAGCCATGATGTTGGAATTCGGTTCCAATGATGGTAGGATTCCACCTCGGCCAGTGTGGGCACCATCTCTCAAAGCCGCTGGTGGTAAGAATAAGCTCAAGCAACTTATCCTAACGGAGATACGTAAAGAACTTCAAAAGTATGGTGTAAGACCCAATCAAGTAAAATGGTAAATTCTCAGGAAATTATAGAGAGGTCCATATACGTGGCCTTATTAAACATGGCTATAAAGTTGGGCTACACTATAAACCCAGAAGACTATCTTCCAACAAGTGAAGCGAATGCAAAACGCTTCCAGGAAGACCTCAAAAAGATTACCGATGATAAGGGTTTCTACGTCGGTATATTTGGAGTGGGTAATAACCATTCTCGAGGTATTAAAGAAACCCCTCGTATCGTAGTTGATTCAGAAGGATTTTATCCTGGAGATATCGGACTACCGAAACAGATAATCGAGAAAGAAGAGGGCATAGGCTACACTGCAACAGAAGTAGCCTTTGAAACCCTATCACAATACATGAACATACGGCTGTGTGCACACTCTGCAGAACACATGAGATTGTTGCATCAGATTATGTTCTGGGCAGTTCCTCAAAGAGGCTACCTAAAACCCTACGATGAGCCCAAGTTTTTATTCACGGGAAATATATTCCTCCGGATAGTTAATTTTTATAACATGCCGGATTTGGATAACGGGTTAATGGAAAAGGTATATCAATTTGAAGTACAGGATTGCCTCCTAGAAAGTAATACTCCCCCAGAGGTAATTACTCCAATAAGGGATATTTCTGTGCTTCTAGAAAATGCCAATTATACTCTACAAGTACCTTAAGATAAAACTTACACATGGATAAGCAAGAGATTAAAAATCTGATAACCCAGGTTATCAGACAAAACGACATGAGGAATAGGCAGGGAAAAAATCTTCAGGATGTCTTAATGGGTATATTACAATATATATCCGATTCTGAGGGTGGGGAAGGAAGTGATATTAATCTTATACCCGGAGGTGGTATAGAGATAACCCCTACTCAAAAAGGTATTCAGATATCCATAGATAAGACTGCCCTGGAATCCATTCAATATGCTGACACCGAAGTAAGGAGATTAGAGAAGGATAAAGTACCGTATGCCTATGACGCTAAGTTAAAGAAGAATATTAACATACAGGCTTTAGAGGGCGGAGGATTCATAGTACAGTACCAGGATGATAACTATGTATTAGCCAAACTTGGGGTATACGAGGAAGGATCTGTTATCCAGAATGAGATTGCCAATTCTCATTACCCCACTGTAATAAATACTTCGGACAAGGTATATATGGAATCTCCTTCGGGTAAAAGTGAAATGGCTCTTGTATCTCAGATAACCGATGAGGTATTCCAGGCCTATAAGTCTAAGGGGGGAATCAAGGATAAAGATCATTTTTTCCAGGAGTTAACCACTCTCATAGATGGAGATGGAGGTTCAGTTGAATAATAACCTTAAATAATTAAAATATGCCACAAACTCCAAGAGTAAGGTTCAGCTTCAAGAACCTGAATGTACAGTCGAGTGTACCTCTGCTGGGTGTAATCAATGTAGTAGCTCGTACTACTAAGGGTCCGTTCGAAGATCCAAAGGATTTGATTGCCACTCCATCACAGTTCACTCGTATCTTTGGTTCGGAAATAGTTCCGGACGGTTCGGTATCAAACATAATGAAAGCCCTGGAAATGGGTGCAAAAGTCCGGGTATCACGAGTAGCTGGAGCCGGAGCTACCTATGGTTGGGCAAAACCCATGACGGTAACACCGGCTTCTTTTCGGGCAGTTCCCTCGGTATCGGTACCAGACGGTTCTTCGGTTATTTCCATTGTAATCTCTGACCCAAGTGGGGCAGAGAACAGTCTGTCAATGCACATGGCAATCCGTACTCGTGAGGCTGGTTCTCCGGTACTGGATGACACGGGAGTTAATCTCAATCGTCCTTTCTACCTGAAGCTGAATGTATCCACGGAACCAACACTCCGTGCAAGCATCATTCAGTATGGTGGCCGTGATGATAATACCGATATCCCGACGTACGACAGCATGCTCAACGAAATGCTGTTCTTCTCAGCAGTATCTGCAAACACTTCCGAGGGAGTAACCAATCCCTCGATAAATGTGAATACTCTGCAGAACTTCTTGGATAATGCTCCCAACATCACTTTTGAGGCAATCCAGGGTAAGGCAGGTGATGGTCAGGGTACCATGGAAAATCTGGCAACTGGTATTCAGACCATGGAAGATATCATATCCATTCTTCGTCAGTTCTCCAACTGGAACTCGATGATTACTGTGGGTAAGATAACGGAAGGTACCGTGGATGCCGAGGAAATTTCCGATACCAACGTATACATGCAGTGTACTGAGGGTAATGCAGGGGCTACTCCTACGGCAGACGAATGGCTCTCGGCATATCAGGCAAGCAAGGCCTACTACGAGGCATATTCGGTAATCCTTTCTCACATACATCAGCATCTGCCTACGGATTATACCAAGGTATATACCTCTGTAGCTGCCGATGTACACAACATCTTCGAACAGATGTTGTATGTGGAAGTGCCTAAGTATGCTCCTGACACTCGTACCCCAGCAACTCCCGAAGAGACCCTTTCGGCACTGAAGACTCTGGTACAGACCATTGGTGCCAAGAAAGAAGTGGCATATTTCGGAGGTGGTATTAAGTATTACAACGAGAATGGCTCTCTCCAGAAATGCGATGTGCTGGGTTCGGTAGTGGGACTCGATGCCATCTGCGCTTCTACCTACGGTCCATGGTATTCGTTCTCCGGTATGAACCGGGGTGTAATCGTATCGGCACTCGGTCCGGTGATGAAGAACCTGGGAGGACCAGCTGAGGTAGATACTCTTAACGAGTTCGCTCAGTGGTACATGAACCTGTTCGTAATCAAGAACACCCGTACTCAGGGTCAGCGTACTATGCTCTGGCATGGTTTCACTTCGAATCCCGTAGACGACTCGGAGAAGTTCATCTCCATAGTTCGTCTCAATCTCTATCTGAAGAAAAACCTCCGGCCAATTCTGGAGAGCTACATCGAAGAGCCCAATACCTTTGAAACATGGAAACTCATTTACCACGAAGCAAAGGATATTCTGGATGACCTGCAGACCCGTAATGCAATCACTTCCTATGAGTGGATAGGTGACCAGGATGCCCAGAGTTACGAAGAGCTTCAGATAAACAACGAGGCCGACGTTCGCCAGGGTAAATACCGGGCTCAGCTGAAGTACAAGGAGGTTGTTCCAATGCAGGATATCGAAATGGATGTCATCATCGACATTGCTATAAACAAGAGCACCGGTGAAATATCCATCTCTGCCCAGAATAACTAACAAATAAACCCAATAAATACTATGGCAGGAGCTAAAGTAAAAAACCCGAGGAAGAAGTTCTTATGGCAAATCATATTTGTCAAGCATCCCATTAATCCATTCCTCTTTCAGAAGGTAACTGTACCCGAGATAAGTATCGAACAGGTTGCACACGGGGATGTAAACTACGACGTAAAGACCGGCGGCCGGGTATCGGTGGGTAACTTAACCGCATCTAAGCTGGAGACAACCTCTGGTTCAGATACCTGGTTATGGGACTGGCTGATGTCAGTACAGGATATGCTGCTCGGGGGAGGTTTAACCCCAAGTCAGTATAAGGAAACCGTACTCATCAATGAGCTGGCCGAGGATGGAGTATCTATCCTTAACTCCTGGACTTGCACCGGAGTATGGCCTTGCAAGGTAAACGGACAGGACTTAGACCGAATGAGTTCGGATAACACTCTGGAGGATTTAGAGTTCTCAGTAGATACTTGCGAGAAGCTGTAATAGTGAATCACCAAGGGAGAGCTCAGCAATGAACTCTCCCTTTTTCGTTATCCAAGACTATATTCAGAAGAATACACTTAACAACTCAACAACATGGAAGACCAAACACTTTATGGTAAGAAACTTACCTTCAAACTCCCCAGTGGTTACGAGGTAACCATCAGGGAACAGAACGGAGAAGATGACGATATCCTTTCCAACCCGGTAGATGCCAAAACCTTCATGAACATTTCCAAGTTCATTGCGGGCATTGTAACAGATACCGATATGACAGCAACCCGATTGCTGACTCCCAATGATGTGCAGAAAATGCCTTCCCTTGATAGGTATGCCATCATGATAAACTCTCGGGTGTTTTCTCTCGGGGAGATTCTCGATTTCAGATATACATGGGACGGCCCAGCAGAAGGTCAGGTTCGTGAGGTAGATTACGAAATAAACCTTCAGGAAGAATTCCTTTTCGATTACGGGGTAGTTCCAACTATGGAAGAAATGGAGGCAAAACCCAATGCTATTCCATTCTATCCTGTTCCCAAACAGAGCTCTGAAATACATTTCACTACCAAGAGTGGAAAAGAGATGTGCTTCGACCTTCTCAGTGCAACTGGAGAGGCATATATCTTAAACCTCCCCGCAAGTGAACGCACCAAGAATCAGGAACTGGTTGCCCGTAACCTTAAGCTGAAGGTTGGTGATAATTATGAGCCGGTGAAGAACTTCCGGATGTTCAGTCCCAAGGACATGATTGATATCAGGTCTGCTATCAAGGGGCTTGACCCTCTCTTCCATGGTACTACTCAAATCGAAGACCCCGAAACGGGACAGAAGATTATGGTACCTGTGATGGCGGTAGATAATTTTTTCTACCCACGGGAGAACTAGAAGATGTATATCTATACATTGTTAAAGCTAATATTAGTATTGACTTTAACACTCTAGCAAAGCTCCCCTGGCGGCGAAGGAAGAAATTTATAGAAGCCGCTGAAGCATATTACGATGCACTTGAGAAAGAGCTGCCCAAAGGAAAGTAGGGCAGCTCTCTTTTGTTCGATAAATCTGAAACTATATGGCTTTTACAAGTGGTAGTCCTTCTGCGGGACAACTCGAGATAGGTGTAGCTCTTGTCCTTCAAGATAGGTTCTCAAACCAAGCAAGGGAAGCTAGCTCAGTTATCCGGGGTTTACATAGGGATGCCAAGAATGCAGTACAGGCGAACTTAACTGCAGTTCAGTCGTACGCTAACATGGCAAGTGGGGTGGCCAACTCGATAGTATCGACATTAACCACTACCATTCAAACTGGAGCTGACTTCATCGATATGATGACTTCAGTAGGAGCTATCTCTGGAGCTACCGAAAATCAGATGTCTGGGTTATCTGAAACTGCTCAGACATTAGGTTTAAGGACCATGTTCATGTCGAGGGATATAGCTTCAGGTATGAAATATTTGGCAATGGCCGGTAATGATGCAAATCAGATTCAGCAAATGATATCTGGTGCTGCTATGATGGCCAATGCCACAGGCATGGAATTGGGAGGTAAAGGTGGTACTGCTGACTTACTGACCAATATTATGAGGACCTTCAAACTTGAGGGTCAACAGGCTGCAAATATTGTTGGTGACCAGCTTACTAAAGCTACCATGTCATCCAACGTATCAATGGCCGACTTAGCTGAGTCTATCAAATACTCAGCTGCATCCATGGTAACTCTGAAACAACAGTTACCACAAGTAGCTGCTATGATTGGTACTCTGGGTAATGCAGGTATTCAGGGTTCTATGGCAGGTACTTCTATCCGAAACATGGCTGACTACCTGACTCAGTCATTGACCAATCCTAATTTCAAGGGAGCTAAGGCCTTAGCTAAGTTAGGACTGGGAAAACAGGATTTTGTAGATGCTAACGGAGACCTTCAGGATTTTGCAGTAATTCTGGAGAAGATTGGTGAAGCTACTCAAGGTTTATCAACTATAGACCAGAATGCCGTATTCAAGAGTATCTTCGGTGTACGTGGTATGCGTGCTGCAGTTGCAATCATGCGTGATACTGAAGGTTACTTTGACCTGTTAAATAAGATACAAAACAATTCTGCGGGATTTGCTGAAGAGGTAGTAGGAAAGCGAATGGAAACTCTTGCCGGTAAGATTGATATAGTTCAGTCTGCTGCTGAGAACCTTATGACTACTTTCAGTGAAGCCCTCGGTAAGAATCCTATTATAATGGGATTCCTCGATATGGTTGGTTGGGCAATATCCCAGCTTCGTGACCTAATGGCAACTCCATTTGGTCCGTGGATAGCTGGATTTGCTGCTATAGCTGCAGTTGGTTTAAAGGTAGGTTCTATTTGGATGGGACTGAGAGCACGATGGTTATTACTGAATGGTGACTCTCAAGTATCATTCAAAACCATGATAAGATTAATGATGGGCGGCTGGTCTCAAGCTACTATGTCTGCTCAGGGTTACTTAAACATGGAAAGAGCCATCATAGCTCAAAGGAAGGCTGGTATCGGAGCAAGTGCGGCTACCGTTGCAGGTATGGCTGGATTACCAGGTTATTTCTATAATGGTAATATTCCAGCAAAAATGGGAGCTAATGGCAGATATTATGCTAAAACTGGTAAGGGAGCTTCTGGATGGACTCCTGTGCCGGCTGCAATGGTGACTGCTACTGATCCAGGTAAGATGACCCGAAACTTAATGAATACTACTGCAGCAGGTGCAGCTGCCAATGCCGCATCTCGAGGGGCTTTAGCTTCTGTGGGTAGAGGTATATTGGGATTTGGTTCTAAATTACTGGGATTCTTTGGAGGTCCACTTGGGTTAGCCATTACTGGTATATCCATAGTGGGGCCCATGATATATAATGCTCTCAAGAGTAATAAATCATCTCAAGATGAAAATACAAGGGCAACTAATGACTTAGCTTCTGCTATCAAAGCCAGTCGGGAAGGTTATAAACAAAGAGATAATCTTCAGATGATGACAGTTCAGGAGCTGAGATGGTTAGTACAAACTCTTGGCTTATACACTGATAAAATCAGTAAATTAGAAAGTAAGCCCGTACATGTGGTCATTAATAATGATGGTAAGAAAGCTTTTGAGGAATATATCGGAGATCGAGATGCAGAGATGAATGTGGCTGCGGGAGTAAATTAACGTTTAGATTATGGCATCACTTATAGGAAAACCTGTGGGAAAAGTAGCTCAAGAAGTAGCTGAC
>ERZ773104.3731-NODE-3731-length-14049-cov-9.616550_pt1 | contig 14049 bp, 15 predicted proteins | sample MGYA00511920_ERZ773104 | MGnify/ENA primary metagenome ERZ773104 (study PRJEB29015, sample SAMEA2737857) | human gut metagenome | biome: human gut; feature: human-associated habitat; material: faeces | place: China | collected 2012 ...
ACTCAGTCACAGCCCAGACGCATCTGAAACTGTTTCCGCAGATGTAGTGATCTGTATAAAAGCGTATAATGCCCGGTGCAATGCGGTCAAAAAAGTCCTTTGTATCGATGATCTCAAGCTGTTCTTCTGACAGTTCTTTTTTCTTTTGCTTTTTAATTCTCATTAACAGTCACCCCCGGTTTTTCTAAATCAAATTCCGTTTCGCCCTCAATATCGGGGATATCATCTCCGGAAAGACTTGTTCCGAAGTACAAAGCCAGCATACGCTTGATCTCAGGCTTAGTCATTCTCCTAGCCGCAAAACCATGCTCTGATATTGCCTTATCCACACGATTCAGCGTGCTGAATATCTGCTCGTCCTTTTCACGTCTGAACCGCACAGCAAACATAAACTGCCTTGCCGTGGACATCTCAATCTGTATCTCATCAAGAAAATCATAGTCAGCTTGCAGCAGTTTTCTGACCGCCTCGTTATGCTCTTTTTCAAGCCTTTTCCTAAGATGATTTTTGTTGCTGTCAAAACACTCGCAGGAGTCCAATGCCAGTATTTCTAGGTCAGGTATGGTACTCAATAACATCATAAGATGATGTATCTTCACGTCGATGTTAGCCGCAGACAGCACGGAAATATTGGTCGGCTCTACGCTGAAAAACGCAAGCTCGGCTTTGTCGGTCTTTATACCGAAACGAGTAAAGCGTTCAAGACCTATCAAGCCCTGAACGCTGTTTTTGTTCTTTGTCATTTAATCTTTCCTCCATAAATACAATTGCTGTGAAGTCAGAAAAAACTTCACAGCGTTAAAAATATAGTCCATAATTGCAGTTTCGTCAGCCCTCAGGCTAAGAAATGCATAAGATGCTGTTGCCGCTATGGGAAGAACGTTCCACAGGTTCACAAGCACTACTACCGACAAGATCAGCCCTGTGCAAATAATGATAAAGTCACGGACGTTCCAGAACCATAGTTTGACGTTAGCTTTTAGGTTTTCGGGGTAGATGTAGGTTTTCATATTTAGTACCTCCATAAAATAAAAAACTGCGATTTTTTTCGCAGTCAAAACAGTTTAATCAGTTTTATTTTTTTGCCAAGTAATATCGTTTAATGCTTTAAGCAAATCATTCCATACAGCTTGATTTTTCCAAGTTATTTCTCTTCCGTTTAGTGTTGCAAGTTGAAAGCTCCATTTAGCTTTATTATAATTATTAAAGAAATCTTTATCATAAAAACGCCATTCAAGACCATTAGTATAAATAACATTGCCAAATGATTCAATATGCCCTTTTACTTGCTCTAAGCCTTTATCTATATTTTTCGAAATAACTTTTACTTCAACAGCACCAACTTTTGAATGTTCAGGGCCTTTTGAAGTTACAACAAAATCCGGGAATCCTGAACAGCCTTTAAAATGTTTTGTAATTTCGCATGTTCTATCATGTGAAACATCTCTTAAATAGTATTCACTAAAGTTATCACTATTTCTAATGATGTCTGCAATGATAGAATATAGTTCATATTCGACAGGATTAAAAGATAGGATATCTTCAAGTTCTTCTTTATACGTTTCATAGTTTCTAAAGCTGTACATAATTGACATACCTCTCAAATTATCAATTTATATATAAATTATATCAGATTATATTTATAAAATCAAGCCTTGCCATTAATCATATTCACCGCCTTAGCCCCCATAGAAACAGTATGACTAACACTCATCATATTAACTCTGACACTGGTATCAAGCCCGTACATCTGAGCTATCCTCGGCACTTCGTTAGCCGACAGGCATATCCCCACAGCAAGCAATGGATGCTGAGTGTACGTCAGAAGTCCGATATACAATATCGTTGTCTGCAAAAAAGCCGTCAGGCAAGTAGCTATGACCTGCTTGCACCAGCTGTAAAAGCCGTCTGTGTAGCCCCTCGGAACTCCGAACATATACAAGCTCCCAACAGCTATCTGGCAAAGCATTATGCCGCCTCGCTTGATGTTTGCGAACACAACTTTCACTGTGCAGTAACCGAATAAGATCATAAAAAAGAGACTGAACAGCGAAATATCTGAGGCAAGAGCAAATATGACCGCAAGTCCGGTGTCCGCCATCGTGTCGCTTGTTCCGGATATGAAGTTCCCAAGCAGCTCAGTTGCAAACGTACCCTGCATATTGACGCAGAACGAATAAAGCCTTTGGGGAACGACTGTCACAAGACTTGCCGCCATAAAGCCTTTCAGTACATTTATGCAGGTGTTCTTGATGTTCGCCTGCCCCGATTCATAAGCGACGGCCGTATCGAACACAGCTACAACAAGCCCGCAGACAAAAAGCATCCACGCAAAACTGCCAAACAGTCCAACGAACACCTGTACCCAGGACAAAGCGAAAATATCCGTTGCAGTCTCGTTAATAAATGTGAATAATTCCGCTATCAGACCATACACCTTATTGAATATCCATTCAAACATAATATCCCAAATAGCGTCGCTTATCGCATCGGCGGCAGCGCCAACTGTGTTGTCCCAAAGCGATGAGATACCGTCGCTGATCCAGTCAATGGCGTCTGAGATCCAATCAAACATCCGCACCACCTCCTGCCTTTGTTATCTCTCCCTTTACTCTGTACAGCGAGCTGCGGCGTCCGCCTTGGATATGATAGCGAGGTATCCGTTCTAACAATCCACGGTTTTCAAGTTCCGTAAATGCACGATACACTGTACTTTTGTGTATGCTCAAATCTTCTGCGATCCTGCGCACCGATGGATAGCATTCCCCGTTTATATCCGCACGGTTTGCAAGATAACAGTACACAGCCACAGCCTTGTGGCTAAGACCTAAATCGTAAATTCTTCTTGGAAATATCAATTTGCATCAGCTCCTGTTCGTTTTGATCTTAGTTTTTTTAGCCTGTTCTTCTTCAAATTCCTCAGACTCCTCATAATCGACAACTTCGATCTCATCAGCCGGCTCGGCTTTTTTCTTCTGCGAATATTTGACCTCAACGTCTTTTATCAGTTCGTCACGCTCTTTGTATGAAACGGCACGGGCGGTCTTATCGGGAAGTTTGTATTCTTCTTCAAATTTTATCCCCCATTTGAAGAACAGCTTCAGCTTGCTAATCATCGGGTGAGTGCCCGTTTTCATAACGATAAACTGTCCTTTCGGCATACTTTTGAGTTCGTCCACCGTCATCAAAGGACGTCCAATCATCTGCAAGGACTGACTTTTGTCCCTGCCATTCGAAACAGAACCGCTTAGCACAGTTTGCTCTCCCAACGCTTTTGACAGCACCTCTGCACTCTGGCTGTTTGGCGCAAATCCGCCGAACACGGTAAGCTGAGTGTTGTCGGTGATTATCTCCATGCCCTGTTTTCCGTAGTTCTGTTCAAGCTGTGCAAAGGACTGAATTATCGCAACGATTGATATTTTTCTTGAACGTCCTGCGGAGAACATAGATTCAGCACCGTCTATTTTTGGGAATGTGCCAAACTCATCGCAGTAAAACATAACTCTGTTTTTAAGCTTTCCGCCGTTTTCATCTGCAATGACTAATATCTCACGGTATAGCTGTTGGATAAGCAGACTGACCATAAAGTACTTGCTTGTATCTTCTTCGGGCAGAACAATAAAGATAGCAGACTTTTCATTGCAGAACTTCTCGGCGTCTATCGCCGTTCCAAAGCACAGCATTTGTTCAAGTTCAGAATCAAGAAAACTGTTTAATCGTGATAATGCCGTACTCATTACAGACAGCATTGACTGATCGGAAGCGTTGAGCGCCGCTCCTGCAAGCCATTTGGCTTTGTGTTCGCTTGGGAGCTTGTCCATAAGCTTTGTAAAATACATCTTAGGCTTTGCTTTCGGCGCAGGCTGATACTTTGCCAAAAGGTCTTGTATTAGCTTGAAAACCGAAACAATATGCCTTTCGTTTTTGTCGCCAAACTCCGCTAAAAGCAGGATAACCGAGGCAAGCAAGCCCTCCGCTGCGTCATAGAAAAATGCGTTCTGACCATAGTTTGAGCTGTCACCTCCGCCGATATTTATAATAGTTTTTGCTGCGATTTTTGCGTACTTTTCAGCCTTTGCCTTTGCTGAAAGGTCGGTTTTATCAGACAGATAAATATCCATATACTTGTTGACAAGATGCAGAATATTGTTCTCGTCCGAGCGTGTGGGATTTCTCAGATCAAGCACAGAAACATTGTAGCCGTAATACTTTTTGGCGATAGTTCCGTAATTTCTCGCCACATCTCCCTTTGTGTCTGTCGACAAAAAACTCATTCCACTTGCACAAGCCAGTTCTAAATTTGGATACAAGAAGTAAGCGGTTTTTCCCACACCAGCTGCGCCGATCATAAGAGTATGCACATCACCGTCATCCACAAGAGCAACAGCCTTTTTGCCCGAACCTCTGCACCCAATCACCGTACCTTGAATAGCAGGAAGATTTTCACCTTTACGCCATTTCTCAGGCTCAAATGGCAGAGGGATAAAAGTCTGCTTTATCTCCGATTTAGTCGCCCACCTCGCAGTTCCATGCTGACCGTCACCGATCTTTTTAGCCTTTATTCCGTTAAGTGACTTATTGTCAAGTAAATTTACCAATACTGCAAAAACAACAAAAATCACAACCAAAATTCCAATTAAAATCATTTGTTTTTCACTCAAAATTTCACTTCCAATCACCATAAAATACTCTTTCTTCTGTATTTAAATAACATAGTTAGTTTGTTATCTTCAAGGTATTGCGCTGTGAGGCGGAGGGTATCGCATTACCCGAACTCCATACACGGTTCGGGTTCAGAAATGATATCTATATCCTCGCACTGCTCCTGAATCGGTACACTTAAAGCTTTCTCAACCGACAATCTGACAGCACTATCCGCAAGCCGATACAGCAATTTGGCAGTCTGTACTGACTGTTCACGGGTACGGGCTGTCTGTTTAAGATCACGCAAAACCTCATGCACACAATCCTGCAAATTCCTTTGTTTTTGCGCCTTTTTGCCCTTGTCGGTGTAAGGCTTGTAACTACTCCCAAGCTTGCCTTGAAGCCTTTCAAACGCTTGATATTCGCTGTTTATTTGTTCGGTTTTGGGCATAAAAAATGCAGAGCCTGCCAAAGCATACTCAGCCAGATATTTGTATTGTCTGTTTTTTAACGTTGCATAGATCTGCGAGGTCAGCTTATCGGGACGGCATTTCAGATACCCAAGTTCACTCACTTCTTTCAGATATTCTTCCTTTCGCTTATGAGGAACAGCAGGCAAAAATTCCGCTCCGTTTTTTGCCTTTAAAATTTCGTTCCAATCTTTGAATTTAGGTGCAAGCCATTTAACGTTTGGATATCCGTTTTCTGTGAGTATATCCCGAAGTCTGTCAACAGCCTCGATTCCGCCCTCATCATTATCCACGCAAAGCACAATTTCATTGATGTTTGAGTGATTCTTTAACGCTGTTAAACGGCATTTTCATAAACACCGTTCATTGCAATATATGAGTGCTGTTGCCAATTTTCGGGGTGCAAAGTAAGGTACGAAAGCATATCTATCGGGGCTTCAAAAACGAACAGCTTTTCCAACTTGCCAAAGTGAGAAAAGCTGTAGCGAGTATCTGAACCCTCGCAGGTAATGCGGAAAGTTTTCCCGAAAGAATTGGTTGAACGCTTGCTTGCCTGTCTTGGAACTCCGTTTTCATCAAGCCCTACAAACACTGCATTGTGGTGCTGTTTGTCCTCATAAAGTGTATGCTGTTTTGCAAAATGGCTGATAATATCTGGAGAAATGAAACGCTGTTTTATGAGATATGCGAACACTCTGTGCATATTTTCATTGGATTTGGGAAGCTTGAATTCTTTCGTTTTTTCTTCATGCACAACAGCTTTTGGAGGAGCGTGAGAGAGGGGAGTTATCGTCTGTTCCAACAGTTCCTGCACAGCCGTCTGAAAATCCATATCATAGAATTCCTGCATAAATTTTATTGCACCGCCTCCGATCTGATTTTTATGGTCGAACCAAGTCGAGCCACGGAGCGTTATGCTGTCGTGCCTGCCCGAACCGTCGTAGTAAATGAGCTTATGCTCTCTGCCGACACGTTCCAGCTTTTCACCCCGCATACGCAAAAACTGCTCCAAGTCTACCGAATTTGCAAGGACTTTTTGTTCGTCTGTAAATGGGATATATGGCATAACTACACCAACCTTTAATACTTGACATTTTCATCAAGCTTACCCAAAAGCTGCGAAAAACTCTGTCTTTCCATCATATCCGTACCGAGATATGCTCCTGATACTACTGTCAGCTTGTTTTCACTAAGCACAGCATAGGTTTCCGTGTACCCAAACTGCGTCACCATACCGTCAGACTTCTGAACAGAGCCGTACTGCTGATATTTTCCTTTTGAATATACATTTGTTGTCATACGATAATTTGACACAAAATCATCCTCAGTGATACCGCTCATCTGTGCGGAGGTCTGTCCGAAATAGTAATCCCCGAAGTTTTCAAGGATATATTCCATGTCGTAATCAAGATTACTTTGACTTAAATCAATGCATAGAACATTAACTATTCCTCCGCCGTTTTTGCCTTTAAGCATAATTTTCTGTATTCCGTTTGACTCATCTTTTTCCGATTCAAAGGAACAGCCTTTCATCGACTCAGTAACCAATTCGCTTGTATCTTCAAAGCTGATATTTGAATCGAAAAACTCTGCGATAAAGGTATCGGATTGTATTTTTTCTGAATCAACTTTGCTGTCAGAGTCCGAAGATGAAGATAAGTCCGTCAAGCTTTGCACATTGGTTTCGGCTGTTGTAACTGCCGTTGTCGTTTGTGCTGTTGGCGGAGAAATCGTTCCGCAGGCGGTCATTATCATTGCAATTGCCGCTGAAAACATAGCTGAATATATTTTTTTCATACACAAATTCTCCTTTTTAAACGATTGACCAGATATACAACGGAGCCGTCAGAGTAAAGATCAAACAGCCGAACAGAATAGCCGCCGGAGTCCATTCTATCTGACCGTGCTTGCGGTAATCCATGTAAAGCATACCTATCTTGACAAACAACAAAACCGCCAATATTACGTCAATCACAGGAAACACAACGTTGTTTACAACCGAAACCACCTGCGATCTTGCGGTACTCCAAGTGCTTTGCACAGCTCCCGCAACATCTCCCGATGCGTAGGCTGAGGTCGACATCATCGCTGCAAAGCACAATGCGCTTGCGACCGCTGCAAGTATCTTCTTTTTCGTCTTTTTTAACTTCATTTCACATCACTCCTCTATAATTTTTCCTACCAAAATTGTACGACTGTTACCCTCCGCAGAAGTGCAGGTGGACAGCGTTATCAGGTTATCATCGGGAGAAATACCGATCTCCTTGTAAATGCTCGCACAGTTTCTAAGCTGTGAATCCCACTCTTCAAAGGTTGGGTCGGCAAGATAAAGTCCGCTTGTATCAGAAGTCCTTGCCACCGCAAAGAAATCTATCAGCCGAACATCGTCATCGGTAGTCAGCCAGCCGTAGCTGTGGTTCATAAAATATTTTTCGTTTTCGTAATTCGGAATGTCCGCAAAACACGTTGCGTTTCCCATATTGTGACCGTAGATAACACTATTGAAATCGGTGAAATCCGAGGAATTTCTGTAGTCCATAAAAAGCGAGCCTGCGTACAAATATGAGCCGTCCACCGCTCTGTGAGAGTAATATTCGTTATCGCCCGACTGCATGATCGGGTAATCGATATTCGTGTCGGGAATATACAGCCATGCGACAGAATCGCTATGATCTTCGGAAAGCTGCCGGACCTGTGCGGTCAGTTCGTCTTTTGTATCCTCGGGAACTCTGTCTGCGGACGGCTTTTCAGAACGGTTATCTACCGCCATATCAAGCGTTTCCTGCGCTATCGGGGTAGGAGCGTATATCATAATATCACGCCACTTAATTTTCTGTGCCAAATCGTTTTTCACAAGAAGATAAATTCCTCCGCAAAGGAGAGCGGCTGCACTGACGGCAGCCGCAATTCTAATCGCTTTCTTATTCACGCTTTTTCCCTTTCTTTGTGATGATAAGGACAGCAATAATCAAGCTTGCAGCTCCAAGCATTGCGTAAGCCGCAAAATTGCTGTGGTTATCGCCTGTATACGGGGTATCAGGAACATCAGATATTTTCTCAGCCTCGTCTACCATAACAATCAGCGAATTGCCGTTCTCAGAAACAGCGGTTGCGTCCACATTTTCTACAGTAATCTTGCCATAAACATCAACTGTAAATCTGATGTCGGTTGCGATAACATAACCGTCGGGAGCAGCAATTTCCTTAAGTGTGTAACCTCCCGCAGGAAGTTCGGTAACAACATGGTTTGTTCCATCGGAAGTCCATTTATCAACGACTTCGCCATCAGAATTTTCAAGCTGCATTTCTGCACCTGCAAGCTCGTTTCCATACACATCTTGTTTACTTATCTCAACAGTTATAGGCTTATTTACTGCTATAATTTCGATAATTTCTCCGTCCTCAGAAATAGTCACGGGGTAGCTTTCATCGCTTAAAATGTAGCCTGTGGGTGCTTCGATCTCACAGACAATATATTCTCCGTAGGGGATTTCTGTAAATTCAAATTTTCCCTGTTTATCGGACTTTGCGGTCATAATTGCATTCTCCTCTGTAAATTCTGTACAGTCAGTATAAAACAGTCCGAACAATGCGTTTTCAAGAGGTTCATCGCTCTCGCTGACTTTTATGCCCTCGATTTTTCCACGCTTCAGATCGTTGGTAAACTGACCACAGTCGATTGAAACAGTCTGAATATCCTGTCCCATATACTCGAAGTTTACAAGATACTTTTCGCCGTTGAGAACATAATGCTCATCGGTTGCAATTTCCTGAACGTAATACTTGCCGAAAGGCAGAGCAGTATCAAACTTTGCGGACATATTTTCAGCAAGACTTATTTCAGAAATCAGTCCGTCAGCAGGAATTACCGAGCCGTCAGTGGCAGTAATATCCTCTGCCGCAAACAATCCGAAACGAACTCGGGTATATTCATCGGAGTTACCGATGTTAAATAACTCGTCCTTTTCCATGACCTTAGAAAGTGAAATTTCTACACCCTGATAATCGTTGACAAATGACGTATTTACGGTATCACGAACAGCAATTTCCTGTCCTGCATAGGTCAGTTCAACAAACTGAGATTCTGCGTTCAGAACATAGCCGTCAGGAGCAGTATTTTCTCTGACCTCATATTTTCCGAGATACAGCAAATCAGTTTCCGCATAACCGTTTTCATCGGTCGTGATCTCAGCTACAACATCGCCGGCATTTGCTCTGATCGTGCCGTCAAGCGTCACAATATCTTCTACTGCGATAATCTGAAATACTGCACCGGACAGATTTCCGCTTGCAAAAACGGGAGTGTAAGTTGTCGGATTTACAATAGTTTCGCAGTTTTCGTCCGTGTAAGCAGATGATGCTGTAGCGACCGTTGTAAAAATATCACCTGTTTTCTGAACAGAAATTCTGCCCTTCTGTGCGGTATTTGTTTTCTCCACAACTACGGTTTCCACTGAACCGTCAATTGTAAATGGAACAGGATTTTTATCAAGCACATAACCCTCCGCCGACTGCACTTCGTGAAGCTCGTAATCGCCGTAAGCAAGCTCCTGCGGCAGCATCAGCGAGCCGCTTTCATCGGTGTAAAATGTGTCGAGAATCATTTCTGACGGATAGTAAATTTTTTGAGAAATATATTCGGAATTTGCACAGTCCCAAACCTTGAAGCCGATGCCCGAAACGGGAATTACATTGCCTGTTTCAGCGTCCTTTTTCACGATTTTAACAAAGGATTTTTTCACTGCGTCATTGAGCAAATAGAAATATTCTTTTTCGTTTTCGCTGATTACAACCTCAAAATCCTCCATATATTCGGTGCTTTCCCAGCCCTTGGTCTGATGAACGACATAGATTCCGTAGGGGAGCTTTTTTGTCGCAGCATAGCCGTTTTCATCGCATACGAGGTAGTCTTTTTCTCTGTCTTTTGCGGCTTCATAAGAGCCTGATGACTTGAGATAAACCTCAAATTCCGCACCGACTTCGGGAGTTTCGATCTGCGTTGTTCCGTCATCGGAATGCTTGATGATTGAAATATTGCCCTTGATAATATCCTCGGTCACTGTCATGGAAATGGGGTTATGCTCAATAGAATAATTCTCAGCTTCTGCACCAACCGGGTACACAGTTTCATCAAGCAGATATCCCTCTGAGGGAGAAATCTCCTGAACCGTGTAATTCCCGCAGACATATTCCTTGGACTTGAAATATCCGTTTTCATCGGTTGTGTATTCGTCTTTCAAAACACTGTCTTTAAACACGCCGTAAACCGCTCCCGCAAGGCTTGCATTCCCCTGTGCAGAGCCATTTTCAGAATCCTTTTTTGTAACTTCCAAAGTGAATTTTTTAAGCACATTTTCAAACGTTACAGAGGTAGTTTCATCAGCCGTTAAAGTCACTGTCTGCTCGGCAGGAATAACATATTTCACTGGTACGTTTTTTTCAGAAATCGTGTAAACAATTTTCTGATTGTTACTGTCGTATACGGGGATATCGGAAAGAATTGCAACACCGTCAGAACCTGTTTTTATGCTGTAAGTCTTGCCGTTACCTGTGACAGTAAATTCTCTGCCGCCGTTATGATTATCCTCAGACTGCTTGTTGATCTTAATAGAACCTGTTTTAAGTTCGTTGTTGAATTTCACATTTATGGTCAGGTCAACGTCGCCGTCGGTAAGCTTGACATTCTTCGCCTTGGGAGCTTCATATCTCGTATCTACGTTGATTTCGGAAACAGTGTAAGTGATAGCCTTGCCTGTGGACATATCATAAACTTTCAGGTCGTCAAAGGTCGCAATGCCTTTTGCATTTGTTTTTGCAGTTTCAGAAAGAGATTTTCCATTGTATGAATAGGTGATTTTAAACTTTCTGCCGCTGATTATGCCATCCTCTGCTGACTTATTGATTTTGATTTTTCCCGTCTGGAAATCCTCCTTAACCTTGTTCACGCCCGCCTTGATTTTGTACACGGTTTTGTCCAGTGCGTAACCCGTAGGAGCCTTGATTTCCTTTGCGTAATAAGTCTTGTTTGGCAGCTTTACAGAGCCTTTTCCATTGCTGCCGATTTTGATTTCAGCAACCTTGTTTTTGCAGGATTTATCGCTGTAGATTCCATATACCGCTGTAGAATTGTCAACGCTTGATTTTCCCACAAGATCACCATTTGTATTATACTTATCTATCTCAAAAGTCACGTCGGTCTTTGTGATCCTGAACGCCGACATATTCATAGCAGTTGCAGTTTTACCGTCGGTCTTGTTGTTGATCACAACACCCTCCGAACCGTTGGACTCTATTCTCCAATGCCTGCCGCCTGCGCCTTTTCCGTCGCCGACTGTTTTGGAATTTATGAGGCTTTCGGATACACCGATAGATTTCAGATATGAAACAACATCGTTTTTTGAATCAAATTCACCCATGTAAATCCACGCATGATCTTCGCCATATGGATTCTGAGCCACCACTACCGAACCGGGAGTAATCGTCGAACCGTCGGAACACTCCCAATAAGGACGGTCTGTTGTCTTGATATTTTTCTTTTCAACATCGATCTTAGAAGTTTTACCGCCGTAGCTGATAGTGCAGTTGTCGTTTACCGACAGCCAGTGATCGGTATCAACGGGAACAGGATTATTCCATGAAAAACCCGATGTTTTGTATCCAAGCTGTGTCAGCGTATAATACACAAGTCCCGAACAGTCGATACCGAGATTGTTTATCGTCCGTACCGACAGCGGAGTATACTGACCCTGATTGTATGCGTACCAGTATCCCTTATTCCCAAATGTATACGGAGAACCGAGAAGCGTTGCCGCCTTTGCGATCACCATATCTGCCGACGGAAACGCAGAGTTTTGAGTCGAGTTGCCTGCTGCATTTGCTGTAATAACTCCGCTCACAGATGAACCGAGCATAGAAAAAGCGCAGAGTCCTGCCATGAACCCTGCGCCAAGCTTTCTCAATATTTTTGATTTTGTTTTAAACATAAAGTACATTTCTCCTTTGATTTCACGCAAAGAAAAAGAGCCGAAATTTCTTCGGCTCTCTCACTTGCATATTTGTTACATATTATCAATAAGCCGATTCGCTTATCGAAATTTCAATTGTATTATCATTTTCATCAAATATTCGGGTTATTTCACCGTATTTATCTGATTTTAAAAATCTGCCGCCCTGTGTATCGAACACATACCATGTTCCTTCCACACATACTAAGTTTGCCATATGACCGTACCAGGCATCCGGTGAGAAAAACGCATACCGACATTCAAGTCCCACACCTTTACAAGCGTACATTGTTGCTGCTGAGAATACTTGACAATTTCCGCTGACGTTCCCTCTGATCCAATTGTAAACAGCTTCGGCTTTTCCATAATCAGAGCCGTTGTGCCCCAATCCTGCACCTATATTGTAATATTCATCGGTTGTTCTTCCGAGCGAATTTACATAATTCAAAACGCTTTGCAGGCTTGTTGTATCTTCAATTATATCTTCCGGCGGTTCAGTCTGCGGTTTTGGTGTAGTAGTCGGCGGATTTGTCACCGCAGGTTTTGCCGTTGTAACCGGAGGAGAAGGGTTGTTATTCTGAGGCTTATTGTCAGACGATTGGTTATTCTGCTGCGCACCGTTATTGCTCTGATTGTTATCGGACGGCGAATTATAGGTCTGCTGACTATTCTGCGCAGGCTGTACGTTATTTTCCTGACCGTTATTATTCTGCACGGAATTGTTTTGTCCCTGAATTGAGTTTCCCGAAGCACCTGACGAACCTGATTTCTTTGTAGTAGTTACAGTAATACCCGTCGGCTTTGAAGATGAGGATACCGTCTGCGAACTCTTTTTCGTAGTAGTTGTGGCTTCGCTTGTATCCATTTCTTCCTTTGCCGATGTTACCGTGACCGCAGTTTGGCTCACATCTGAGGTTTCTGCACTTTTCGTTGACTCCGATACATTCCCGCAGGCAGTCAGCATTACTGTGCAAAGTATTGAAATATATATCGCTCTTTTCATATCATCACGCTCCTTGTCAAGCAATATATCATATATCCGCCCACAAATCTATACTTTTTGCAAAAGTTCTACCTTTGTTACAAGATACACAGCAAATGCTTTAGCAAACTACATACTTAGCTCCGGTTCAGGTTCATCTTCAGGCTCCGACATTTCCTCATCGGGAGTGTTCTCCACCTCGATATCCGTCTGCTGAACCTGCTGCAGCTTGAGATCATAAGCATTGAGCACAGCCTGATTTACGGCAGTTCTCGCCGACTTGGTTATGGCGTGGAAGGTGTCGCTGTACTGCTTGTTGCCGTCCTTATCGGTGTATGAGGTGGAGGGCATATTGACAAATCTGCCCTTTTCGGTCTCGATGACCCTCAGTCCGTGAACGGCGAACATACCGTCCATCGTTACGCTGGCATATGCCTTGATTGCTGAATCCTCTTTGTTTACCATTCTGTTGATAGATGCGTGTATTCTCATAGTTTCATTCTCCTTTACATTGTCTGTTCGATTTCCGGTTCTTCTTCATATTCTTCAAGCGGTTGGATCACTTCCGGCTTTGTTTCTCTCACAGCAACCAGCCCGATCTCGGGCAGATCTACTATGATATGATCAAACTGCTGCTTGTACTTTTCTATCTGTTCATCGGTAAGTGAACAGCTGTCCCATTCGCCGTATTCGTTACGATAATTGCCTGAAATATAGAAAGTGCCGTGAACAAGAGTATTTCCAACTATCCTGTTAGGCTTTGAACCGTTCAGCAGAAACTCATCATTGCACCAGCAAATAGCATCCTGCTTTGGTTCAAAATATATTGGCTCGATGCTGCCGCCCACAACTTCCTGCATGGCATGGATATCATCTTCAATATCCTTTACATATGGTTCTTTCAGAGGTTCAAACACAAGTATCCTCATTCTTTTGCCTCACTTTCACA
>ERZ773104.3738-NODE-3738-length-14012-cov-15.246328_pt1 | contig 14012 bp, 10 predicted proteins | sample MGYA00511920_ERZ773104 | MGnify/ENA primary metagenome ERZ773104 (study PRJEB29015, sample SAMEA2737857) | human gut metagenome | biome: human gut; feature: human-associated habitat; material: faeces | place: China | collected 2012 ...
TACATACCAGTTTGGCTATCGTCTCGGTCTTGGTCTCACCGCAGTTTGTACAGGTGTACTTCTTGGTTCCTGTACTTGTATATGTTGGCTTCTTCGTCACTACTCCGCTATCCCATACGTGGCTCGTACATACCAGTTTGGCTATCGTCTCGGTCTTGGTCTCACCGCAGTTTGTACAGGTATATTTCTTCTCACCAGTACTTGTATATGTTGGCTTCTTCGTCACTACTCCGGCATCCCACGCATGCTTTGTACATACCAGCTTGGCTATCGTCTCGGTCTTGGTCTCACCGCATTTTGTACAGGTGTACTTCTTGGTTCCCTCTGTCTTGTATGTCGGCGCTGTCACAATCTTGCCGCTATCCCACACGTGGCTCGTACATACAAGTTTGGCTATCGTCTCGGTCTTGGTTTCACCGCAGTTTGTACAGGTGTACTTCTTGGTTCCTGTACTTGTGTAGGTCGGCTCCTTTGTCACCACTCCAGCATCCCACTTGTGGCTTATGCACATCTCGAATGTATACTCGGCATACTCCTTGTTATACTTGCTTGAATTGCTTGAATCCTTAGTTTTCTTTATATTAGGAGAATCTGTAATAAAATACACCAGCTTACCATACTGTTCTCCAAACGCATATAAATTATTTCCTGTTGAACTATTATACTGTGTTCGTATATTTATAAGCTCTGTAGGATTTACATTTGTCGATGTTATATCTATCTTGTTCAAGCTATCCGGAGTCGTAAAATATAAATTATCACCTCGGAGATATATTGAACTATAAACACCAGGATAATACCCACCACTCGGAGTTGTCCATTTTGCAGTGCCCGAATACAAAACCTTGTTTATGTTAGTCGAATACTGGTACTTATTTATGTTAAATGATGTTTTCGAACTGCCCTCACTTATGCTGTACCAATAACCGTCTTTATAAAAAATAGCTTTCTCAATACCATTCCAGAACTTACCACTCTCATAAGTGGTGTCCACCGCTGTCGTATATGTATCTCCCCACTGTGCGCTGACAACCATATCCGTTCTGTCCTTAGTATGGTTGATGAGTGTATTCTTATTCATTGTATCAAAGCTGACAAGGAAATAATCATGATATGATCTTCCAGGCATATCCCACACCGGATCGTCCCAAGTTGCATCTATGTGATACCATTTTCCATGTATCTTAACTATGTTCCATGCGTGATTGATATTTTCACTTGATGCGATTGCACATGAAAGACCAGCCTCTCTTAGCAGATAAAACATAGTCTCGGCATATCCCTGACACACACAACTATGTTTAACCAAAGCTCCATACATATCGTACCCGTGATTTGCAGCGATCGTTCCATTGAAATAATCCTCATATGCATATGCAACTGTGGATGTGAGATACTCATGATATGCAAGTACTATCTCTTCATCGCTCATTCCACTGGTATCTATCTTACTCTTGACTTCCTGAAGTGCAGCATCAAGCTCCTGCTGCTCCTCCTTTGCATTTGTCAAATATGTAAATTGTATTTTGGTGATTGAAGAGCCAGAAGTCCAATATGTATAGCCTCCCGACAGACTGATAAACTCGGGATGAGAATTGATAATAGATTTTACTGCCCCGTTATCAATATCGTCTCTCGTAAGGCCAAGTTCCGATACATCTATACTCGTCTGCCACGCCTTGATTCCTTCAACAATACGCTTCTCAAGTGCTGTTGCATCATATGTGGATGCCAATGAAGCCGCACCATCCTGCTGCTCAACGACAACGCCAAGTCCGCCTTTCTGCAAAGTGTCGTCCAGATCATCATACCCTACCGTAACCTGACTCTCATCTGAACTTACCCGTGTCTGATCAGATGCATATGCTCCCACTTTACCGCCTGTCAATAGCACAACCGCCGCCGAAAATGCCAAGGCACCGATACAGATTTTTCTGCTCAGTCCCCTTAACCACTCAGACCTTATACTGCCTGTCACCGCTATATATGATTTCCTCTTTTTTCTCATAAAACTCCTCCTTAAACGATACGTTTCTTCCTTATATTTCCGTTCATCCCTCAATACTTTTATTATATAGATTTTTGACACTGTTCGATAGCTTTTTACCTCACTTTTGTATATCTTGTAGGAATTGACAAATTGCGCAACTTCGAGCAATTCATTATATCTTAATCACAAGCAATTATATCTCTTACTTCAAGCCGTTTTTCTTAATTATATACAATATTGTCCTGATGAATGGCAGTGTGTATATTTTGTGTATTTTGCACAAATTAAAATGTATTATCAAATTACAATTGAATTATTTGTCTATTTGTGCTACCTTTAGATAGCAAGCTGTGCAACCGCTTGCGCATGTATTTTACACTAAAAACAGATAACATAGAGCACATTACCTTTATTTATAGGAGACGACAGATAAATGAACAAAAACAAGCTTTTTCCACAGATAAACGGAATACTACACGGCGGTGATTACAATGCTGAACAGTGGCTTGACCGCCCTGATATTCTGGCAAAGGATATCGAGATGATGAAGGAGGCAGGAATGACTTCCGCCACTCTTGGAGTTTTCTCCTGGTCAGCTTACGAACCTATTGAGGGCGAATATCATTTTGACTGGCTGAAAGACGTTATGGATAATCTTTATAATGCTGGGATTTACACAGTTCTCGCAACACCATCTGGTGGCAAACCGGCATGGATGGCGCAGAAATATCCCGAGATCAGACGTGTTGATTCCTATGATGTCCGGGAACACCAGGGTGTACGTGAGAACCACTGCATGAGCTCACCTATTTACAGAGAAAAGGTCTACAATATCATCCGTCAGCTCCATGCCCATGTGGGAAACCATCCAGGACTCATCATGTGGCATGTGTCAAATGAGCTTGGCGGCGAGTGCTACTGCCGTCTCTGTGTGAAAAGATTTCAGAATTACCTCGCAGAGAAGTTCGACCACGACACAAACAGGCTGAACAAAGCATGGTGGACCACCTTCTGGAGTCACTCATACAACAGCTTCTCACAGATTGAGCCACCATACAAAAATGGTGATTTCAGCATCATGGGGCTGAACCTCGAATGGAAGAGATTTACCACATGGAACATGAACGATTACATGAAGTCAGAGATAAAGCTCCTCCGTGAACTCACCCCTGAAATACCTATAACAACCAACTTCATGCAGCTCTACGAGGGTCTTGACTACAGACCAATGGCAAAGGAACTTGACGTAATCTCCTGGGATTCATACCCTAGATTCCACAACGACTATGAAAGCCTTGCGGATGTCATGGGACAGAACACATTTGACCACGCAGTCATGAGATCCATGAAGAAGGATAAGCCTTTCATGCTTATGGAGAGTGCTCCGGGGCTTGTAAACTGGCATCCATATAACAAACTAAAAAGGCCGGGCATCCACAAGCTGTTCTCATACAACGCTATAGCCTGCGGTTCTGACACTGTTCAGTACTTCCAGTGGCGAAAGGGCAGAGGCTCATTTGAACAGTATCACGGTGCCGTTGTCGACCATCTTGGAACAAATGACACCAGGGTATTTAAGGAGGTTGCCGCTCTCGGCAGCGAACTTGCCGGACTCTCCGAGATAACCGGAACGCTCATCAGATCAAAAGTGGCACTGCTGTTCGACTGGGACAATATGTGGGCTATAGATGATGTCAAGGCATTAGGTCAGGAATCAAAAAAATATCCTGAGACATGCATGTCTGTATACAAGGAACTGACAAAGCTTGGTGTCGACGCGGATGTGATTGCATCCGATGATCCGCTTGACGACTATGATGTGATCGTGGCTCCTATGCTCTATATGCTCAGGGACGGTGCTGCAGAATCTCTCGCTGCATTTGTAAAGAGAGGCGGGCAGCTCCTGGCTACATACTTCACCGGTTACGTGGACAAGAATCAGCTCTGCATCCTTGGGGGATTCCCGGGAAATGGGCTTGCAGATGTATTCGGAGTCATCAGTGAGGAGATCGATACTCTGTACCCATCTGACAGAAACAGCGTGACATTCACAGATGGAAGTTCATGTGGACTCCGGGACTATGCGGAGATCCTGAGAGTTGGAACAGCGGAAGTGCTGGGAACCTACGATTCAGACTTCTATGCAGGAAATGCAGCAGTGACTGTAAACAGCTACGGCAAGGGCAAAGCTTACTACGTGGCTGCAAGAATAGATTACAGTAAACTCGGTGAGATCATGGAGCGGATGCTGACAGATGCCGGAATAGCAACCAAATATCTGCCTGACGGGGTTCAATATCACCGCAGATACGCAGATGACGGAACCTCATTTGGTTTCTACCTGAACAACACAGACGGACCTAAGGCTGTCTCTAAAGTCCATGGAACAGATATTCAGACAAATAATATAGTTGATGGTGACCTGGTACTGGCTCCGCTAGGAGTATCCATCATCAGAGAGAACATTTAAATTTGGTAATAACTATATTTCCTGTCTTACCCATACAGGAAATATAATTTTTATATTTTGCAGTCTGCCTGATGCTTGGACCGTATCTCCCTCCCTGGATATTATATCCTTTGCGGTCAGACACGCCAGGTGGAACATATACCTTAAAACCTTTTTAAAAGGCGGTGATACCTTAATATTGTGTATCACCGCCTTGTGTTTTTTATCTTTACACATGTTTGTTTCAAACATGTCTGTTTCAAATGTGTTAGATCTTTCTGGATATCGGGTGATTGCATCCGGCGCCATCATTAATTGTCGAGATGTTCAAGCTTATCCTCTATCGCCTTAATCACAATCTTGAGGGCTTTTATTCTTGCATACTTTTTATCATTTGACTCCAGTATGTGCCAAGGTGCAAAGCTTGTGTTTGTCTTTTCAAGCATCTCATCCACTGCAGCCTCATAGCTGTCCCATTTATCACGGTTACGCCAATCCTCATCCGTGATCTTCCAGCGTTTCTCAGGTGTGTTCTGCCTGAGTGTGAATCTCTCAAGCTGCGTGTCTTTGTCGATCTGTACCCAGAATTTGATGACTACAGCTCCCCAGTCATGCAGTTCCTTCTCAAATTCATTTATCTCATTGTATGCACGCTGCCAATCGTTCTCCGAGCAGAATCCCTCAAGTCTCTCAACCATGACTCTTCCATACCAGGTTCTGTCAAATATAGCCACATGCCCGGACTTTGGAAGTCTTGTCCAGAATCTCCACAGAAAATGCCTTGCCTTCTCATGCGGTTCCGGACTTGCTATAGGATTTACCACATAACCACGGGCATCAAGTGCCTCCGCTATCCTTTTGATATTTCCACCTTTGCCTGCCGCATCCCAGCCCTCGTATCCGATGATAACCGGTATCTTCTTCTGGTAAAGTTCGTTGTGCAGTCTGCCGAGCTTCTTCTGCAGCTTGCCGAGTTCTTCCTTATACTCCTCGTCCGTGAGTTTCTTATCGAGAGACACCTCGGAAAGTTTCGGAATCTTCTTGAGCGCAAATGTATTCTGCAGTATAGGTACAGCATGCCCCTGATTGAGCAGCGCAGTCTCCACGCCCTGATTTATGATGTCAAGTATCTGAAGTTCTGCCCATTTTCTCTCCTTTGCATCTATCATGTACCACGGAGCATTTGACAGATTGGTGTCATACATAAAGCTGTCGAACGCCTCAAGATACTCGTCGTACTTTTTGTTCTGCTTCAGATCATGCTTAGACACTCTCCACTTCGTAGTTTCATCTTCAAGAAGCGCAGCAAGCCGCTTCTTCTGTTCGTGCTTGTCTATCTGGAAGAAGAATTTCATGACCAGATATCCGTTGTCCGCCAAGGTTCTCTCGAATCTCTTGGTACTGTCAACTCTCTTCCTGTATTCCTTATCTGACAGTTCCCCGGACATCTTGCCACCTACTATGTCCCTCATCCAGCCACCATCCAGAAATACAAACTCCCCCTGCTCTGGTATTCTTGTAAAATACTTGTACAGGAATGGTCTGCGTTTTTCCTCGTCAGTGGAATACTTTACCGACTCCACCTGAAAAAATCTAGGATCCATATTCTTGATGATCCTTCCGACAAGACTTCCCTTACCTGCGGCTCCCCAGCCCTCAAATATTACAAATACAGGTATCTTGCCTTCCTTAACCTTGATCTGATTGCGCGTCAGATTCTCTCTGGCGATCTTTAACCTTGCGTCTATCTCTTCATCCGATGGACGCTCAGGCTTATTCCAGTCCTTTAACATGTAACCCACTGCTCCTTTCACATTGTCTCTTCATTTGTTTTTATGAATAATATGCCCCAATTTACAGAAACAAATGCCACTTAGCATTTACTAATACAAATGCCGCTTCGCGTCGCTTGTTTTTTCTTCTTACGATATCATTATACTACTTTCTTTGGGGTTGATACATCTGAAAAAACATTAAGATGTGTGAGGAAAATGAATGTTGCGAAGGTAGAAATCATATGCTATAATGTCGGCAGACAAGAGATATTAGGTCATTCAACCTAAAACGAAAACCCTAGAGGCTGCAACCTCTAGGGTTTTCTATTCCATTTTTGCAAGGTGGAACTACGCCTTTGTGCTGATTGCCTAGCCTACTTGTCTCTGTCCAGCCACTTGCAGATATAGTAAGCCACTATACCAGCTACAACAGAAACCACAAATGAACAAGCAAGAGATATCATTAGTGTCATTCAACTCCCCCCTTTCCTAGCCTGTCTAGGGGTGGCAACATCTGTATTGTGCCATATTATTTCTTGCTTTTCAACAAGTTTACATAATTATACATTTTGGATAGTTTTGTACATATTCACGCAAAGAAAAACCCTGGCAGCGAACAGCCACCAGGGTTCTACTTATCGCTATTGATCTTGCTATTATGACAGCTCCAGATCCGGCTTGCCATACTCAGCAAGCTTCACATCGTATGCCTTGCGCATAGCTGCCTCAAATGGTATCTCCTTCATAGGAGCGTCCAGTTTCTCAAGCAGATAATGTACAAAATCAGGATTCTGAATGAGCAGTGGTCCGTGAATGTATGTCGCAATGACTCTGTTCTTGCAGATTCCCTCATTCATGGTATCTGGATTGCTTCCCTGTCCGATCTCCACCTTGCAGAACGTCATATCCTCCGGTATGCCGTAGGTATGGGCGAATCGGCTGGTGTAACCGATGAGTGTCATATCGTTGAACTTTGCCTTGATGAGCGTGTTGAAACGATTTGGAGCCTGACGAACTGAGTACATGCCTGGAACAACGCCAAGTCCTGTAACTCTGGTTCCGTCCTCTCTCTTGATGTAATCTCCGAGGAGTTCCATAGAATTGCCAACCAGAAGGAAAAGCGCCTTTCCATCCTTCATGCATGCTGCGATCTCGTCCTTGTACTGCATCAGTCTGTCAAGCACGAGCTCCTGACTCTTCTCACTCATGGAGCACATATATACCATGTCGATATTCTCTCTCAGAAAAAGAGGCTTCTCGTTAAGTCCTGTTGTCACAAATTCTGCATCCGGCAGACACTTCTGCAGATACATTGTATTTCCCTTGTCACCGTAGAGTGTGCATATTTCCGGATATAAAATCTCGATCTTCATTATTTGTCACCCTCCAGTCTCTTGATTATCTTCTTCTTCATCTCGCATGACATTCCGTAGTTCTCGCAGTCATACAGGATGTATATTCTGTCGACGCCATCTATAGTCACATCGTCTGCCGCAGCAACCTCGCTGAGATTTGTGAGTATCTTCTCCTCCGGGATACCTGCCAGCAGGCATCTCACCTTGTGGTCGTAGCATCTAGGTCCGGTACAGATGACCTGTACAACATCATCACGGTTGAACTGCTCGTACTCCAGATCATATATCCAGCCTGAGAACTCTATGCTCTTCTGTCTGTCCTCGAGATCATCCATCGCAAGAAGGATAGCCTTTTTGCCCTCCTCATTTGCCACATATTCAAATGTTCTGGAGGAGGAAACCGCACTCTGTCCCTTTGAGAGTGCCTGAATGACCGTAACACCATTAACTGTGGTCTCATTGTGACGGGAGTCTGGAATATGGATCTGCCCCATGAGTTCCTTTACCCTATCAGCCGAGAGACCGATCTCGCGCAGTGCCGATATAACAGTAACTTCATTATATATATTGAAGAGAGCTGTGTGGATCAGTGGATAAACTGTCTTTTTGTCTCCCTCCTGTATTGTAATTGTCATCTTCTCTCTGTCTATGTCAGTTGCCAGATACTTCTTGTCCGGGGAGTGAAGTCCGCACTTCGGACATACCACATCACCAATGTGGTGGTATCTGAGGTAATTGTACTTCAGCTTCTCACCGCAGTTAGGGCAGATCTGGTAATCCGCGATAAGGTTGTATGGCTCAGTCTTGTCATCCGGCTGCTTGCCGATTCCATAGAACACTCTGTAGCTATCTTTCTTCAGCATGCTTGAGCAAAGCTCGTCCGCGTTCAGGATAACCTTTGCCGAATCAGGGCAGTAGGTATCTATGACACTGAAAATATAATCAGGGTGAGCATTTCTCTTGAGCGAATCTCTGAAAAGTCCTGTCACAACAAGATAATCTGGCTTCACATATGGAAGTATCAGCCTTGATGCACGCTCATCCACCTCAAATACAGTGGCGTCCACTCTGACCTTTCCTGTAAATGTCAGACTGTTGATGACATTTGTCGTACAGCCTGGAACGATATTGGAACCTGTTCTGTTGCTGACAACTCTTCTTCCATCCTTCTCCAGAACATCCGTTATCAGGTTACTACAGGTAGTCTTGCCATTTGTTCCTGTGACACATATAGTAAGCGGTGCCTTTGGAGCCTGTGCCAGGAAATCCGGACATATCTTAAGGGCTATAACTCCAGGTGTGTGGGTACCGTTTCTACCCAGGAGCTGGATGAGTCCCTTACTCAGTTTTGCGGCTGCGAGAGCCACATGAAATCTAAAAGATGACATAGCTATTCATTCTCCTTCATACTTAAAACTCATGTCATTCTACAACCTTTGACATTGCTTGTCAATTACACCAGTCCATTACAAGCCTATGATTTCGCCTCTTTCCAGTGTTTTCTGTAATTTGTCCTGCGATAGGAATTCGGAGTCGCTCCATATTTGTCCTTGAAACATCTGGCAAAATAACTTCCACTGGCAAATGCAAGATACTGGGATATCTCTGTGCAAGAAAAATCTGAATACAGCAGCATATTTCTCGCGGTCTGAAGTTTCTTCTCCATGATGTAATCAGAGATGGTCTGCCCCACTTCCTTATGAAATAGTTTGCTCAGATACGAGCGTTCAACTCCCACAAATTCTGCAATATCAGTAATTTCTATTTTTTCATGCAGATGATCATACACATAGTCCATCGCCCTTACACAATGCGGTGATATAGCTGCTTTCTTTTTCACCCTTTTCATCCGTCTGGCATAATCCATGATCAACTGATTATGTACGTTTATGATCTGCTGTTTAGTCTGCGCCTTGTCCAGCTTATTAATATAGAAGTCACTGAGATTGTAGCTCTCCATCTCTTCCATGCCCTCTTCTATGCAGAATCTGGATATCATCGCCACTAGTACTATCTCATGATATCTCTGATTGCGGATCTTATCATCTGACAATATGCCCCTTGCAGCAAGGACCGCCTCATCCTCCTCCCCCGTCTGCAGCATACCTGACACTGCTTTCACATCGCCACTGCTCACAAGCTGGTAGAAATCCAGCTCGTTGTCGTATGTGGAATGTGCCAGTCCATATTCCCTCTGGACAAACTGCTGTTTTACTATCTCATTCGATATCTTCATTGTCTTTCTGCCTTTCCTCTGTGATATTCATGTTCCTTCATCGCACATTTTTATCATATACTTTCATTTGCAATTTCTTTTACGATTTCTTTTGCGATTTCCTTTGCGATTTACATTTTTGTAAATTGTTGTCCTAACTACATTGCTACAACACATTTGTTGTATAATTGACACATTTATTATATTCGCTTATCAACGCAAATGCTACTATAAAGTCACAGAAAACGAAACGGACAAATGAGCACGCTATATAATTTATTATTTCACAGGAGGTTAATGATTATGAAAACTTTAGACGGATTCAAAAAAGGTGTAAACTTAGGCGGATGGCTTTCACAGGGACCACTTGACAAGGAGCATCTTGACACATTTATCACAGAAAAAGATATTGCAAGAATAGCATCTTGGGGACTTGACCATGTTCGTCTTCCTATCGATTACGATAATTTTGAAAACGAGGACGGAAGTGATAAGGAATACGGCTACGCTTACATCGATTCATGCATTGAGTGGTGCCGGAAGTACAAACTCAACATGGTCCTTGACCTGCACAAGACATATGGATATATATTTGACGATGAGGCTCATCTTCTTGAATTCTTCCATGAGAAACCTCTTCAGGAAAGATTCTATGGAATATGGAGAAAGCTTATAGACAGATATGCTAAGGATGCAGACATGATAATGTTCGAGCCGTTGAACGAGGTCGTAAGTCCAACCGTTGTAAACGAGTGGAATGAGATATCAAGCAAATGCATCGAGATCATCCGTGCGAAAGCACCTACTGCAAAGATCCTGCTCGGTGGGGTTGGCTACAATGCTGTTACATCTATAAAACTTCTCCCTCATCACAACGATGAGAACATAGTTTACAATTTCCACTGTTATGAGCCAATGGTATTTACCCACCAGTCTGCTTACTGGGTAACAGGTATGCCTTCAGATTTCCATATCGAATATCCGGGGGATTTCAATGACTACATGGAGAAATCCCGCCAGATCGAAGGGTGTATGCATGGGGCCATCACCGAGAGTAGCCTTGGACTTAATTCCATCGGCCCTGATTTGTTCGAAAGAATGTTCCTTGACGGCATCAAGGCTGTTGAAGAAAGAGACGGATTTATGTACTGCGGCGAATATGGTGTTATAGATCAGGCACCACTTGACGGAACTCTGAACTGGTACAAAGATATCCATTCTGTATTTGAAAAGTACGGAATAGGCCGCGCAGCATGGAACTACAAGGAAAAGGACTACGGTCTTGAGGGCGAGCACTATGCGCCTATCATCGATGAGCTTGTGAAGTATATGTAAAATGAAATAGTCCCATTACTTGCAATGTCTGTTATCACAGTGTACTACTCCAATCACGCTCATCTACCTTTGTTTCAACTTGTTTCTATATGCACGCGTCTCCGACCTCGATAAGGACGTTGAGGATCTCCGACGCGGCAAAGAAACGTTGAAACTCAGTCGATTTCGCTACCGATTGTGTGTAGTACACTGTGATGATCAAGACATTTTGCAAGTAATGGGACTATTTTTCATTTTTCACTATCTCTGTATTGCTCTTGCTTTTGTCAGGAGACAGACTGTCTCTACCCCGCGGGTGAGCGGGAACATGTCCACCGGTGTCATCCTGATGACCTGGTAGCCGTTCTTTATCATATATTTCAAGTCGCGGGCAAGGCTCTCCGGGCCGCAGGATATATACACTACTCTCTTAGGTCCAAGAGTGATGACCGATGACATGAACTCCTCCGTGCTTCCAGATCTCGGAGGATCCATAAATACCACGTCTATGCTGTCCCCTTCCTCAGCGACATCCACCATAAATCTACCTGCATCGTTACTGTAAATGTCAACATTCTGTATCTTGTTCATCTTCACATTCACCCGGGCATCATGCACTGCTGCCTCATTCAACTCCACGCCGATGACCTTCTTTGCCCGGTCGCTTGCAGCTATGCCTATGGTTCCTATACCGCAGTAGGCATCTATCACAGTCTCCTTCTTCTTGAGATCCGCGTACTTGATAGCTTTTCCATATAGAACCTCAGTCTGCTCCGGATTGACCTGATAGAAGCTGCCCGGCGATATACGGAAACGCTTTCCGCATAGGATATCCTCTATATAACCTTTACCGTAAACAACCTGATTCCTGTCGCCGATGACCATACTGGTGTCCTTCATATTGATATTCTGAACAACCGTTGTAATCTCCGGATGAGCCGTCACAAGTGCCTTTGCGAGATTTTTCTTGGACGGAAATACCGGCGACGCTGTAACTATGATCACCATGATCTGCCCGGTCTTTCTTCCAACTCTTATCTGCAAATGCCTGATAAGTCCGGTTCCTGTATCCTCGTTGTATATCTGCAGCTTGAACGACTTTATCAGTCCGGCAAATGTCCTGATGATGGCCGCAGCCTTCTCATCCTCCACATAACAGTTCTCGACTGGAAGTATATTGTGTGTTCCTTCCTCGTACACCCCGGAAATTATTTCTCCGCTCTTCATTCTCCTGAATGCCGCAGTGACCTTATTCCTGTAGTAATACGGATTCTCCATGCCTATTATCTTGTCCACAGGACCAAATACGCTGAGCAGGTCATCTATATACTTCTGTTTCTCAGCAAGCTGCTGCTCATATGGCATATCCACATACTGACAGCCACCGCACAGATGGGATATAGGGCATTTGCTGTTTGGGTTAAGCTTATATTGTGATGAGTGTGCCTGTCGCGTTTTTCCCTGTACATTTTTACCTTTGCTTCCTGTTTTTATTTGTTTCTCTCCACCTGTTACATCGTACTTTCTGCTATGTGTCTGTCTTTTTCTTTCGTTTACGCTGCCACTCGTTTTATTGTTTTCTTCTCTGCGAGGCTTGCCCCCGTTTCTTCGCTCTGCCATCATTTTTACCTCATTATGAAATATTCAATCAATCTGCGTCTATATGACACTCTATCACTCCTATTCTCCAGTGAGCGTCACCTTGATCATATCGTGGTGAACCGCCTCAAGAAACTTTCCAAATATATCCTCCGTCCTGACCTTCATACTTGATGTATTCACACACGGATGGCATCCAAGATACTCGCCATTCATAACATCCTCGTCAACAAGCAGCTGCACATGATTCTCATGGTCATTCATGAGACCCATGACGCTGACCGCCCCCGGCCTGATATCCAGATACTTCTCCATATCCTCCGGCGATGCAAATGAAAGTCTCGCGCTGCCTATCTGCGATGTGATCTCCTTTGTCTTGAACGGCTTGTCGCCCGGCATCATGAGCAGATAGAACTGTGTCTTCTGCCTATTGCACAGAAACAGATTCTTACAAATGGTTGCCCCAAGCACCGCATCTATCTCGCTGCAAACTTCCATTGTGTCTGCTGGTGCATGATCTGTGCGCCAATACTCTATGCCGTGATCATCAAGGAAATCATAAACTCTGATCTCCCTCTCAAGTCGTCCTTCATTTGTATCCGGTCTGCCTTTGTATAATTCCATTTGTGTGCCCTCCGTTGGTGGTTTATATATTTTCTCTCATGCATTTACGCGTAAATCATATCACGTTTCTTGTGGTGTTGCTATATAAAACAAGCAATATAAAATCAATATAAAACCATGCCTTCGAGAGTGTAAACACATATCTACAACCTATTGCCTTGCCTGAGATAATCAAGAAAGCCCTCACATCCCTGACACACATCCCTATATGTCTCATCAAATCGTCCCGTATACCACGGATCAGCTATAGACTGTCCATGCCTTCCCGCGTAATCGAGCAGCAAATGTATCTTGTCCTGGTAGTCCGGACCGGTTATGCGCATTGTGTTCCTCACATTTGCTGTATCCGCACAGAGCAGGTAATCATAATATTCATAATCCCGCCTTGTAACCTGTCTTGCCCGCTTGCCACTAAAGTCTGTATAAGCCGTCTTACCTATGCCATGCGCCCTCAGCACTTCCTGCGCCGGTGGATATATCGGATTGCCTTTTCCGCCCCAGATCTCCTCAGTGCTGGTGGCCGCAGAGGCTATATCAAATTTATCTGCTATGCCGAGTTTTTCCACCATGTCCTTGAGGACGAACTCGGAGATGGGGGAACGGCAGATATTGCCGTGGCAGATGAAAAGCACTTTAATCATTGTTGCATAACCTCGCATTTCTTAGTTTTTCTTGGTATTTCGGGCTTTGT
>ERZ773104.3746-NODE-3746-length-13974-cov-12.764854_pt1 | contig 13974 bp, 15 predicted proteins | sample MGYA00511920_ERZ773104 | MGnify/ENA primary metagenome ERZ773104 (study PRJEB29015, sample SAMEA2737857) | human gut metagenome | biome: human gut; feature: human-associated habitat; material: faeces | place: China | collected 2012 ...
TAGTAAGAGAAGTTATCGCTAATCCACATTTAATCGAGAGTGACCTGATTGAGATTCCATCTTCCTGCCACAGTACATAAAGAATACGCCCTTGGGCTCCGTTAAACGCATCAATATTCTTTTCGCTGAGAATCTTCTCAAAGATTCGATCTCCAAGTTGTTTTATTTTGGTAACAAGAAATCCGCCATTCATTTTCACACAAAAACTCCTATATAGTATTTTATCAAATAATACTATATAGGAGCTTTACTGTCAACAGTTTGTATGTCTAAGTAGAAGTAAATTCCGATTTATTATACTCTTTCTTTCTCCCATCTTCCTGCCCTTCGGACAAGAAGCATCCCCCTGTCATGAAATCCAATATAATTGATGACAGCCAACTGATACTAGGATACCGCCTGTTCATAAGTCTAAAACAAATCATCGGCAGATGTCATATTCTTTTCATGGCTTATCTCCCTCAAAAAACTATTTTTCTTACTGATAGTTTAGCAAAATATCAGCTACTTTTCAATGACAGCCTCTTTCTTCTCCATCAGGGTGTCCACTGCCCACCGGAGAAAAACGGTGTAATATAGGACATAATAAAGCCCAAACCATTGATAATTGCCCATGTAATTGCAATCCTTTTCAGCCATGCTCTCGATTCGTCAACCGTTCTGCCACTACGAGAAAAATTCATTAAAAGAAGTGCTATTGCCGCCGTCACAATCGCCGCTATCGTAGAAATTCCTATAATTTGCTTATAGACATCCTTCATAATCTCAGACGCTTTTTCCCAAACCGTAACGGCATAAACCGGTCGAATCCAATATGCCTGCATCGTAACCACACAGAAAAATAAGTATCCAAGCTGTGGAATACTGATATACTTCTTCTCTTTACTGTTCTTTTTCATAAGCAGCCTCCTTATTTCAGGTACAAAAAAACACCTGAATCATAAAAATTCAGGTGTGCTTTGCTGTCTGTATATTTTTCGATACTATCATTATATAATAGAAGAAATTCATTGTAAATTCCAGAGATGTTCCAATTTCGTTCCAATCATATGCCAAAAATGTCTCTGCAGAACGAAAATCCGCTCCACACATTTGCAATGGTTCGCAAAACTTAAAATATTTCGTATTTACGCATTTCCTCACAGTTTTCGGAACGGCGCAAATAGTCCTTAATACACATTCAGCAGTTCTGTCACAACATCAGAATGATTCTTCTTCAAATCAGACAGTTTCCATTCCGGATAATTCTGATAAATGCGTATGGAATTCGGGAACATTTCGATATTCTTCTCGAAATATTTTTCCTTTTTCTCTACATAATCTCTGTTGCCCTGAGAGGTATTCTTTCTTCTCGATATTAAGACAAGGTTCCCCAGCTTATTTGTCCATTCTTCTCGTTCTGCCGCAGAAAAATCTTTTACCCATTGACTATCTGCAGAAGGATTGCGAGGAAGAATATGTTCTATGCTTGCGATTGCCTGCGGAATCATAGGTGTAGAAGAACCTCTGTAAATGAGGTCTAATTTTAGAAGCAGATACTTTGCAAATGATCTTCCGTAAATATCTCCATTGATGACTCTTTCAAAATCGCTTTTGTTTATGGTAAAAGTCTTTGATTGGAGCAATGCTGCGGAATCCTGACTTGCTTCAATCTCACGCAGAATGGCGTTTACATTTTCCATTCTCACAGTTGGAGTGGCAGCAGTAATCCAATCCGCCGATAATTTGCGGTCCAGTGCTTTCAGAAATGCAACAAAGCCCCGTCTGCGGTATTTCCGATAATAATCTAAAACGGGTGCGATCCAGTAATCCGCACCAAATCCCGTTTCCATCAGCTTCAGATAGTTTGTAATTTCGTAATCACCGGTTACCACAGAATGATCCGTATCAAATACCTCCTGATATGTATGATAATAAGAATAAAGCAGCTCGAAGGTATCTCTCCCACGGCGCAGGATTGGAGTTCTGGGGACATATTTTTTCTGTGTACGGTCATATTCCTGATTGGAATAAACAAACTCATCAAATTCCTTTAATAATGTCGTTGTCTGCTTTTTCTTAACAAGGATTGTTCTGATATGCGAAAGAAATTTATCGAAGTCCTCGCCAAAGTACGTCTCCATTTCTTCCCATCTTGTTGCCCAGGATGTTCTGTCTGCAGCGGAGAGTTCTTTCAGATTTTCTGCCTTCAGAATATCACTGCTCGAAAGCTTAACCCCTCTGTTATTTAACACCGTAAACAGCTGAAAAGCATCCTGCAGTTCTTCTGTTGCAACATAAATCATCAGAACCTTATTTAAAAAATAAGACAGGTACCCAATAATATCACTTTTGTTTTCTTCAAGAAATTCATGGGCAACCAGCATGGCGTTCGCCATATTTCTAATAGATATATTGACATCCTTCGCCTGCATCTTTTCTTTCAGAAGCGCATCGTCACATGTGCCATGTAGCGGCTTTATATGCTCGTTCACAAAATCTCTGACATCCGAACGGATATTAAATATAATCCGCATCCGTTCCGGCTGCTGTAAAATGGCATCCTCCGCCTGATAAACAAAACCGGCTAACGAATTCTGATATTGCGGATAATCTGTAAGCATATCTCTCATGCACGCTAAGATGAGAAAAACCGTTGTGATTCTTTGCTGGCCATCTAGCAATTCATATTCGGTGTAAGAAACATTGTTCTCAGATTTCTCATTTATTTTCAATACCATGGAGCCGAGAAAATACTGCGCCTCCTTATTTTCCCGATAAGCAGATATTGTATCATCCAGAAGATCTCTTACCTGGTCTGTATCCCAGACATACGCCCTCTGGTAATCCGGAATACAGTACCACATATTGAATATCTCTCGAATCACCTTTTTCTCACATTTAATTTCAGTTGCCATATTCGCCTTCTCCTTCCGGTAAATCAGCTATGCTCGTAATTTTCTTATGCTATTTATTCAAAAAGCTCTGGCTCGTTCTCTTTCTCAAAAGATAATACCTTGAAATTATCCCATTCTTCAGATAATTCATAAATATTAACTATTGCAACCTTTCCCGTCTCATGCCCTTTCGAACTGTCCATTTCTTTGCCTGGTTCTCAAAAGTTGTGATGTAAAGACCTCGACCAAAATCCAAATATTTTTTCGAATGTATTACATCCGAATTTTTTATAATTTCTGTTGATCCATGATATACAATCATACATTAACTCCTTTTTCTCTCACATAATCAGTAATATCTTCTACCAGATATTCCTTTCCCTGTGTATGAAGAACATCGTAACATTTAATAATATAATTATCTAAAATTCCTGTTGTGTTTAATATTTTATACACTTCGGCTGGAGACATCTTCCATTTTTCCGCAAGACTATATAACATGAATATCGAAAAACTCAATTCTTTTTTCTCACACATAATTACTACCATCCTTTCTCTCATATTTATACTTAGATTATAACAAGTATTTTAAGTTATCGTTCAAGTTACTATCATAAAATAACAGATATCTATAAGAATCCGCCCACTATTCACCTTACCATTGGTTGCGATAATTATCATTATCTGAGCGTTCTGATTTTTCATAGCCAAGGTGTTCATCCATTTCAGCTTCCATCATTTCCTTGATGGTGCCGCCCAAAAGATCCTTGAGTGCATCCTGAATGTCTTCTACAGACGGGATATCGTACTCTTCAAGGAGCTGATAGATGATGTTTCGTTTTCCTTCTGTCATTTGTCCGCGATGTACAGGTTCCTTTTGCCTTGCCATAATAAAAGGTTCTCCTAATGATATTTATTGTATCATAGAAGAACCTTCTAAACACTATTTTATAGAAAAAAGCTCACATGCCCAAAACTGCCACAAAAAATTGTGCTTAGCAGCCCATAAGCTATTGCTCCTTAAAAGCTGCTACGAGGAGTGCCTCTTATATGCCATAACTATTCTAATGGACCAATCCGTTGTCTGTTTTATCTATTTTGATACTTTCTCTTTTAACTTATTGCTCATTGAATCATAATCATCTCGCTTATGTTAAAAAATAGATTTTAAGACAAATATAAATACACCAATTATCGTAATTTTAATTACTTTTTTAGAAAGTAAGCTGTTGAAGAAGCTGCTGCTTCATCATAGGATCCGCCTACATTTATAGACACCTGCGCACCTTTAACCACAAGGGTCAGTGCCCCAGATGTTAGATTTTTATCATGTACATATTCTACGTTTACATTATGTGCAATTCGTCCCGTAGTATTCTTGCTTGCTAAATATAAAGGAGTTGTTTTAGGAATCAGATCAAATCTACATGTACCAGAAAGAACGCCTGCAGATGCATACAGTTTAGCAAATACACCAACCCCGCCCTGCGCAGATTTATCTGGCCTGTTTTTATGATAATACTCATTATCATCAGAACAACAAGAAAGTTTAAAATTTCTATCATAAGCAAATAAAGTCGAATCCCAGTTCACAGAAATAGGGTCTTCCTTTAAAATCCAAGGACCACCTTTTTTCCATTTATAAAAAACAAATACTCGAACCAGTTCAACTTCTTGATTATTATAAATCTTTACAAGAGGAGTAACCTCTAAAGACATATCATTTTCTGGGATAGAACCAATAGGCATCCCCCCATTTTCTTCCAACTGTTCTTCTAATGTTACGACTTTGGTACTATCAAATTTCAGATTTTCTTCGACACATGCTTCATATAATTCGTCAATCTGACTAGCTGTTCTTCTCTCTAAAAAATCTGTAGGAAAACCTCTTTCTTCAAGGAAATTCTTTTTATTCTCTGCCGCAAATACCGGGATACATAAGGAAACACACATAATAGTACTTAAAACAGTGCACACCAATCTCTTAATCATCTTCATTTATTCACCTCTTTTATAATATTTAATTTCTACTATAAATATATAGATTTTTTTAGAATCATAGTAAAATATTACATATCCTGTTTGAAACAGATTTTGTGTTAGCCGCACGCTTCTGCATTTTTCATTCAGGATTTTTTTATCACCTCCATTGCCAGTTTCTTTTTTCCTTCATAACGCCACCTCCTTCGCTATAAATTTATAAATAACACTTATAATACAAATGCTATTCATCAAGATTTTTTACAATTACAAACAATCCAAGCAGTTTCATATTTACCTTTTGTTTCATTCCACAGTCTATGCATTAGTTTTCCGTTAATCATTTTATGAACATAATATTTCACATCTGCGTAAGGAACAACTGATGCAGACTGGTACTCCACTACATTATTGTAGTTTGGTACAACGCAAGCATACGCACTTACCGGCACAATGGCAACCGCCAATGTCAAGCAAATTGCTTTTATACAATTCTTCATTTCTTTACCTCCTCATAGTGCAATCCTAATCTATTTATTTCCTCCAATGACATAAATACCATCTCTGGCTTATCATCAATATAAAGTGTGTATAAATCATTCTCATACTCTATAACATAATCCGCATTACAGATATACTCAAGGTTTAGACCCTGAGGTCTATATGCCGGCTGCAGCACAAAACCATACGAAAGGAAGAATAAGGCAAAAACAACGAAATATGTTCCTATCTCGAACTTACGATTTCTTTCATACTGCATCATCACCGAAAACCGTTGCTTCAAATTAGACTGCCAGAAAAACTGACTGCTAAAATGATATTTTTTCTTGCTACATAACACCGAAGATTCTCTTTTCATTTCCTGTATTAAACACCCCAGATATGCGATCTTTTCTCTTTTATCCAGTTTCTTACTCACACAGGAATCACAGTATACCTCCAGCAGATGCGAGCAGGCATTTCTGAAAGGATATATCAACGGATTCCACCAGAAAACGCACTCCAGTATGATAACAACGAGCTTTATCCAGTTTGTTTTATTTGCGAAATGCTCCAATTCATGCAGAAAAATATACCGCAGTTCATCCTGAGAATACATAGCATTCGGCATAAAAATAATCTGCCTGAAATAGCCGTATTCCAGTATCGTCTGTATATTTCCGTCCACAATCACCGTTGTTTCAAATTGATACCCATTCTCTTTCTTAACTTCTTCCAAGATCTTCAGGTATCTCTCATCACAGACACTCGGCAAATGTCCAAACCTATGGATTAACTGCCTGTAGAAATGAATTCTGCTCCACGAAATGCAAAATATCCCTGCGATCCAGACAGCAAGCAAAAGCCATCTCACCTGCACCGCAAATCCGCCAATCGTAAAAAGCTTCTTTTCCATGCTACGAATGATGGTGGGGAAAATTTCAAAGGAACTGATTACTTTGGCGTGTACAAATTCAACAGGGAAAAGAAATTTCACCAAAAGTGCTGTCCCAAATACCGCAAATACCCTTAATGGGATATGCAGTAAAATTTTGTCGCTTTTTGATAAGCACACAAAAAATACAAAAAACAAATTGCTTACCAAAATTGCTGTAATAAATGAATAACTAGTAAACAAAATCATACTTCTCACCTAATTTACAACCTGTCATCCTTTTTACAGTAATCATCCAACCATTTTTCCAGCTCGGAAATAATTTCTTTATCATTTTCTTTGTCCCCACCTAACAAGCCGGATAAAAAAGATGACACATTGAACTTATTCGTTTCGTTGTCAAAAACTTCCGAAACTTGATTTGTAACATAGTCTGAAAGACTGATTTTAGCCTCATACAGTCGACTGTTCACCTTCGCAACCTTTTGGGAACCACAAACGCCGATATAACCATTCTCCAATAATTTGTTCAACAATGGATGGATGGAATTTGCGGACCAAGTACCCTCTTTTCTGTGCTGCAGGACTTCAGATACCGTCAGTGGCTTGTCTATACTCCAGAATATGGTCATAATCTCATATTCCTTTGGGGATAAATAGTTTTTATGCGGATTCATATTTTCTCACCTCACTTTATATTTTTATAGTGTATTTTTTTATATTATATAATTTGCTTGTATAAGCGTCAATTATCAATAATCGACAAATATTCACACCCAAACACTATCATTCACCTTATCTAATAGGCATTTTCACGATAATCCTTTTAGTGAAATTTTTATAATATTTGTTTCTTGAACAAAAAAACGGCTGAATATAAATCAACCGTTTTCTTACTAAGCTATAATTCTTTTCTTGCCTCTGTCGCAAAACCACTTCTATATTCACTCCAAATCTATCTAACCCCCTAAAAGCTCCTTGGTCTTTCCGACTAAATACAACGGAATATTGGTAATATTACCGTCCTTTCTATATCCCATTTTTGAAAATCTGACTGCATATTGAGGGTGATTGTCTGCAACATATTTTTTGAAGGTCGGTGCCGATTTATCCTCACCGCCTTTTGTTTCAACAGGAATAATCTCCATGCCGCACTGCAGCACAAAATCAATTTCCCCATTTCTGCTTGAGAAGTATCTCGGCATTACCTCAAACTGCCCCCTAAGCTGCTGCAAAACATAATTTTCCGTCAGCGGCCCTTTAAACTGATAGGTTGACTTTAGAAGGATTGCACTGTTATCAACGCCCGCCATCTGCTTCAACAATCCGGTATCAAATAAAAATAATTTAAATTGGTCTAACTTATCAAAGGCAGAGAGCGGATGCTCCAGCTTAGAAACATTATATATCCGGTTTAGCATACCTGCCGAAACAAGCCATTCTATTGCTTCTTCAAAATCTCTGGCTCTTGCCCCTTCTTTCACTGCTCCATACATGAATTTTTCATTTGACTTTGCAAGCTGCGTTACAATACTGCGAAAAACCATAAGGATTCGCCCGCTATTCACCTTACCATTGTGTTTAGAAAAATCGTTTTCGTATACCTCAATCAGTTCACGTTGAATTTGAGCAATTTTAGCCGGGTCTTTATGCTTTAACCAAGAAGAAACACATTCAGGCATTCTCCCTATAATAAGATAATTGTTATAAGATTCCAACAGCCTATTATGAAAGATTTCCTCTATCTGCTGTTCCTTATGGATACCCTCATAATAAGCAAATAAGGGTGCATCTGTTGCTTCCAAGAACTCCTCAAATGTCAAAGGAAAAATATCTAATAAATTTACCATTCCAACCGGATATGATTTCGGCTTTGCAAGAAGCGTTCCAAGGAGGCTCCCGGCAGCAATAACATGGTACTCATTTGCCTTTTCTTTAAAGTATTTCAGCGCATTTAATGCCTCCGGACATTCCTGCACCTCATCAAATATAATCATAGTGTCTTCCGGATATATTTTCTCCCCGGCAATCATTGAAAGCAGCTCGATAATACGCTGCGGATTTCTATTGGTTTCAAAAATTGATTTTAACTCATCTTCTTCATCAAAGTTAAAATATACAAAGCTCTTATAGTAGTTTTTACCGAACTCTTTCATCAACCAAGTTTTCCCAACCCGCCTGGCTCCCTTTAAAACCATTGGCTTACGCTCATCGCTCGATTTTCATGCCACTAATTTCCCCATAGCTGTTCTTTTCAAAGTATCCCCTCCTTTTTGTAAGTCTAGCATAACACATTTTTTTCAATGATTTTAATTGTATTTATCACATTTTTTCGCTATTTATAAGTATAAAAAACACATTTTTCCAACTTTTTCATATCGTAAATATACATTTTATTTGTATACTAATTTACTGTTCCATTAACGTCATACTTTCCTGCAGCAATCTCTCCGGGACCGGCAAGTTTTGGATCAACACAAAATGCCGGATGTTTTGTCCCATCATCGTCATACCACCATGCAGACGAATGAAGAACATTCTTCCCATCATACTGCATATCGTTGATGTCTTTTCCCTTTACTACTGTGATTTTTCTCGTTACACTACCTTCGCCTGCTGCTTGTGCAGTAAGTGGTGACTGAATAAAAGGCAGTGCAACTACCAGAGCAAGCAAAAGTGCAAGAAATCTTTTCTTTTTTTGCATACTTCTTCACCCTTTCTTTTTTTGCAAATAGAAAAGAGATACGATTTTTCGTATCTCTTTCTTTTAGCTATTAAATTCAGTTTTAAAATAACTTAGTCGGAAAACATAATAACCCAATGAGAACCTTCATGGCCTACGCCTGCATATTTCCATTTTGTATTTAACATATTTTCCTTATGCCCTTTAGTAGAATTCATCCATCCATTAACTGCTGTTTCTGGACTATACCAACTACTAATATTTTCAGAAATTGACTTTGTTTCATAAGAATTATCTACTTCATATACGACTGTTCTAAAATCTTTTCCGTTCGGTCTTGTATGCCCCCATGCTTGTGTAATTTCTTTAGCTCTAATTTGAGCTGCTTTTGTTAATGTGGAGTCTAACTCAAGAGGAGCAACTCCTGCTTTTTTTCGTTCTTCATTTACCAGACGTAGCATTTGCTCAGCATAGTTGCTTTCATCCATCTGAGTGGTTTCTTGTTGTTTTTCTTTATCTTTCAAATTTACTTCTTCCGATTCAGTTTGCAATCTTTTTGCATCACCTTCTCGGATATTAGCATATTCCAGCACATCACTGTATTTCGGGAACTGTTCTACAGGCTTTGTTGTAATTTGAACAGTTTGCGATGCACTATCCCATTTAATATCAGAATAAGTGCATTCAGCAATATCTCTGATACCAAGTAAGGTTCTGCCGTTAATTGTAGCAATCGGAACTGTCACAGGAGCTTCTTTGGTTTGATAGGGAGTTTTTCCATCAATACGGCTGCTTCTGGTTTGATGCTCAATATTGATATTGGTTTGATAGCCTGCCCAATAAGTATCAGATTTTTTAACGATATTTTTTAAGACAATATCGTGTTCCTGCTGAAACTGGCCATCTACTACTGTATTGCCGTAATAAGTAAACCATTCAACATCCCAGCCCATTTTTTCTGCCACTGCTCTTACCGGAACCATAACACGCCCATTGATATTCACAGGCTGCTGGTCACCAAAACTTACTTTTTGGCCATCTACCGTTACAGTGATGTTATCAGCTGCAAAAGCTGTCGGAACAGCACCGAATACCATTGCCGTTGTCAGCAGTGCAGTTACCATTCTTTTCTTCTTCATAGTATCTCCTCCTTGATTTTTATCTCAGATAAATGATTGATTGAATTATCCGTATTTTACCACAGTAAAAATACGATTTCATCAAATCGAACACCCCAATTTGCAAAAGTCAGAAAATTTATTTCATTTTTCCTATCGTTCTTTTTCATTTTAATCTCTTGATACAAAAAAGAGCAACTGTAGCATCCGCTCTTTTCGTAGTTCCTATCGTATCTCACCTTTCCCGCTTTGGGACACCGTGTCCCGAAGTACAGGTTTCTCTTATATTATCTATTTTTTGTTCTCAGGTCTACTTCAATCCAAATATTCAACCAAATCACTGATCTCGCAGCATAATACCTTAGACAAAGCAATTAAGTATTGTACCTGAGCTTTAATGATGTTCTTCTGCCGCTGTTCATACTGCTGAATCGTCCGAAGTGGAATACCCGACAATTCTGCCAGTTCCTTTTGGCTTAAGCCTGCCTTTAGGCGGTGTATTTTCAGATTTGTTTCTTTTTTCCGCTCTTTATACAGAACACTCGTTGCATCAACAAACTGCCGGATGTCCATTTCATGGAAAGGATAATACATACTCAATACCTCTTTGATTGGCACGTATAGGTTAATCTCCTCAAAGGACATACCTGCTTCCCATTGATAATAAGCCAATGCCCATCCTGCCCAGTATTCTTCGCTTCGGTTTTCTGCATACATCGGTTTTATTCGTTCATTTTCGATTCCTGAACATTCCAGCACCTTATATGCCAGTTCAACGCCCGACATTCCCACCAGAAGTTGAAAATCACCTTCTCCAAAGCGTTTTGCAATGCCAGAAACAAGGAATAAACCCCAAAAGTCCTCGATTTCATATTTTAAATCATATACGGCAAAATCCAACATCCGACCGAGTGCCGTTCTTGCTTTTTCCAAATAGACCTTATCGTAAGCGTGAATCATCACTCGTCATCTCCTCATCTATGATCTGCATAATGTAAATATCACCTTTCTGTCTCCTGTTTCTTTCTGCATCAAAGTATTCTCTGCGAGCATTTTTGTCCCGGAGCATTTTCTTCTGATACCATTCATCAGCAACTGCGATTTCGTATCCGCAAAATTTTATCTGCGAGAATGCCTTTTCACTTTTTAAAACAAATTGCTGTCCAAGTTTGCCAAGATACATTGCATGATTCAACTGACGGAAAGAAATTGTACCATTGATAAAGTCCTGTGCAAATGAGAAATAGCTATTATCCGCACGATAACCGATAATCGAATCATACCGCTCATAATCTATCGAAAATTTATCTAAAATATACCCCTTCGCCTCAAGTGCCGGCCTTGAAGGAATATCAAACTCACGATTTTGCAAAAGAATTGCCAACCAGTGTAAAATGCAATACTGATCATCATTTAAATTTAAGATATCAAGACCGTTACAATCCAATTCATAGCAGTTTGCATATCCGTCTGTACCCTTCTTTACGCCCCACTCTTTTGCCATGTCAATACTATCTGTGCAATAGAACCCCAGACCATAATCATTATATTTTTCCCCTTGCCCATAAATAGACTTTTCAATTATCTTTTCGGAACCATGGTATAGCCTTCTCATTATTTTCATCCCCTTTCTATCTACAATCATACTTCTTTAGGCGTATAGCGTCAATCAGATGTATTTATACACGATAAAAAGAGCATCCCTACGAACTGGCACGACACATCGCTACTGTGCTGCACACAACTGCAGGGTATCTGCTCAGATGGGAAACTAATCTCTCCCTGGCTGAGGTATATAATCAAAAGACAAACGAAGAAGCGCTGTTTGATGAAGATTTAATGAAAACCCCAATATTATCCATTTTCCGACAGAGGACTAATTTCGCCTCCTCAAATGTGCCGAAATAAGAATACAACATTAAATTTTTAGAATTATGTTCCTATTTCGGCATATAAATTGATTTTCAGCATGATTTGTGCTATAATTGGAATACTATTTATTGGAGGTGATCATATTGGTTGAGAGAAAAGAATATTTGGAACGACTGTTTCAATGGAAAGATGAACAGGTAATCAAAGTAATAACTGGCATCCGGCGCTGCGGTAAATCCACCCTGCTCATGCAATACCAGACATGGCTGAAAGCAAATGGGGTTTCTGCAGATCAGATTGTTTCTGTCAATTTTGAGGAACTGGAATACGAGGAACTTCTGGACTATCGGAAATTATATGAATATCTCAAAAATCACTTGTGCGTTGGGAAAAAAACTTATATCTTTCTGGATGAAATTCAGAAGGTAGCCGCATTTGAAAAGGTGGTTGACAGTCTGTATGTTAAGCCGGATATTGATATATACATCACTGGTTCCAATGCGTATATGCTATCCAGCGATCTGGCTACTCTGCTGACTGGGCGATATGTTGAAATCAAAATGCTGCCACTTTCATTTAAGGAGTTCCTCGACATTACTGCTCTTGATGCCGAACAAGGCCTTGCAGAGTATATGCGCGACGGCGGACTGCCTTACATTGCTGTAATGAATCGTACTTCAGAAAAGGTCGAAACCTATTTAGAGGGCATTTATAATACCGTTATTGTAAAGGATATAGAGGATAGACAAGCCAGAAAAGAAAGTGAACCGTCTAAAAGAAAAATTACAGACATTACTTTGCTGAAAACCATCGCAAAGTATCTGGCAAGTGTAGCCGGCAACCCTGTTTCAATCAGGAGCATTACAAATTATTTGACTTCAAACGGCAGAAAGCTATCTCCCAATACGGTAAGCGATTATGTAGATGCTCTGATAGAATCCTTTATTTTCTATCCTGCGGAACGGTTTGATATTGTCGGTAAACAGCTCTTAAAAGCAAACAGAAAATTATATATCGTAGACCTCGGTCTGCGTAATTATATCCTGCCACGCCAGAATTACGACCTTGGATTTTCTTTTGAAAACATTGTTTATTTTGAACTCCTTCGTCGAGGGTATCGGGTGATGATCGGAAAGGTCGGAAACACAGAAGTTAATTTTGTTGCTGAAAGAAAAAGTACCTATAGCTATATCCAAGTCACTGCAGACATGACAGCAAAAGAAACCTTTGAACGTGAACTCAAACCATTATCAAATATCAGAGACAACTACGAAAAAATCATCCTTACTGCAGATCGTTTCACTCCCGGCAACTATAACGGCATACAGGTAAAATACCTTCCCGATTGGCTGCTTGGGAAAAATTCATAATCCTACCCCTACTACAAATAAAATAAGCCGTCAAAAGGCGGCTAGTCAGCGATAGTAGTACGCTTGGCGGATTTTCACGCGGCCTGCAGGCGTGGCTAGTAAAAGCATCTTATAAGGGCAGAGCAAACCACCGGCTTAGCCGGTGGTTTTAATTCTAATCTAGATTTGCCCAATATATTTGTCCAATATCCTACCCAGGGAATAAACCAAGCAAGGGGGATAAGTTTACGGTATCAAACTTTTATCCCAAAAAGATTAGTATTTCTGCCTAAGACAATGAGTTCGTCAATCATTGCCGATTATTATGCCACAGTAAAAATATAATTTCATCAAATCTAACACCCTAATTTTCAAAAATCGGAAAATATATTTCTTTTTTCCTATTTTCCCTCAGAGATAAGTAGTAATAAATAGCAAAAAACATGCAGTTTTAATCCTTAGAAACCCTATTCAACTTTGAAAATATTATTTTCGAAGTATCTTTGAAAGAAGCAAAAAATATTTCATAGAAACGGAAGTCCAATTTATTGGGTAACTCCAAACAAAACATACTTTAAAAACAATATTTACTTTGAAAATAATATTTTTAAAGTAGTTAAAGTTCGAAAGCGTTTCCAGTTTTGTATAAATGCAAAAACTGATATTGAGGGTATGTGAGACTTTTTCTGTAAAATAATGTTTAGAAGGTTCTTCTATGATA
>ERZ773104.3757-NODE-3757-length-13897-cov-4.066320_pt1 | contig 13897 bp, 7 predicted proteins | sample MGYA00511920_ERZ773104 | MGnify/ENA primary metagenome ERZ773104 (study PRJEB29015, sample SAMEA2737857) | human gut metagenome | biome: human gut; feature: human-associated habitat; material: faeces | place: China | collected 2012 ...
TGCCCAGCTTGGCAAGGGCGGTCGTAGACATGCCGGTAGCCAGACGCAGATCCTTCTTTTTCATGTTTTTATCGATCAGGAGCTTCCACAATTTATTATAGCAAACAGTCATTTTTCACCTCTGATTCTTCATATGCTCGAACAATTGATGCGGCCAAAAGTTTCGGCGTAAGCCATGAAGTTAATCCTTACATATCCATTGAACACGCTCGGAAAAGTACGTCGGATAGGCCGATAGGATATCCAAGATGTCATCTTTATGCGACTTTATAACACCTACGATGCTGTTAGCCTCGATTGAATCATGGCCTATTTCGTCTGCCAGAAGATTTGCAAGGAATCGGTCATTAAAGATTTTCTCGCATACCGAAACTGCGGTTTCTGTTTTGACTCCGTATTTCAATCTTCTTTGTAGAAGGAGCAAATTGGGCAATGGATTAACTAAGTCCTCGTCATTGATTTCGATGATATCCATGACGTTCCCCACAAAGAAACTTAATTCGTAAGAAATGAACTTGCTGCAGATATCTTCAAGATCCGCTATCGGCAAGGATGTACGCTCATGCATTTCAACAAATGAACAGCCTTCAAGCCACATTTGGCAAATATCCGCAAAGCAGTCTATTTCTTTCTTGAGCGTATGGGTTTCCTGGAAAAAAGATATTAGCATCTTAACCAGTTGTTCATCTGTATAATTCTGCTGGGTAAGGTGGTTTTCGGCTATCCACTTTTCAATTTGTAACGAAAGCTTAATGCCGACCATAGTTCTGGCGTAGTTCTTAATCTGTGATTGCTCAAGTTCACTTATCTTCGATGTGATGACATCAAAGATTCTTTCTAACAAGGCTTTTTCATTATCATTTGCCATGAAGTATGCCAGAGTTCCTTTGCAAATATCAGCCGCTACCGCCTGCTTATCAGCATCCTCACCGATTGAAAATACAAAACACAGGTGGTTTTCGATGGCCTCCACAATGCTTTTTCGTGCCATCATTGATTCCACAATGCTGTTGGCACTTTTTTGTGGATGTGCCTTGTGAAGAGCTGCAGTAAGTTTGCTGACACACTGTCCGAAACAATCTGTTTCAGCATAGTGGTCAATAATGTATTGAGCAACTTTGACACCGATAACTCTGGTTTCATAGTCAATTCGGATGTCCTGAACAAGCGACAGGATTGAACTTCCACAAGGCTCCGCAGCGCTACTGTCAAACATCTTAATACAATCTTTCCATTTGTAATTGCCGCCATTTCTTCGGTTGTTCTTATTATCGAACAGCTGAGGGTCTGTAACGATAACACTTCCCTCGGTATACATTCCAGATCGCGCAGTTCGTCCCATCAAATTCTGAAAACTACGAATTTGCATACTGTTTCGTGCGACCATAAAACTGGTCATAAACAGATACTTTATTGGAATGTTTACTCCTTGTGCAAGAGTAGATGTACAGACAACCAGACGCACAGCTTTGTTTCTAAAGGCATACTCTACAGCAAGACGCAGTCCATTAGGCAAGTTAGAATAATGCGGGAGAACTCCTAAATGGCAGGCAATCGTATATGGATGCTGTTCCCCATAATAGTCGGACATCAACTGTGCCAGTCGACTCATTTCTTTGCCATCGCTGTTTCCTTTAATCTCAGCGAGGAGGCATCCCCGATCCCTTAATTCAATAATTCTGTTGATTGCAGTCAGCACGGTACTGGTTCGATTAGCAAAAATGGCAGCTCCACCATTTTTGCATAGCTTATTTGCGTAATATATCGCAATGTCTTTGGCATCTGTTAACTCTGGGAAATAGCGCTGCTTTTTCTCGCGGGGACGCTTTTGTAATGCAATAACCTCTATACTGCGGGGAACGTAAAAATCTTCCTGCGCTGAATCATCAGAATAATAGTGGATATCTTTTGTTTGCGAGGCAAACCCGATTGTTTTGGGTGTCGCTTTAATTTTGGAATCTGACGCTAAAACACCAGCTTCACCCAAGAGCCATTTTTGAATCTGCTCGGCATTAGAAAGTACCGCAGAAAGAAGAATGATTTGCTCTTTCCCTGATATGTGGCTCCGGATTTCAGAAATCAACAATTCGTAAATAGCCCCTCGACTTCCGTCATCAAACATGTGGCCTTCATCAAATATATACAAACCAATTTCATCCAGGAAATCAGCTTGATGATGAATAATATAACTGAGCTTCTCAGGGGTACAGATCAGTATTTTTGACTTGAAGGACAAGAACAACTCAAGGGAAAAGTCTTCCTCGAGAACATCAGAAAACTGGTTGACTAAAACCTCATCCCCGAATGCCGAAATCATATCATTTGCTATTTCGTTGCACAGAGCACGGAGCGGAGCAACTATTATTGCTGTGGTTGCTCTGCCTGAGGCAAAAGACGAGCGAATCACCAGCTCAATACTTTTAGTTTTTCCTACTCCAGTTGGCAACTGTACTATCGCGCTCTGACCCCTTAAAACTCCCTTTTCGCCAATAAGCTGTTGCGCAGGCCACAGCATTCTTGGCACCTTGGGGCTTTTAAGGTAATCTGACCATAGGGACTGATCTAACTCAGAATACCTGGGCAGAAGGATCCACGATGACTTGGACAAGGCCACCATAACAATGGCACACAATATATCGACATAGTATATTTCCATCGGAGCGTCATTTTCATAAATCGCTTTTCTATACTCCGATAATAGGCTCCGTATTTCCTCTACCCCTTCTCCTGTGTTGTAATAGACCAGCAATAAATGGCAGACTTTTTCTCCATTAGGAGTATCTACACTTATATGAAAGTCTCGATTCAGCAGAAGATACCCGAGTAAGTTACCCGTGATTTTTTGAGGCTCGTTGATTTCCAGATTTATCCGTACAAAAAAATCAGAACATAAAACTTTTGCACTTCCAAAATCATCAGAGAGAAAATAAGCCGCAGCTCCAGACAGTAAAAAATCAGCATCATATTCCTCACGATCATTGGCCCCTACAGCCGCATCAAAGTATTGTGAAGCAGCCACCAAATGCGGTGAAAATTCTTCCATGTCAGCTACGTTGTTTTCGATGACACTTTCGGCATATCGAGAAAGTATGTAAACAACAGGATAGGATAGTTCATTCGAATTTAATGGAAACTTAGGATAATCCTTTTGCGGAATGTCATACTCTACAAGTTTTGCTTTGGCTTTTTGGTATTTGAGCATATAATTTGAAGTATTTGAGAAAATCATTTAGTACACCTTTCGAATACTTGATGTGTCAGGGACATCAAATCTGCTCCGTGGACATAAAAAACGGACTGATCTGTTTTCAGTTCCAAATCTGCTCCCATAATACCGACAATGACTTTCTTTTCGACAGCTGGCAAGCTTGAAATGGCAGCCCCTACAAAGGATGTTCTATAAGGGTATTCGGTTTTTTGTTGAAACCTTGCTACATCCGCTGCTTCTGTTGACTTTCCCATAAAGCGGAGCTTTTTTCGGTAGTAATTCAAAGTATGAGAAACTCTATCCTCGTCTTTTTTTGAATCGGTAACTGCATCTTTAATTACTTTACCGGCCTCATTTGAAGAAAGAAGCGCTTTTACCTCTATTGCCACAAGCTCATCGTTTTTATGCGGGGCTTTTCCCTCAGCGAAGAACCTGTATGCAATTATATCTGTGCCATGCTCAGATTCATTTTTACCGGAACGGTTGTGCTGCTTACACCGTGGAACTTCATAGTTCAGGATGAATTCAAATAAATCCGCAAACAGAATTTCGCTAATATCATTTGACCGTGCCGTCGGTCCAAATGGTTCTCCTTTTTGCGGGATAATATATTGGCGCAAGTATTCCTCTACCGTCAACTTGTTCAACGCGGCATCTTCTTCCAATTCCCCATCTGGAACATACTGCTTTCTAATGTGAAGTGCCCAGTCATCGAGGATAGCGTCATCTCTGACATAGGATAGCCTGTAACAGTTCAATGGCTGCTGGTCTTCAAAAACCACTCCGTCCTCTCGAACAATCCAATTTACATATTGAGGTCTATCCATACTAAGCATCCTCTCGTTATTTTCCTGGCATACGATGGCACTCGTCTAAATACTTATGTGCAAACGATATTAACGTAAGTATATCAAGTACCTTCGTTTCATCAGTCTTCCAATTAACTTTGGGTGTGTGCGCTGCTGGATTTCTAACCAAGTGGAAGATTGCCTCAAGCAGTTCCTTCAAGCCTGTAAATTCGCTGCGCTCGCTATCGGTCTTCATTGCGTTAAAGAAGATATAGGGATCGTTCTTGGAAAACACAGTTTGAAAAAGTGTTCCACCATCTGTAGTCAAGCCGGAAATCTGCCGGACACGTTCAGCCAATCCTTTTGACGCTTCAAACACAGCATCATAATAGTCTGCTCTCAAATAGTCTTCAACACAGTACTTCTGTACCTCAGAATGTATGGCACGGTCATATAGAGCTTTTTTCAAGTGGTTGACTCGCTGGTCAACTTCAGAAAGTGTTTCAGCTTGCGAAACCGCTACCAATCGCCCACTTTGGTCAATCGATAACCCGGCAAAGAGAAGGACTTTGTTTGTTTCCTCGAATAAGTACCTGTATTTTTGCCTGCTATCAGCACTCGTGTATGCGGCAGGATTCAGCACTGCCTGCAAAAACGAAAAGACCTTACTAAACGATTGGCTCTTGTTTATCTCCGCTACCAGACAATTGTAAAGCCAGTCTCTTTTGTTTAAGCCTATGGTATATCCCAACTGATTACGGGAGGAGCCGTCATCAACAGAACAAATTCTGCATTGACCCAAAAGTGTTGTTAATTCGCTTTTAGTCAATCCTTCAGACGTATGAGCCACGATACCGCAGAGGGATTTCAATTGCTGCTGATCTAATTTCTGAATAATTTGACTCATATGGACACCTCATACACTGAGTTTACTCTAACACAAGATAATCTTAGCACAGGAAGATTAGTTTGTCTATTGAAAATCCATTATTTAGATTTGCAATGTCCTTTCCAGACGAGAGATTTTGAATTATAAACTGGCAAAGGGTAACCGCAGGAATGCTTTTTTGCTCCCCTGCGGTTATTTCATTGTTGGTACAAAATAAGCATAGCACCCGAAGCGCAAATGAAGCCTCGGAGGCTATGCTTATTTTTGTTATAATGGGAGGGCAATGGATGGACGGTTTCTTTGGTGAGCCAAGCGCTCGGGCTGTAAACAGTCCTCCGCCCTCTTGTTATAAAGATTCGATTGAGCAGGTTGCTCCGGCTATGCCGCGTGCGCGTCACGAACCAATTTGAATCGTAATAAGCCGGTGCGGAAGCATTGCAATATTTTATCAGGAAAGAAGGAATGCCCATGCTCAGTATCGGGATCGATGTATCCAAAGGAAAAAGTACCGTGTGCGGAAAGGCATCCCGCACAGGGACATCAACCAAATACCGTTCATGAGCAGAGCATGAGGCCACCGGAAATCACCCGATGGCCTCGCTTTGCATGATACAGGCTGACGCCCTTATTTGCCCTGATAGGCGCGATGTAAGCGATAAATAACTCGTACCCTGACAAAATGCCGGCAGCCACCAGAGAGTGGCTGCCGGCATTTTGTCAGGGGGCTTTCTTGCAGACATCGGGTAGGTTCTCGGACCAGGGAATCAGATTAAGGAAGGCTTTTCAGTCATTACACATCCAGATAGTTTTCTTAGCGGCATAACATGACCAGGACAATCGTTTCCTTAACTGGATCAGTCGCCGTTACTCCATGTCGCTTGCGCGCTGATCTGTCGATGCTTGAAATGTCCGAACAAACGGCTTTGTTGTAAAAAAATAAAATCTGTGCTAAAATCTTTCTGATCTCCGGGAGGTGATGAGCGATGTATACAGTGGCGGTCTGCGAAGATCAAAAGGACACGAGGGAGGAAGCGGCGGCACTGTGCGGCGAAGTCCTCACCGACCTGGAAATCGAACATCATATCGCTGCGTTTTCCTCGGCAGAGGATCTGGAAACACAGTTGCTGTCCGGTGAACGGTTTGACCTGCTCTGCCTGGACATTCTTATGGATGGCGAGAGCGGCATGGAGTTTGCAAAAAAACTGCGCATGACGGATGACCGTACCAGCATCCTTTTCCTCACAGGCAGTTCCGAGTATCTGAAGGACGGCTATGAGGTTCGCCCAATTCAATACCTGCTCAAGCCGGTAAAGCGGGAAGAGTTGGCACGGGCCATTGAAACTGACCTGCGGCTCCATCACCAGCCCAAGACCGTATCCCTCCATGTCGGCGGTAGGACATTTGTCCTGCCGATTGCAGATATCCTTTATGCAGAGAGCCGGGAGCACGGCACTGTTCTCCACACGATCCACGGTGAGCAGTTTCTGCCCTGTTCTCTGAGTCAAACGGAGGAAACGCTTCCCGCAGAAAATTTTTGCCGCTGCCACAACAGTTTTTTGGTAAACTTCTCCCACATCCGGGAGGTCAGCGGCAGGACGGTATATCTGCTGGAGGGCGGCGAGGTGAGCATCGGGCGGCGCTATATGGTGCAGTTCCAAAATCGATTCGTCCGCTATCTCAACCGCATTTAATTTATATACAAAAAAACGCCCCGCTGTTCAGTCCGTAGTGGCTCAACAGCGGGGCATATTTTCGGTTTGGAGGAAAGGCTTCCGCAATAGGGTCATGCTTTCAGCCGCAGTGCCGTCATCACGGTGAAGCGGTTTTTGTCATAGCTTACATCCAGCACACTACCGTACTTTTCCGCGATGGAGCGCATTTTCATCAGACCGAAGCCGTGTTCGGCGGGATCATCCTTCGTGGTCAGAAGATTTCCAGCGCTATCCGTGTGTACCGTGCCATCATAGGTGTTCTCGCAGCGGATGGCGAGGTACTGTTGGCGGATTTGCAGGGAGCAGATGATCTCGCCGTGCGGCACCTTGGCCGCCGCCTCCAAAGCATTGTCCAGCAGGTTGAAGATGAAGCCGCAAAGGTCACCCTCATCAATGGAAAGGGACTCCGGCAGCAGGGCACTGACACGGAACGCGATGCCCAGCTCCTGCGTCTGCGCGGCAATGCGCTGCAAGATGGTATTGACTGTCGGGTTCGCCGTGTAGACCTTGGGGGAAAGCTGCTCCAGCTGTCCGCCCAGATGGCTTAGATAGTCATGGATGGCGTCCAGATCCTGCTTTTGCGTCAAAGTCCACAAGACAGCTACGTGATTTTTCCACTCGTGGCGGAAGGCCGATACATTCCGAAGGGATTCCTGCGCCTGCCTGTATTGCTCCTGGGCCTGTTGGCTGCGGCTTTGCAGGGCTATCATCTGCCGCTGGCGGGAGAAGGCGGTGCGGATGAACTCCGCCACCACCTGCACTGCACAGAGCAGACCGGTCACAGCGCACAGTAGGGTATACAGCGCTTTCGGATTGCCGTAGAGCAGGGAGGTGATGGGATTGCTCAGTGGATAGAGATATTCCACACCCACGAATCGGCTGACGCACCATGCGGCAAACAGCGCGCCTGCGACGCAGCAGAGGCAGAGGCTTGTCCGACGGAGCATCCGTTCATGAGAGAGCAGCATCAAAAGAACCGCCAGCAGGAACAGGCCAAAGCCAAGCCAGTCCATCAGCCTGCCGTAAAACAGTGTGACCGACGTAAAGCACCACAGGGCCGAGCACAAAATGTGCGCCGCCGTTCCGATCAACAATATCCGGCGCTTCCAACCATGCAGGGAAATGGCCAGAAAGCAGAACAGCAAGTCAATATAAATGAGACAGAGCCAGGCCGTCAGGCTGCCCGTTGTATCCAATCCGGCAGAAAGCGCGAAGAATGAGCCGCACGCCACAGGCGCCGCCGCCAGCAGAAAATAGCCGCTCAGCGGCAGCAGTTTCCACAGATACGGTCCCGTCTGGGTGCTGAAAAGGAAAACCAGCAGCAGGAAAAGCGCCAGTATGACCTGTGCTGTGATGGCTGCCATGGGCCAGACAATGCTGGAAACAGCGGTCACAGAGTCGGAAAAGCGACTGACCAGAGATGGGAAAGTAGGGTAAAGTAAACCGTTGAGGGCTGCGCCGTAGGTGACAATCCGCAGCGTCTTCCCAGCGCAGTCTATAGGAAGCGGGATGCACAGGCCGTCATGGGAAATGCTGCTGAAATCCACATTTTCCAAAAAGGCATCCGCACGGTTTTCTTCGTTCGGAAAGTCAGTGTAGAGCAATTCACCATCCAGAAACACCTGTATCCCCGCGCCAAAGCCAAAAAATTGCAGAAGATCCCGCTGACCGGGATCTTCCATGACCCGCTCCGCCGCCACCGGGCTGTCTCCGTCCACCGGAATCCCATCCAGATAGCCGCCGAAGCCAAATACAGGTTCTACCGGACCGCTTTCTGTCTCAAAGGTCCAACCGTTCCGGTTCGCCTGTGTGCAGTTCAAAAGAAGCGATGTCTGCATCCTGTCCGGCTGAGACAGGCGGAACAGGCAGAAGACCGCTGCAGCGGCAGCAAGGATCAACAGAGTGGCTGCGGGCCAGATCTTTCTGTGCTGAGGCTCCATGATACCGCCTCCTTTCCTGTTTGCCATTGTAACAAAGTGTGTTCCTCTGCACAAGCGGCAAAGGCCCCTTTTTCCTAAACGACACGAATTTGCCCCTAAACAACACAACAGAGACAAACTGGTTATGTTAAAATAAAAAAAACCCCATGTACCCCATCAAAGCAAAGGAGAAAACGCTTATGAAACATCTATGCAGAAAGCTTGTGTCGATGCTGCTGGCGGTGTTGCTGTGTGTACAGCTCCTGCCTGCGGCGGTGATGGCCGCACTGATCGACAATTCACCGTCCTACAACCGCCAGATTCTATCCGCACTTGAGGAGATCGTGGGCAGCGAAGAAGAGGCAGAGCGGTACTATGCCATTTTACAGCAGTACGGCCTGCTGGATGAGGATGGGAGCGTTCCCAACCAGTGGGAGATTTATATGGACGGCGAGCAGGTCACTTTGGATGAGGTAAAGACGCTTCTGGATGAGCCGGACTGTGACCTCACGAAGCAGCTTCTGGTGGATGGCGCCGTTATCACCTTGGGTGACCTTCAGACCATGCTGGAAATTGAGGACTATATCACCTATTTGCGCACCACCTATTTTAACGGCGCAGAGTGGACAGAGGAACAGAAGAAGAGTCTGGAAAGTCTGGCGGCACAGATTGAGAGCCAGGGCATCCAGATGTACACGGCGAACGACGGCACAGTCTTCCCCTCTGGCGTGAGCCACAACGCACAGGTGACGGTGTCCGCCCCCAAGTATGACGAGAACGGAGCAACCGCTGTATTCACCGTGACCCTCACCCATGCCAACGAGGGACAGGCCGTCACGTTCCACTATGCGGTCCAGAGCGGTAGCCAGAAGGCCAACGGTCCCGCCGATGGAACAGTCACACTGACGGCTGGCGCGGACGGTACAGCTTCGACCACCATAGAGGCATCGCTGGACAAGGACTATGATACGACCAAGCTGCTGACGGACATGCAGCTCACATGGTTTCTTCAGTTGTACGGGTTGAAAAATGCCCTGTTTCAGAACGGGAAATCGGCCATGACCATTACCTGTAGGATCAGCGGCACTGTCAAAAGGGTGCCGACTGAGACAAACTTCAACATCACGGTCGATTTCTCCCAAATAAGCGGTTCAAACAAGCAAAAGACCAAGCTCGTGGATCTTAGCGAGGATCAGCAGCTTGCGATTCAATACGGCCTGACGGATCACGCCGATATGTCGAGATCTACCTTCACGGACAGTGCCACCGGCAAAAAAGGCTACGGCGGCAATGCCGGCACCTTGCAGCTTCGTACAGACAAGACCTATACCTTTGCGGAGTTGAATAAGAGCGATGGCGAGGAACTCGGCTATTTGAAGCGATCGAGCCTTACAGAGACCGAGAAGGGTGATAACGTCAAGGAGCAGGGAACTGTTGCCTATATGGATGTCAGCGTAAGCGGCCTGGCTCTGCGGGCGATGTTCAAATATGAGCCAGGAACCGAGAAACATTATACTCTACTCGGAGGAATTGACTGCGGAGCAATATCGTCCGAGCATATATACAACGCGGAAAAGGATCTGAGTGCGAGGGATGCCGCTCCGGAGTTGACGATTACGGCGAACTCTCAATATCTGAATGTTTTTCGTGTGGGAGGAACTGACGAATATGCCAGGGGGCATCTGATGAATGTGCTCCCGGACGAATATGAACCCGGCACGAAAGCGTAGTTGCCAAACGGCCCTATTAAGGTCATCCTTGACTTCACTGACAGCCATGACCTCAGCATCACCGGCATCACTGCCCCGGCGGGCACCTATTACCCCGGACAGGCTGTGCCCATCGTGTTGACCTACTCAAAGCCGGTCGATGTCAGCAAGGACGTGACGCTGAAAATTGCGGGCGAAACGCTCACACCTGTGGAGACGGACGGCGCGGGCAATCAGCTTACCTTCCTTTATACGGTCAAGGATGTGGATACTACCGACCTGCTGGCCGATCCGAACGGCGTTACGGCAACGGGCGTCGGCGACAGCGAGCTTCAGGGCTTGCTGCCCGGTCAGGAGGTGGACCGCAGCTATACCATCCACGGCGTCACTCTGAACACCCCCAACAAGGCGGACGCCATCACAGGCTTGACCGCCGAGGTCGAGAACGCTGTCACCGCCCCCGTGCTGCGGGTTACGGCAAGCCTAAACAGCGATCCCCGCATCAATACCTGGCTGGCCGCCGATATGGAACCGGCGGACGGCGGCGGATTTCAGAGCAAATCCCTTGCCGTTTCTGTCGATGGGGGTGCAACGAAATATCCGCTGACCAATGCAGCGGAAACCCTTGGCAGCGAACTGACGGCATCTATTCCGCTGGAACTTAATACCAGTGTAGAAGCGGTGACTGCCGCCGCTGAGCTTTACCTCAACGGTGATCTTGTCATCGGCAAGTATGCGTCCGCCCGGCAGGACAATGCCGTATTTGTCACGGAAGAAGACATTGCCGTCCATGTGGGTGCGTACAAGAAGGACAATAACGAATGGTATTGGGGTGCTGGCGTCTCCGATACCTCCGGCCCCATCTACGCCCAAGATGAGCCGGTGATCACCGCGACGTTCGATTTGGAGGCAAAGACTCCCGGCAAGAACTATTCTTTCGGCAACCGCAGCAATATCACAACCCTAGATGAAACCGGCGTTCCGTTGGATGGAAACGCCCATTTCGCATGGTCCTCCTCTGACTCCAGCGTTGCCAACATCGACAGGGACGGGAACATCACCCCTACCGGCAAGTCCGGCTCGGCTTACTTCACTCTGACGGCCTTCAACGGCGGCATTGCAGGGAAGCAGGTGACAAAGAACTCGGCATCGTTTAACTTCGGCGCGGGCCTGACACCGTTTTTGACCATTCCGGCTCAGACCATCCGTGCCGCTGCAGGACAGGATGTCACGGTGTTCTGGTCCAGCAATCTGTGCGACAAAAACGGTGAAACGCCCACCACGTTCCGTGTGACTGTGAACAAGGGCGCGGAGAATATGTACACCGCTGATGTTGCTGGTACGCAGGAAAAGCCCGCAGGCTCGGTCACCATCCCGGGCCACGTCCTGACCTATGACTATCAGAACGGCAGCAACCGCTATAAGGTGACTGTTCAGACAGAATACGGCGGAAAGACCTACGCTGCCACCGTAGACATAGACCTGAGCTCTAAGCCTGCCCAGGTCGCGCTGGACAAGCTGAGCAACTATTACATCACCGATACGGCGGGGACGGTCAACATCGGCTGGAATATCACCAATTTTGACCGCTATTTTGACAAGGACGGTGCAAATCTGTTTGAATTTATTGTCACAAAGGACGGCAAACCGGTTGATAGCATCAAGCAGCCCGGCACTGACAACGGCGGCGGCTCTTACTCCGGCAGTTATGCGTTACCGATCGACAGTTTCTCCGCAAACAACAGTAACCCCACCAGCTACCGGCAAGTCTATACCGTCACCGTGCAGGCAAAAAACGGCACGGACTCCACCTGGAGCTATGACTCCTTCCTGCTCTATGTCTACGATGCCGATGCTCTGAAACTCTGGGTAGATGGCAAAGATGCGGGCAGCAGTCTTACCATGTCCAATGTGGAGAGTATTTCCAAGATGTCTCAGGAGCAGATCCTGGCTCTGAAGCGGGACATCTACCTCAAGAACATCATCTCGGTCAATTACGGCGAGTATGCCTGGACGGAACTGGCCGACCAGATTGCGTGGCATTCGTCGGACAGCGGCGTGGCCTCCGTCAACTATCAGCAGGGCACGCTGTATGAGAATATCGAGAACTTCTCCTACATTTCCTATCGCCCTACGACCGAACTGGGCTTGTCCGGCCTGAGCCACGGCAGCACCAAGGTCACAGCCACTCATAAACTCACCGGCATGAATACCTCCGTGGACGTGACGGTAAACTCTCTGGAAAATAAACTGTACATCTTCCAGTGCTACCCTCAGGCCACCACGACCCTGCGCTATCAGGACAGCAACGGCACATGGAAGGAGCAGACTTCGGACGCTACCGGCGCTGCGGCTATCTTTGAGGAAAATGGGATCTTGGGCAATGTGTACTGCACGGCGGAGGTGAGCGGCGTCACCTATCTCGGAACCTTCTACGGCGACGAGCTTAAAACCGGCGAGGGTGATTGGACAAAACTGGAGCGTTACCCCTGCAATAATCTGAAATTGCGTCGGGCGGCCTACGCCTATCTCTATGTGAAGAACCCTGACGGCACACCCTATACCGATAAGATGAATTTCCGTGGCGGCGTGTATGTCAACGGCAAGTACATCGAAAAAGCTCAGTTCCGGCTGATCTTTTATACCCTTTTCTATTTAATAGGAAGAAACTCAGATTTTTATTAACATTTTCATGTGAATATCATGTAGACAGAATGTGGAGAAGTTTACAATTTTTTCGAAGCTGTTTATAACTTTCCGTTTTTTCACATGCTTATGTTCAGATTTCCACACCTGTTTTTTTACCTGAAATCCTTTAACCACAGGGCTTGTATGACTTATTCACAAATCCACAGCCCCTACGGCTATGAAGACTGATTTACACTATAAAAAAACAGATACACCCACGAAAGGAGTTATACACATGAAATTAATCTGCTCTAAAGCAAATCTCCTCAAAGGAGTTAACATTGTTTCCAAAGCAGTTCCTTCTAAAACAACGATGTCCATTCTGGAATGCATACTTATAGATGCATCTGCCAGTGAGATTAAATTTACTGCAAATGATATGGAACTTGGAATCGAAACTATCGTAGAAGGTGAAATTCTTGAAAAAGGAATTGTTGCGATTGATGCGAAAGTATTTTCTGAGATTGTACGTAAACTGCCAGACAATGATGTCACCATCGATACAGACAGCAATTATCAGATTTCCATTACCTGTGAAAAAGCCAATTTCCATATTTCCGGTAAGTCCGGTGAAGATTTTTCCTATCTTCCCTATATTGAAAAAACAGATTTCATCTCACTTTCTCAGTTCACGCTGAAAGAAGTGATCCGTCAGACCATTTTTTCTATTGCAGATAATGATAATAACAAACTGATGACCGGCGAACTTTTTGAAATTCATAATAATGAATTCAAAGTTGTTTCTCTTGACGGACATCGTATTTCTATCCGCAAAATTGAACTGAAAGATTCCTATCCGGATCGTAAAGTGATTGTTCCTGGCAAATCTTTACAGGAAGTCAGCAAAATTCTTTCCGGTGAAACCGATGAAGAAGTACGTATTTTCTTTACCGGAAATCATATCGTTTTTGAATTTGATAATACAATGGTTGTTTCCCGTCTCATCGAGGGAGAATATTTCAAAATTAACCAGATGCTTTCCAG
>ERZ773104.3775-NODE-3775-length-13806-cov-15.333503_pt1 | contig 13806 bp, 9 predicted proteins | sample MGYA00511920_ERZ773104 | MGnify/ENA primary metagenome ERZ773104 (study PRJEB29015, sample SAMEA2737857) | human gut metagenome | biome: human gut; feature: human-associated habitat; material: faeces | place: China | collected 2012 ...
AAGAGGTGGAGCACGCCGAGGAAGAGGGCATCATCTTCAAGACCCTGTGCAACCCCGTGGAGATCCACCCGGACGAGAACGGCTTCGTCAAGTCCATCACCTGCGTGGAGATGGAGCTGGGCGAGCCCGATGCTTCCGGCCGCCGCCGCCCCATCGAGAAGAAGGGCAGCGAGTTTGAGCTAGACGTGGACACCGTGATCATGAGCCTGGGCACCAGCCCCAACCCGCTGATCCGCTCCACCACCCCGGGTCTGGAGACCAACAAGCATGGCTGCATCGTCACCGACGGCGACGACGGCAAGACCAGCCGTGACGGCGTGTACGCCGGCGGCGATGCCGTGACCGGTGCCGCTACCGTCATCAAGGCCATGGGTGCCGGTAAAGCAGCCGCCAAGGCCATCCACGAGTACATCCAGAACAAGTAATTGCTGCCGCAAGGCAGTCCCCTCCCCTGTTTCCTCCGGGAAACGGGGGATTTTTTTGCGCCATTCCGGAGGGCTGCAATAACAAGGCGAAGGTTTTGTTCCAACTATAGCAAACCAACTTTTTAATGCGACTGCAACAACGTTGGTTTGCATATCGCAGATATGCTGTTACGGTTACGCTAATTTCTAGCCTTGCGATAAAAAAAGCAGAACCTCCTGCGAAGTTCTGCCTTTTTGTGATGGCATATTTGCTCTGTTTTGTCAAATGATCACAGTTTAAAACGGGAATCTCACTGATAGCCATGACAGACGGTGCTGGAACCAAGCGGGACATCATAGCAATCTCCGTGCCAGGGGTCTTCGGGATAAGTGCACGATAAGCAAACGTCACATACACGAAGGTTCAGCGGGCTGACATAATCTTCCCCATAGAGATAGTGGATACACTTCTGTGCACGCATGCTCCCTTTTTGCACTTCAGAACTTGCAAGTGTTACCTTCAGATCGGTTCCTCCGCAAATAGGGCACTGTGTGGTCTGCGGTGTCAAAGAAAGCTTTTCCAATTCTTCCTGCGGGGTAAGGGAGGTGTTCTTTTTTACGGATTCCGGTGTTGCCTGGACGGTTTCCGGTGCAGAACTGGCCGGAATCTCTCTGGTTTCTGTCCGACTGCAGCCGCACAGAAGCAACATCAGAGAAACAAGCAGGCATATAGCCAGTTGTATGCCTAAGCGAAGTCGTTTCATGGTCAAGCCTCCTTTTTTGAATAGAATAAAAATGGTGGTCACCCTGTACTTAACGTAGCAGAGCTGATCATATCTGTCAATATATTGTTCTACAAATAGTACTTACAACAAATAAGTTCGTAGCTATAACCAAAATGCCAACACCGGAATTGGAGAAAATGCCGTGGGAGCCTCTGAAAATTTATAGCAAACCAACTTTTTTAATGCAACAGCAACCGCGTTGGTTTGCATATCACAGATATGCTGTTACATCTGCGCTTTTTTAGCCTTGCGATAAAGCGCTGTGCGGCCGAGATCGTTCTGTTTGCTCTTCTTTTAAACTAACCGGCACACTTCCCCTGTTTCTTTCGGGAAACGGGGGATTTTTTTGCGCTCATCGTCCGGAGCTTGTCGGGGCGAGGCCCCTCCATCTTGCTGGCGCAAGACCGCTCTGTCGCTTAAAAGCCCCACTGGGGCTTTCATTGCTCCGCTGCACTTCGCAAACGCGAATCTGGGGCGATTCATTTACTTTTGTGATGGTTTTATGCTATAATAAGTTTAACGTTGTGAGGTGCTGCACCGCCTGCGGGCTGCGGCACCGCTTTTGGAGGGAACTGCCCATGCACCCGCTGCTCATTCTGGTACTGGTCTTTGATCTGCTCATCGCCGTGTCCTCGGTGCTGAACCTTGTGAACATGATGCGCGTCAACCTGATGGTGGAGGAGCGCAGGGCCGAGGCACTGACCGTGCAGCGGGTACGGGTGCAGAAGGCCGCCGCCGGGAAGGGCGGCATCCTGGCTTCCTGGTACGGCGTGTACGCCTGCCCGGCCAAGGACGGCACCGGCGAGTTCACCTCTTCAAATCCCTATGGCAGCGAGGCCGCCGTGCCCGCTTCCACCACCGTGGTGCCCCTCAAGTCCTCCGGTGTGCTGGAGCAGTGCGACATCGCCGCCCACCTGCGCCGCCGCCTTGTCCCGCTGTGGATCACGGTGGCCGCATTCTCAGCTCTGCTGGCGGCTTTCGTCCGCCTCTGAGCAGGCTCTTCCCCCTTCTCGTCTTTTCGGCACACGGCTTTTCCCCGGCGGCCCTCTGACCCACAGGCTGCCGGGGCGCGGTACGATGCCGGAAAAATATAAGTATAAAGGAAGGCAATTATGGAACTACTGAAACTACTTGGCATTGTCATCGTCATCGCTGGCTTTGCACTGAAGCTGGACTCCATTCTGGTCATTCTGGTGGCAGCCGTTGTGACTGCACTGGTTGGCGGTCTGGGCCCGGTCACCCTGCTGGAAACGCTGGGCAGCACCTTTGTGGCAAACCGCAGCATGGCCATCTTCATCATCGTGATGCTGGTCACCGGCACGCTGGAGCGCAACGGCCTGCGTGAAGCAGCCGCTGCCCTGATCGGCAAGTTCAAGGGTGCCACCTCCGGCCTGGTCATCGGCATCTACGGCGTGATGCGCTCGGTCTTTGCAGCCTTCAACGTGGGCTTTGGCGGCGTGGCCGGTTTCGTGCGCCCCGTCATCATGCCCATGGCCGAAGGTGCCATTGTGGCACAGGGCTATGAGCCCAATGAGGAGCATGTCGAGGAGCTGAAGGGTATGGCTTCCGGCATGGAGAACATCACCTGGTTCTTCGGTCAGGTCCTGTTCGTGGGCGGCTCCGGCGGCCTGCTGGTGCAGAGCACTTTGGCCGGCCTGGGCATCGAGGTGGAGCTGGCCCAGCTGGCTGCCATCGAGATCCCCGTGTGCATCATTGCCACTGTGGTCGCCATCGTATTCTATGTGATCAAGGATCGCAAGATGATCCAGAAGTACTATAAGTAAGGGAGGACAGAAGAATGAGCTTTTTTATGAGTGCTGATTACAGCCTGTCCACCAAGGTGATGGAGATCATCTACTTTATCATCGGCCTGCTGTGCATCTACTGCGGTGTGAAGAACCTGAAGGATAAGGAGAACCCGGAACCCGTGGGCACCTTTATCTTCTGGGCCGTGCTGGGCGTCGTGCTTGCCCTGGGCCGCTGGCTGCCCTCTCTGGTGAGCGGCATCCTGGTGGTGGTGATGTGCATCCCCGCCATCCTCAAGAAGGTCAAGAAGGGCGCTGTCTCTGCTGCCACCAAGGCCGAGACCGAGGCTACCTATGAGAAGATCGGCATGAAGATCTTTGTCCCCACCCTGAGCATCGGCATGCTGGCCGTCATCTGCGCCATCACCGGCATGGGCATCGGCCTGTCCGCCCTGAACGGCGTGGCTCTGGGCGTTCTCGTGGCCATCATCCTGCTGATGATCATGAACCGCGACAACAAGCCCTCCACCTTCCTGAACGATTCCGAGCGCATGCTGTCCACCGTGGGCCCCCTGTCCATGCTGCCCATGCTGCTGGCCTGCCTGGGCTCCGTCTTCACCGCTGCCGGTGTCGGCGATGTGATCTCTGACCTGGTCAGCCACATCATCCCCGAGGGCAACGTGAACGCCGGTATCGTGGTGTACGCCATCGGCATGATGCTGTTCACCATGATCATGGGCAACGCCTACGCCGCCATCACCGTGATGACCGTGGGCATCGGCTACCCGTTCGTGCTGGCCCACGGCGCAAACCCGGTGGTCATCGGCATGCTGGCTTTGACCTGCGGCTTCTGCGGCACCCTGTGCACCCCCATGGCTGCAAACTTCAACACCGTGCCCGTGGCACTGCTGGATATGAAGAAGCCCATGGGCGTCATCAAGAATCAGGTTCCTGTCGCCATCATCATGATGGTGGTCCAGATCGTGATGATGATCCTCCTGAAGTGATTTTTTGTTGTTAGATCGAGTGATTCAATGGAACAAGCAATTCAGCACGGAGCCGATATCATTATTCGCGACTGGGTCCGGCTCCGTGCAGGCGAACGCTTATTGATCGTATCCAGCCAGAAGTATGCTGTCGAGGTGGCGGCCATGCAGCAAGCCGCACAGGCGGTGGGCAGCGTGGCGGATGTGTTGATGCTGGACGACCTGCACGAGCAGGTGGGCCAGTATTTCGATGACCGCGAGGACGCCTTTGACCCCTACAACGCCGTGATCGGTGCTGCCGAGTATTCCCTCATCACCACACGGGCCGTCAAGCGGGTCATTGCCCGCCGCAACCGGTTTTTGTCGCTGCCGCTGAGCACCAGCAACGGGCAGTCCCTGCTGAGCTACGACTTCCTGAACATGAGCCTGCCCAAAAGCAGGATCATGGCCAGCATCATCATGGCCTGCTACCAGAACGCCAGACACATCCATGTGACCACAGAGCTTGGCACGAACCTGGATTTCAACATCGAGGGGCGTGTGCCCGGCTTCTTCAACGGCTGCTGCCACGACGGCAAGGGCCTTTCCTCTGCCAGCGTGGAAGTGTATGTGGCACCGGTGGAGAGCGACACCAACGGCACCCTGATCCTGGACGGCTCCATGGGCTATATCGGCATCGTGGACAGCCCCGTGCGGGTGGAGCTGCGCGGCGGCCGCATCGTGGAGATCGAGGACAATGCCAGCGGCAGGCGGCTCAAGCAGTTTCTGGCCCGCTTCCACGACCCGGAGAACATGGTGGTGGCGGCGGAGTTCGGCATCGGGCTCAACACCCACTCCCGCTGTGCAGGCAACTGCTACATCGAGGACGAATCCACCTATGGCACCTTCCATATCGGGTTCGGGCGCAACATCGCGCTGGGCGGTGTGCAGGATGCTTCCGGCCATTACGATCTGGTCACCCACGCTCCCTGCATCTATGTGGACAACCGCATGATCATGGATCACGGACAGCTCACCGTTCTGGAGCCGTCCATTTATATCTGAGAATCGAGGCTTTTTACTATGAAAATTCTGCTCACTGGTTTCGACCCCTTTGGCGGCGAGGCCGTCAACCCCGCTTTTGAGGCGGTGAAGCTGTTGCCCGACACCATCGCCGGTGCCGAGATCGTCAAGCAGGAAGTGCCCACCGAGTTCATCCGTGCCGGTGAGGTGCTGGAAGCTGCCATTCAGGCAAACCAGCCCGATGTGGTCATCTGCATCGGTCAGGCCGGCGGCCGCTCCGCCATCACCCCGGAAAAGGTGGCCATCAACCTGATGGACGGCCGCATCGCCGACAACGCCGGTTATCAGCCCATCGACGTGACCATCCAGGAGGACGGCGAGACCGCCTACTTCACTTCCCTGCCCGTGAAGGCCATGGTGCAGAGCATCAAGGATGCAGGCATCCCCTCCGCCCTGTCCTACACCGCAGGCTCCTATGTGTGCAACTACCTGATGTACACCCTGCTGTACCTCATTGACAAGAAGTACCCCAACATCCGGGGCGGCTTCATCCATGTGCCTTACGCCATGGAGCAGGTGGTCAACAAGCCCCTGGGCACCCCCAGCATGGACCTGCACCAGATCGCCCGCGGCCTGGAGAAGGCCGTGGAGGCCGTTGTGAAGAACGACGCCGACCTGGCTGTGGACATGGGCACCACCCACTGAGCATCCCCGCAGAGCCCTTCAAGGCACCCGCTGTGCATCCGCATGGCGGGTGCTTTTTTGTAATGTTTCTCATGCAGAGTGCAATCGCGTGGGGCAGGCCCGATGGCTTTTGCAAGCGGCATCGCCGCCGGGGTCGCTCCGCTGGGCCAGAGGGTGAGAGGGGTGTTTCGACTCCCCCCTCTCTCCCTCTGGACTCCCCTCTCCCCTGGACGGGTTGTGGCTCCCAGCGTATGCTACGGCCCTTGAGTGGGCCTTGCATCCTGCTGGCCACGGCCCCAACAACTCCTCCCTGTTTCTGCCGCAGGCAGCGGTCGTCGTCGTTGCAAAAAAGGGGCTGCTCGCCCCTTTCAGACCCCAAAGGGGTAGGCTCCAACCGAAAATACTGAAGATTCACGCCATTCGGCGTGAAGATCTTTTCACCGTATTTTCGGCTTCCGCCGATTTGAAAGGCCCCTCAGTCGCTGCGCGCCAGCTCCCCGGTGGGGAGCGTTGCCGTAAAAGGCATTTGATTTACTGCGCTTTGGCCGCAGGCCAACAGCAGCCGATGCCACTTCCCGTAACGCCCTCTCCCGTGAAAAAGCAAATCCGGCGGGGCCGCAGCCCTGCCGGATTTGCAAAATCTAAAATAATTTTTCTGCTATTTATGCCCAGAGCAACGCGGAGGGCATTCCAAATCGTTTGCCTTCCAGAGAACAGGCCACTTTCCTTAACGCCCATCCGTGAAAAAACAATCCCGGAAAATCCGCAGATTTTCCGGGATTGCATATCTTTAAAAATAATTTTCCGCTGATATTGCCGGAGCAAAGCGGAGGCAATTCCAAATCGTCCTGCTTACTCCGTGATCCGCCCTGCCGCGCTGGTCTCCAAGACCGGGTAACCGGTGCGGGTGCAGCGCACAGCACAGCGGGCCCGGCCGCCGGTGGTGCAGGTGAACAGGGTCAGGTCCCAGGCGTCCTCGTCGCTGGCCGTGATCATCTTGTCGATATCCGTGGGCTGGATGGTCTCCACGTTGGTCACCTCATAGCTCCAGCGCTGGCCGTCCATGTCGGTAAAGTACACCTCGCTGCCCAGGGCCAGCCACTTGATGGGGCTGAAATGCTTGGCGTAGTTGTGGGCGCAGACCACCATGTTGTCGGCGTAGGTGGAGCCGCTGTAGCGGCCCGGGGCCACCTTGAGGCCCGCATAGCTCCACTCGCTCATCACGGGCAGTTCCAGCCCGATGGACGGGATGGACAGGTAGCCGATGTAGCCCCAGCCGTCGATGTCGGTGACGGTCATCTCCTGCTCCGGGTCCAGCTCCGGCTGGACCACCGGCTCTTCGTCCTTCGTCTTGTCCTCCATGGTCTCGGTCAGGGTCTCTTCCAGTTTGCCCAGGGCGTCCTGCGAAGCCTTGTCGGCGCGGTTGGCGTCCCACTGGTTATAGCCCAGCAGGGCCAGCGCGCCCAGAATGAGCAGGATGCCCACGATCATGCAGGCGCGGCCGATCTTCTGCTTTGTGTTCATGCCAGCGTCTCCTTTCGGTCCAGCACCCAGCCGACGGCAAACAGCAGCACGCCGCTGCAGGCCATGAACGGGATGGGCCAGTTCAGCTGGCCGCTCTGGGGCAGTGCATTGCCGTCCGGGCGGCCCGGAGCCACCGGGTTGTCCGGGTTGCCGGGGGCCACGGGGTTGTCCGGGTTGCCGGGGTTCACCGGGTTATCCGGCGTACCGGGCGACACCGGGCGGTTGGGGTCGTTGGGATTCACCGGCATGTCCGGGTTGTCCGGCTCATCCGGGGTGCTGGGCTGGGTGGGCTTGTCCGGTTCCGAGGGCTTCTCCGGCTCGGACGGTTTGCCCGGTTCCGAAGGCGTGCTGGGAGTTTCCGGTTCGGGCGGGGTCACCTCCTGCGTGGGCGCGCCCACCTTGGGGGTGGCGTCCACGGTGTAGAGCCAGCCGCTTTCGTCCGCCATGGGCAGCGACACCAGGAAGGAATTGATGGCCTCGTAGCCCTTGGAGTTCTCGGTCTGCACCACGAGGTACAGGCCCAGCGGCAGCGCGTCAAAGGAGACGATGCCCTGCTCGCTGATCTTATGGGTGGTGCCGGCGGCGCGGGCGGGCAGCTTGGCTTCCAGCCTGGAAGCCAGCGTGCTGTCCGTCAGGTCGCCCAGCGCGATGCCGCAGCCCGTAAAGTCGGCGGTGTACACAAAGTGCAGGTCGCCGTTGGTGCGGGCCACGTCCGCCACCTTGTACACGGTGAGTGCGCCGCCCCGCAGGGGGACGTCGTTCTGGTGGTCGTACAGGGTCACGTCCATGCTGCCGGTGCGGCTCAGGTCGATGTTGGCGCTGGCCGCGGGGGCTGCCAGCGCGGGCAGTGCACAGCACACGGCCATGCACAGCGCCAGCAGAAGAGCGGCAACCCGGTTGTTTTTGTTTTGTTTCATGGCTGCTCACTCCTCCTCGTTCTGTTTCCGTTTGCGGACCAGCAGCAGGGCTGCTGCAGCGGCCAGTGCGCCGCCCAGCACCCCGAAGGGTGCCGTGCCCATGCCGCCGGTGGACGGCAGCTCGTAGCCGGTGTAAACGTAGTTCTGCACCGTGATATTGCCGGTCTGCACGCCGTTGTTGTCAATGTACACGTTCCAGTTTCCGGTGGTCACTTCCTCCACCAGGTAGTGGTACGCCTTGCCGCTGACAGGGTCTTTCAGGGGCAGATCGGTCCCCGACTCGGACCAGGTCCACGCCGGTGCGGTCAGGTCGGCTTCGGCAAACAACGTTTTGTCATTGTCGGTGCACTGCCAGACCTTGATGTGGATTCTGTCCACCGCCGGTTCCACCGGCTGGCGGGTGTCAGCATCCAGCCAGAGCTTTCTGACGGTCAGCTTGCTGTACACGTTGCTGTACTCAGCGGTGGTGGTGCCGGCGTCGCTGCCCACCTGCACATTGCTGTTCAGGTCCACCGTCTCGTCATTCACGGTCAAGATGGTGCCGGGTGCGCCCGTAGCCGCCGCAAAGGCTGCCTGCTCGTTCTCCGCGCTGGCGTTCTTGCGGAACAGCAGGTAGTGCGGGGTGGCATCCAGCTGATAGTCCGTGGGTGCTTTGGTCTCCACGAGCTTATACAGCACGTCCGGTTTCAGGCAGCTTGCAGTCTCACTATCCAGCACAGCCAGACTGGCCTGACCGTTTTCGTCCGTGGTCAGGGTGCCCGTGCCGTTGCCGGTCCACGGGACGAACTGCCCGCTTACCGTATCGTACTGGTAAATGGTGAACTCCGCGCCCTTCAGCGACACGCCGGAGTAGCTGTCCTTCTTGCGCAGCACGAACTGTGCGGTGGTGGCCGTTGCATCCGCCTTGACCTGGTAGGTGATGCCGCTGTCGCTGGATTTGCTGCCGTTGCTCAGGGTCACGGTGTTGCTCACCTGGTAGCTGGCGGCAGCACTGCCATCCTTCACATTGCAGTCATACACAAGGATCATGGCCGCCATATTGGGGATCTCCATATGGAGCCAGCCGTTCTTGTCCGCTTCCAGGATGCGGTACATGTTGCGCGGCACCTCTTTGCCGGTGGTCACGCCGACTGTTTCGTCGTAATCGTAAAAATACAACTTGACCGAGTTGACATCGCCGGTGGCGATGGCACCATTGGTGGTGCTGATGTTATCCCACAGCTCGATCTTCTCCGCTCTGGTCTGCCCGGCCGACAGATCCTCGCCGGCCGGGTTGATGACCACCTGATAGTGCAGCTTCCGGTCGTTGCCGGGGTCCTGCCAGCCGGTCTTTTTCACCTGCTCTACATCGCGGGTGACGGTGGTGGTGGTGGTCTCGGTCAGCTCGCCCCAAGTGGCGGTGTTGGTGTAGATCAGCTTGCCCACCGAGGGGTTCTTCCAGCTGGGATCGTCGCTCACGCTCACTTTGTACTGGATGCGGATGCGGTGTTCCTCCTGCCCCGACTGGTTGTAGTTGCTGATTTTAATGGTGAGCCGCCGGGTAGTTTCGTCATACTCTGCCGTCGCCCAGTCTACTTTTTTATCCTTGATCTTTACAAAGTCGCCCTCATCCAGCGCGATCTTGACATTATCCACCTTGAAGCCGACGTTTTCCGGCAGGGTGTCGGTAACCGTGATTTCGTCCCTATCGTCGGCGGAGGTCTGCAGCACCAGCTGGTAGTGGAGGTTGTTGCCGCTGAGGTCGCTCAGCTCGAAGCTGTTGCTGCCGGTCAGATAACCGGTCTCGTTGCCGCTGCTCGTTGCGGCCACACCCTTTTCAAACTTCTTGTAGCTGCGGTAGGTATCGGTGTCCGAGGCATCGCCGCTCACGCCCTGGATATGGATGGTGTTCTTATAGGTCCACACCTCACCGGTGGGCACGTCGTCGCGCTCCTCGTGGGTGGGGATGCCGGTCACCGAGATGCTGCGCACAGGGTTCTGGTCGTCCGCGGCTTTCACATGGATGCTGAAGCTGCGCACACGGGTGGACGAGTTATTTGCGTCCACCTCCTCGGTACCGTTTTTCTGTGCATAATAGGTCATCTTGATGGTGATGGTGTTGCCCGCCTCGACAGCCTGCGCATAGGTCAACTTCGTGTTGTCGTGCATGGTCAGGGTCAGATTGGCCTTGATGGCGTCATCCAGCTCTTTTGCAATGGCATAGTGGGTGTCCTCTTTTGTCTCGCCTTGGTCGTTCTCAGCGTCGTCCAGCACATCCCACAGGGTAAACTCCGCTTCACCGGCCTTGTTGGTGGCCGAGAGGTTCCAGGTGGGCGTCTCGCCCCTGGTGGCAATGGATTTGCTCAGACTCCAATCGCCCTGCTTCAGGGGGACCGTATCGCTGGCCGTGAAGGTTTTGCCGTCCTTGGAGGCCGTGGCAGTGTTGGTCACCGGGCCGCCGCCGATGGGGGTGGTGGTGCGGAAGGTGATTTCCAGCTTGTTCCGGCCATTCATATCAGCGGACGTGATGGTGTAGCCGATGCCGTTGTTCCGGAATTCCTCCGCGCTGATCTCTTTCCCGCCGACGTTTACTTTGCCCACGATCTGTACGCCCTCCGGCAGATCATCCTTGACCACATAGCCCACAAGGAAGTTGCCGGTGATGACCGCGCTGGGCACACTGACCGTGATCTTCCACTCGATCTGGCCATCCTCCGGCTTGTACTCGCCCTTCTTGGTGATGCGCGCCTGCTTCATGGTCAGCGTCTGATAGTAGCCGGCATCCTTCAGACCGTCTACATGGGCCACCGCACGGTTGATGATGATGCCGGTGCCGTCGTTCGAGTTGTTGAAGGATCTGCTGTCGAACAGTACCGAGTAGCACCAGAGATACTTTTCGCCTGCATTCAGGGCCGGGAGGTTTTCAATTTTAACGGTCTTGGTGTCCGTTCCTTCCGTCAGAGTGTACGTCGGGAAGGGCGTCTGCTTTGTCAGCGTCCCCTGGGCATCCACCTTGTAAAGAACAAAGCTGTCTGTAATATAAGTGCCCAGCAGTTTATACATCTCGCTATTTCCTTGGTTCAGGGTATCGGTGATGGTCACAGGATTTTTGGTGCCATTCGTGGTCTCAACGCCGACCACATAGTTCACCTTGAAGGTGCCGTCGGGCAGATTCTCCACCAGTGGCTTCCAGATGCCCGGATAGCTGCCGTAGCGGCCATCTGTCGCGCCGAGCTTGTAGAGGATCACATCCGCTTTTTTCGGCTCGATGGTCAGGATGCAGTCGTCCTTGAAGGTGAACTCCTTCTTGTCCTCAAAGTTGTCGGCGCTCGCCGTAACGGCGGCCTTGAAGGTACCGATGAATTCCAGGCCGGCCTTGTCGTTGGTGCCGATGAACTTTTCGTCCGTAAAGGTCAGGGTCACAGTGCCGTTGGTGTCGATGACATAGCTGCCCACGACCTTTGCATTGTCGGCCTTGTCCTTGTCGGACTCATCCACGATGTTGCCCGTCACCACATCCGGCATGGGCAGGCCTTTGGGCAGCTGGTAGGTCAGGGTATTGTTGGTGGGCGTCAGCACACCGGGTTTCACGGTATACTTCAGGTTAACGCGGACGTGGGTGCCGCTGTCCACGGTCACGCTGCCCGCGCCGATAGACGTCCATGTTTTCCCGTCGGTCGTCTTTTCATAATTGACATCCGTGATCCAGGTGTTCAGATCATGGTCGTCCCCGGCAGCCAGCAGGGCGATGCCGTAGGGGTCGGCGTCACCCACCCAGTCCACGGTGGCCCCAAAGCCATCCTCATCTTCCAGCAGCGCATAGCTGCCGTCCAGCTCTTCCTGGGAGCCTGCCGGGTCCTCCGGGGCCACAGCGGTGGTCTCGGCGGCATAGGCGCCGGTCACCGAGATGACACTGGTCACGTCGGACATGGCAGCGGGCACCTCGGCCACCTTGCCGTCCACGTTGCCGGAGATCACGGTCAGGGTCCCGGCGTCGGGGTCCACGGCGGACACGACGCCCACCGTCTCGGTGGTCACGGTGCGGGTGTCCACCTGCGGCTCGGAAGCCGTGAGCTGGGCGGCGGTGTCGGGGTCCTCGTCCAGGTCCAGCAGGGCGATGCCATAGGAGCTCTCGTCCACGGCCACCTGCTCGGTGGTGAGGGTGTTGTAGATGACGATATCGCCGGGCCTTGCGGTGGAGCCGTCGGCGTCGGTGAGCCACTGGGAGCCGCGCAGGTCACTGTGCAGGGCCATCACGCCCGCACGCTGGGGCACCACCGTCTGGGGCACACCCGCAAAGTGCAGGCAGTAGGACAGGAACATCACGTCCCATGCGCCGTAGGGGTTGCCGTACCAGGCACCATAGCGGGAGTAGCCGCGCAGCACCTGCTGGTCCTCCACATCCAGCTTGAAGTTCTTGTCGCTCTGCTGGTAGTCCAGCTGGGACTTTGCCACGGTGAGCAGGTCCTCGGCCCAGTTGCCGTTCAGGGCCACGTTGGCCGCGGCCTGCCATTCCTCGGCAGTCTCCACGTCGGCCTGGGTATCGGCCAGGCACTCCACGGTGTGGTGGTGCTCCGGGATGGTGCACACCAGTTCCTCGGTGTAGCAGGCGTCGGTGTGGTGATGCAGCACCGGCTCGTCCGGGGTGGTCTCGGCCGGCTCAGGGGGCAGGTCCACCACGGGGCGGCTGGCAGGCATTTCCTGATAGGCGGGGTTGGGTTCTTCCACCAGTTCGCCCTCGTCCAGGCCGCACACCAGCTCATACTCGGTGGTGTAGCAGCTGTCGTCGTGGATATGCTCGAACTCGCCGCAGATGAGCGCACCGTACTCGTCAAAGCAGTCGTCGGTGTGCTCGTGCTCTTCCTGATAGCAGGTCAGCACCCGGTGCTCCTCGTAGCAGGCATCGGTGTGCTCATGGGGCACCCAGATGGTCTCCGGCTCGGTCTGCACCGGCTCTTCCGGCTCTTCCGGCTCTTCCGCGCTGTAGGCGGACACCAGATCGGCGCTGCTGTCCGAAGAGGTGACGGGCGTTTCCGGCTCGCCCTCCTCGTAACCGCAGGTGAGCACTTTTTCGTAGCAGGCCGCCGTGTGCTGGTGCTCCTCGTAGCCGCAGTGGTAGTCGGCAGTCATGGTGATGCCCACCCCATGGAGCTGCCAGTTGACGAACAGGGTGGTGAGCAGGGCCAGCACCAGCATCATGGCCACATAGCGCCGGGCCTGTACATGCTGCCTGCGGAACCGCTCGATCAACCCGTCGATGATATCCTTCATAGTAAACACGTCCTCTTGGTTCGCTCTGTGCCCTGGCAGCCGCACACCGCTGCAGGCCCACAGAAGGGTCCGTTCATCATTTGTGCAACAAAAGCGTCACAAAATTTGTTCGATACATTGTCATTATACCATTTTAAGGCGTTCATTTCAACTCAGGGGCGTGCTTCTCCGGCAAAAGAATGCGCACGATGCGCACCATGCAAGGGGTCAGGGGCAGCCACAGCACCGTGCAGCCCAGATTGAACAGGGTGTGGGCGTTGGCGATCTGCCGGGCCAGCACGGCGCTCTCCGGCCCGTGGGGCGAGACCAGCCGCACCAGCGCGGTGAACTGGGGCAGCAGCAGCCAGCACACCGCCGCCCCGGACAGGTTGAACAGGGCGTGGGCCGCCGCCAGACGTTTGGCGTCCCGGCTCTGCCCCACCGATGCCAGCACCGCCGTGACGGTGGTGCCGATGTTGTCCCCCAACAGCACCGGGATGGCCCCCGCAAGGCCCAGCAGGCACCCGCCG
>ERZ773104.3776-NODE-3776-length-13802-cov-9.342620_pt1 | contig 13802 bp, 11 predicted proteins | sample MGYA00511920_ERZ773104 | MGnify/ENA primary metagenome ERZ773104 (study PRJEB29015, sample SAMEA2737857) | human gut metagenome | biome: human gut; feature: human-associated habitat; material: faeces | place: China | collected 2012 ...
TGCGTATGCCATACTGGTACCTCTTTCTTCTTGATAATACCAGTATAGCACAAAATACATAATATGCCTAGTTATTTATTTTTTGTTGTACTAGATATTCCTGCTGTACCTGATTTAATTCCCTGCCCTGCTGCATCTTATGCCATTTACGGATACATTCCCGACAGCAGGTTGCCGTTGCATGCTGTGCAATAAACACCGGATGTCCTTTCATTGGCGTCTGCCTTCCGTCATTTGGAATAACAGCCGGTGCTTCACGTTTTGCGATAAACTCCCTGGCATGCTTCCTGATAACATCCATACCTTTTTGCTGAATATACTCAATATCCTTCTGTTTTAAATGAAAACTGCTCCGGAATTTCGATTTGCCAAGCCTTTCAAACAACTGCCTGTACCACTCTTCCTTTGTCATCCTAACGCCTCCATATCCGATTCTATTTTTTCTTATATCCGCAATCGCAATATGGACCTCCCGATGCAAGCGTATATTGTCTTACAAACTTCGTACCGCCTCCTGCATCTGCCATGGTATAATCGAGATGACACAATGCAGGTGTCAAATCATATAACCCCAGTTCTTTCATAATTGTGCAGATTCCGCATTTCGTAAATCTTGCCTCATAGCCGCTTCCATCCTCATAAGGATAAAATTCCATATTCCATGAATATGGATTCCGGTCTGCCGTTTTTAATTTTTCCGTTCTTTTCAGATTATCCATCGATTTCTCTGTATACTTATTTTTACCACTTTTTCTGCAATACCACTGCATGGCCGGAGTCATCATTGCATTTGCATAATACTTCGTCAATGATTCCACATCCGGTCGTTCCGGCATATTTAATACAAACGCACCAAGCATGGCACAGCTTACTGCATTCGCCTTAAACCGGTCGTTTTTCTCAAACTCCGGCAATCCCTGTATAATCTGCTTATACTTTAATTTCGCTTTCGCAGTCACTTCTTTTGCGGTATCTTCGTTCATATGATAGTTTTCCACCAACTGCTGTCTAAATGATTTTGCAAAAAGCAGCCACATCGCCGCCGGCATTCCTGTATATTTCATTTCATATCCATCCTTTCTTTAGATATTTTGTCTGTTTTTTATATAACTTTGATATGTATTTTTTATGCCTATAACAATTTGATAAAAAAAATACATTACAATGACTATTAAAATAGCTATCTCGATTTTTACATACATTCTTTCTACACACAAACATTTTTCAGCTCCTAATTTACGCATTATATCAAATATAGCACAAACCGAATAATATAAAAGATTCATAAGCAAGATATATATATCTATCCCTTCATTACTAAATATTTTTAATGCCATATTTATTTTTCTATTTAAAGAAAGTTTTTCAATATTTAACATCAAATATAGTAAAAACAGTACAAAAAACACTGCTGCATAAACAATGTTATTAATAGAAAATCCTGCTAATTCAGCAAATTCAAACCGAATATCAAAAATACCATATAGCATTAAAAAAAATGTTCCTATTGTTGCTAAAGCTGTTATTAAATTATTACTAATCGTCCATTGGCGTTCATTATGTTCATAATATAACTTTATATCATTTAATTGTTTTCTCCTCCTTCTGGGATTCTTACTTGTATATTTAATGTCTATGTTTTCTTCTAAAAATGGATATATATCGACCGGAATACTATCCAATTCACGATTCAATATATATTCCCGGATATCTTTATCAAATTTTTCTGCTTCAGACACATTACAATTTAACAATATCTGTTTTATTTTTTTCACATGCGTATTTTGTCTCATTCTATCCTCCCTGTTCTCAAATATTCTATTACCTGCTTATGCCGCATTTGCATTAATGCTTTCAATTACTTTTCGGATTCCTGCCCATACGGTCATATCAGTAAATATTTCGACTACACTTCCCTGATCGGTAAATGGCGATTCCTGAAGAACAGAAAAATCCTTCAACACTCCATTATGTACGATATATTCAATGATCTGGTTGACAAAATAAATCTGCCTGCTGTCAAGATTAGTACCTGTAAGATATTCTGAAAATGCTTCTTTCGCAGCATTCATATCCAATCCTACGATTTCGCGGACAAATTCTCCAAGAGGTTTTGTTCCATATTCCAACTCATAATCCTGCTTTGTTCCAACTTCTCCCCAAAGAATTTCTTCCAATGATGCCATATCTGCCGATGTAAGAGGTTTGTTTGTTTTTAATTTTGCAATTACAACATTGTCCTGATGCTGTCTGATATAATACTCTGCCTTTGCTTTATAATTTTTCAACTCATCATTTTCAAGCTCCGATTCTTTCCAATCAATAGACAACAAATCGTCTTCAAAATTTGTATCATACCGTATGTGTTTTTTCGGAATATATTTCATTAACTCACGAAGTCTTTCCCTTATTTCTTCAAATTCATTCATACCGGCATTTTCTATATAATCTGTGCGCAAAATCCGATGGATGAAATCTGACTGTGCCTGAATTTCGGGAATATTTGCTACACCTGCTATTCCTTCTACTTTTTTGTACAGGTCACTCTTTGCTTTTGTATATTTTTTCCCAATCAGATACGCAAGTTCTATACCATATATCAATGCATCAAACCTGACTGCACTGGCATCATCTTCTTCTGGTAATATAAGCGGTGCAAGTTCCTCACGCACAATCAAGGTATCTTCATAAGTAAGTACCTGATAATTTGATTCTGCAGAATATTCTTCGACATATTTCAGGTGCTGGCGGACTGCAAAGTTATCTCTCGGTAATTCTTTTACTTTTTCACTCATCTGTCTGACTAATTCTTTTCTGTATGCAATCAGTCTGTCCACCTGGTATTCAATATCCTGCAATTTATAGGATATTTCAAACTTTAAATTAAATATTGCCCCGGAAAGTGCCAGTGTATTTGCGGAAGCCTTGCCCTTATTCATTCTGAAAAATTCAAAATTTCCACAAAAATCAAAAATATAAAATTTATTTTTATCTTCTCCATCAAGTAATCCCGGACAAAGTCTTGTCCCTCTGCCTATCATCTGCCAGAATTTTGCTTTACTCATAACCTTCTTAAAGAACACAAGATTTACTACCTCTGGAACATCTATTCCCGTATCCAGCATATCTACAGAAATCGCTATCTGTGGCATTTTCTTTGCATCTGAAAATTCATCTATCGCACACTGGACATAATTTAGATAATTATCGATGACTTTCGCATAATCCGGAAGGTGGGGATATTCTTTCTGAAATACTTCCAGAATTTTCTCTGCATGGTCATGATTTTTAGCAAAAATAATTGTCTTGCCAATCTTCTGACCATAATCTATTTTAATTCCTTCTTTCATCAGAATATTTAAAACCTGTTTTATGGTATCTTCATTGAATACCCATGTATTCAATGCCGCAGATGAGATTACTTCCGGCACTTCTCCATTTTCGTCGATAAAAGTTTCTTCATATATTTTCCTATCTTCATCAGATAATTCATCATAAGAAATACCCTGTTCTATGAATTTGAATTTTGATTCTATCGAAACATAGTCTGTCAGATATCCGTCCTTTACCGCCTGAGCAAGATCATAACCATAAGTAGGTACACCATTTTCCAGTTCAAATATTTCATAAGTATTTTTATCAATTTCATCCTTTGGTGTCGCAGTAAGCCCTACAAGCGGTGCATCAAAATACTGGAAAATATCCCTGTATTTATTATAAATGGACCTATGTGCTTCATCACAGATAATTAAATCAAAATGTCCGCAGGTAAAAAGTTTTCCCTGACTGTCATTTATGGTATCGATACAATTCATCATTGTCTGATAAGTAGAAAAAACACAATGTGCATTGTAATTATCTTTTTCTTCTACCAGATTTGTACAGGATAAATCCGGCAGTAAATTGACGAAGTTTCTCTTTGCCTGTGTTACAAGTGAATTCCGGTCTGCAAGAAAAAGAATATTTTTTACCCAGCCAGCATTTAACAATACATCACATAATGCAATCACTGTTCTTGTTTTCCCGGAACCGGTAGCCATAACTAACAATGCTTTTCTTCTGTTTTTCTCATCAAAGCTGTTACAAACGGCTTTAATTGCCGCTTCCTGATAATAACGTCCTGCTATTCCTTTTTTCACCACAATATTTTTCAGGCTTGTCCGCATGGATAGTAAATTGAACCATTTTTCCAAATCTCTTTTCGAATAAATCACTGCACATTTCCGCTCTGGATATTGCCCGTCAATGATGTGCGTTTCAAATCCATTTGTCAAAAAAATAACCGGTCTTCTTTTATACTTTTGTTCCAGTAAATCTGCATACAACTTTGCCTGCTGTCTTCCACTCACAACATCTACGCAGGTTCTCTTTGCTTCGATGACTGCCAGCGGACGATGCATATCATCATATAATACATAATCCGCATATCCAATTTCTGATTTATTCGGCATTCCTGTCAATTCTACTTCATTTATCCAGTCTTTTCCTTCCGTCCAGCCAGCATCCATAAGCATCGCATCGATATAAAGTTTTCTGGTCTTATATTCGGATAAATCCAGTGGTTTTGGAACATAGGTCTGCTGCTGTTCCTGTCTGCGGGCAGAAAGTTCTTTCTTAAGTGATGCATTTTCTGCCATCAGTTTTTGTAAATCCATTTCCTGCTGTGCAGATTTTTCCTGTTCTTTTGCTAATTCTTTTTTTACGGAACTGACTTCATCACCTGATATTTGTTTCTTCTGGAGTCTTGAAGTAATCAATGTTTTATCAAACATATGTTCTTCATAATTATCACCATAACAATATGCAATGTAATCAAGATAAATGAAAAGATTTTCCAGACAGAGCATAGCTTCATCCATGCCCAGCTTCCTGTTACTGTGTGCTACATTATTCCCACATCTGCGTATGTAATCCATACGTTTCCATAAATCCTGACCTACAATCTGCCTGTAATCTTCCGCATTCATCAGGCTATGCAGATTATCCTGATATGGCATCTCTAACTCACTGTCCACCGAATACATCCACTTTATGGCAAATTCCATGGCTCTGCGGCTGTTAATGATACTGGATTCCGGATCTATCACGATAATTTTTTCCGCAGATATCGCAACATCTGCAAATGCAGAAAACTTTGATTCGGTTTTAAAATAGTCAAAATTTGTTATCATTTTCCGTTTCTCCCTTCTACAGTACTTTTACTAATTAGGTAATTGCGAAACACTTAAATTTTTGTAAATGCATATGCAAATGAAACATTACACGAAGGCACGCTCCCGCTACATTCGGCTGGTAGCGGTACTAAGATGCTAAAATACAGCATCTAAGTGCCGACCGCCTCATAGTACCTTCTTAGTAATTGTTTGATTTGCATATACAATAGAGATAAATTATGAGTTTCGCAATTACCTAGTACTTTTACTAATTTATACAGGGAATTTTCCTGTAATATGGTGCAAAGCTCTTGAGGCAATTTTGATTTGTTGACCTGTTTGACAAAAGCAATAAACTCTTCTTGTTCTTTCAGTGGTGGAACATATAATTTTAAAGAATTTATTGAATTAAAATTTAGTCCAGCCTTGACAGCACTCTGATTTTTAGCTGTAAACTGTTCTTTTCCGGCAGGACTTTCCATATAGTGTGCAACAAAAAGTGGATTCAGCACTTCCTTATTTATCCTAATACATGATAAGTGTTGGTTTATATATGCACCATGTTCTGCAATTTCTTTTGTGACAATCCCCGTTCGTCCAAGATCAGCCGTGATGCTAATAAGAAGATCTCCTTCTTGTACCTTAGTTCTTTTTGCTTCAGCATTATTTGGTGCATTAACTGGTTGCATATTATCAGTGGTAATATGACAATCCTTTACATTCTTTATTGTAATAAACCATTCTGTACCGTCTTCAGCACAATACTGTGCCCAACCACGAGAACCCGATGTTAGCGAAGTGATATACTCTGAAAGCTGATGAACCGGATACCCCTTCGGGTTCGTAACCGGATCACCAAACAGCTCGACAAATCGGGCTTTCACTATTTCATCTAATAGCTCTAATTCTTCTTCTCTTTGTTTCTTAATCTTACTAATACAATTTAATTTATTGACTATATGTAACTGTTCCCCCATAGTTCTAAAAGGTATCTGCATTTTTCTCATAGCTGACTGCGTAAGCTTTTGTCGTGTGGCACCATTTATTATCCCATCAACCTTATAAAACATAAGTGAATAACATAAATAATCAATATTTATCATTTCTCTCGCTTTCAAAACATGAGCATGATTATTGACCCAACACTTTCCAGAAACCCTATAAGCAATCGGTTTATCTTTTGAACCAAAATTCCCTCCATCTTCCGCAAGCAACACCAGTTCGTCATCGAAAATATAATTTGCAACATAACCTTGTATACCATTTGCTCCATAATAAGGATATTCTCCTTTTACTCTCTCCGATTGTGTAATTGGAACTCTCATCCAATCCAAGATATCACAACAATTTTCTATAGATATCCTTTCCATTTATTATCCCTGCAAACCTTAATTTAGGTTTCCCTTTCCATATTATTTTTATTGTTTCATTAAATAGTTTCTAAAGTCTTGACATATAATATAAATGTGTTATATTATGCATAGTCAACTTGTGATGGATGAAAGCTGGGTTCCCGAATGGGAGTAGGTATTTTCATACTTAGAATCCTTTGCTCCTGGGGTTGACTATTTTTTTAATCTTTGTTTTAAATCATTAAGTATTGTACCTGGAGCTTTCTTTATTTCATTATAAATAAAATCTATAGCCTGCTGCGAGTCTCCCTACATTCATATTTCTTCTCCTACAACTCCAGTAATTTTTCCAGTTCATCCATTTCTTTTCCAATTTCCATCTCTATTTCCCGGATATTAGTCATAATCTCCAGTGTAGATGGATATTCTACCGGCACATACTCTATTTCCTTATATTTGTTAATACTCAAATCATAATCATTATCTACGATATCCTGTTTTGGAACCATAAATGATTTATCCGTACGTTTTCTGTCTGTTTCCTTGTCCAGATTCCGGAATCTTTCGATAATATCCGGAATATCATTGTCTGCGACCGGGGAACGTTTATCATCCAGGCTGAAACCATCCGCCGTCATATCATAAAACCAGACATGATCTGTTCCACCATGTTCTGTCTTTGTAAAAATCAAAATTGCTGTTGATACCCCTGCATACGGCTTAAAGACACCGGAAGGCATGGATATTACCGCTTCCAGTCTCTGATTTTCAACAATTTCTTTTCTGATATCCTTATGTGCCTTCGATGAACCGAATAATACGCCATCCGGTACAATACAGGCACAACGTCCTCCGATTTTCAGAATCCGCAGAAAAAGTGCAAGGAACAACAGTTCTGTTTTCTTTGTCTTACATACTTTCAGTAAATCTCCAGAAACAGATTCTGCATCAAGACTTCCTTTAAATGGGGGATTCGCCAGTACAAGAGAATATTTTTCCTTATCCGTATTCTGATCCGACAGGCTGTCCCGGTACTCTATAAAAGGATTATCGATTCCGTGTGTCATCATATTCATCGCACCGATACGCAACATGGTGCGATCCATATCATACCCGTGAAACATATGATTCATATAATGATCTTTTTTCTGTTTGTCATAAAAGATTTCTTCTTTTCTCTTTTCTTTTAAATATTCTCCAGATGCAACCAGGAATCCGGAAGTACCACAGGCAGGGTCACAAATTACTTCATCACTCGATGGATTCATTAATTCCACCATCATCCGGATGATATGCCTCGGTGTACGAAACTGTCCATTTAATCCCGACTGGGCAATTTTTGAAAGAAGATATTCGTAAACATCACCCCTTACATCTGCCGTCTGGAGTTCATTCATCATCTGATAGATTTCATCCAGCGCGTCTACGACCTTTGATAATACAAGTGGTGTTGGAAGTTTAAAGATTGCATCATCCATGTATTTCGAGTACGCACTGTTTTTATCACTGTGCAATGTTTTTATAAATGGAAATACCCATTCCTGCATGATGGTATACATCCTGTCAGCCGGAAAATCATGAAATACCGACCATTTCAGCTGTGAACCTGCTATAGTTCTTTCTCCGATTTTTACTTTCTCTGAAAAGATACTCTGATACGAAAGCCCCAGCATTGCACTCTCTTTCGCTCTCATATTATCCGAATCATCTAAATCATGAATAAACATCAGATAAGTAATCTGCTCTATTACTTCCAGTGGATTTACCAGTCCTCCCGCTGCAAATATATCCCATAAACTGTCAATCTTGTTTTTTAATTCTCCTGTTATCATTTCTCTTTCTCCAATCCTTCATTCCATATATATTTTGTGTATCTTCCGCCACCGATTTTTTTTATCACTCCTGACTTTGTCAGATCAACAAGTGCCCTTTGAACTGTAATCTGGCTGATATTCGGACATTTTTCTAAAATTTCACTCTTTGTAATCGGTCCGGATGTTGTCCGGATTATTTCTTTTACCCGGTCCGGTTTTGACATTCCGGCTGTTGTAAGCAAGCTTACTTTTGAGGAAAAATCTTTATATGCGGCAATAATAATTCCCAGCACATATCTTACAAAAGGTTCATAATCATTTTTATTTCCATTCCAGTTTTCAGAACTTTGCTGTAGAGATTTATAGTATTCCGCTTTTGTATTCTCTATCAGCTGTTCTATACTGATATACTTTCCAACAATATATCCGGCACGTTCTAAAAGCAGCACTATTAATAACCGGCTCATTTGTCCATTTCCATCCTTAAATGGACGAATACACAGAAAATCCAGTATAAACATTGGAATCAGAATAAGTGAATCCACCTGTTCATTTGCCGACACTTCCTCAAATGATTTACATAATTCATCCATTATTTCCGCTATTTCCCATGCATGTACCGGTCGAAACTTTACATATTTATTTCCCAGGTATTCCTCTATTTCAATTATGGCACCCTCTGTTTTATATTTACCACCTGCATCAAATCCTTCGAATTTATACAAATCTCTATGCAGCTGTAATATAATAGGTGGCTTGGGTGGAAGATACTCATGGTTCTCATGTATCATATTCAGTACATCCCTATAACCTACAATCTCTCGTTCATCGCGTGTTTTTGGTCTTGCCGTATCTTTTCCCAATGCCCGCAAATGCTCTTCTGACGTATAAATGCCTTCCATTTTGTTAGATGCTTCTATACTTTGAATTTTGGCAATTTCAGCCAATCCGGTTAATATATCTGCTTTTGCCCGGACAAATAACGTCTGCTCTCCTTTAAACTCATGTATCTGTGTTAAACAAGATACAATCTCGGGAGTAAGCAGTTTTTTCCATTCTTCACAATAATCAAACTTATGCACTTTTAACCTCATTATCCGTTTTTATTTTATTATATCTTTCTGTTTCCTCATTGTCAATGAATTATATCATTTTTTCAAGTATGATATAATTAATTTTTCTTTTAAATCGACTTTTTTCCATATAAAAGCGATACCTGACAAACTCATTCATCAGATATCGCTTTTTAGTAGTATAAATTTTCTTCTCCCAGGGCTGCCAGCTGTCTGGATAATGCCGGCTCTTTTATCTCTCCGGCATCCAGACACGCATCTGTGTCAGTCCGCGGTTTCCCCATGCATAATATGGAATCATGGTAATAGTTACTTCTTCTTTTACAGGCTTTTCATCGGAATAAAGTGCATCCGTGGTTTCTCTTCTGCATCCCCGCACCTTTATCGGAACAATTCCGGATAACAGTTCTTTCTCATAAGATCCGGTCCGTATCTCTCCGTCCTCGCTGATGGATAATTCAAGTACATTTCCGTCATTATCCACACCCTCTGCACAGTAAACAAGCGGTCCGCACATGATTGCCGTCATACCGGAATCGGATGCTACATTGCTGTTTGCATAAATTCTCTTCGGATTCATTTCCATGTCGCATACAAGAATGTCATTTTCCTTAAAATCCATGGTCAGATAAAGATATCCTTTTTCTTCTTTCGCAGCATTCCGGAAGTCCTGTGACACACCTTTATGCGTAGTATAAACTTCTTTTCCGTTAAACAGAATACTTTCATTTCTGCACCATTCCGGAAGTCTTACGGCAAATGTAAATCTGCTGCCTTCCGTATGCATCCGGTAAGAAACCTTTCCATCGTAAGGATATTTTGTTTCCACTTCTATCTTTACTCCACAGCTTTCGGTCCGATCAAGCTCTCCACCGATAAACAGATGGGAATAAATGGTACGTTCCTGCTCACTCCATGCATAATCCGCAATCGAAGTTAATGTTCTTGCAACATTTGGCGGGCAGCAAGCACAGCCGAACCATTTTGGTCTCTGTGGAAGGTCATGCTTATGGGTAACTGATTCTCCTGAAATACCCGGAATTACTTCCAGCGGATTTACATAGAAGAATCTTTTTCCGTCCAGCTGCATTCCCGCAAGCACTGTATTATAAAGAGCCTGCTCCATTACATCGCTGTATTTTCTGTCCATATCCAGTTCCCGCATTTTTGCGGCAAAGAACATAAGACCGATCGATGCACAGGTCTCTGCATAAACGGTATCATTCGGAAGATTATAATCTTTGGTAAATGCTTCTCCGATGCAGGTCGAACCAATACCCCCGGTAATATACATTCTCTTCTGTGTGATATTTTCCCACAATACTTTGCAGGCATCGGCAAGGCTCTGATCGTCTGTCTCTGCTGCCAGATCTGCCATTCCTGTATACAGATAAACTGCTCTTACGGCATGTCCGACCGCTTCTTTCTGCTCCCGCACCGGCAGATGATTCTGTGCATATTCTTTATCGTCCGGATTCATATTCCAGACAGTCCAGCCGCGGTTGTCTGATTCTTTTTTGAAATAATCGGAATCAACACCCCTTGCATTGATAAAATGTGCCGCTACTTCCTGATATCTTTTATCTCCGGTTGCACGATACATCCGCATTAATGCAAGCTCTACCTCAGGATGTCCCGGATATCCCTCTGCCTTTTCTGTAATAAAATGCTGATATATATGATCTCCCATCCGTTTCATAATCTCTAACAGGCTGTTTTTTCCGGTTGCTTCATAATATGCAACCGCAGCTTCCATCATATGACCTGCACAGTACAGTTCATGTGCCTCCTGGAGATCTGTCCATCTTCTGTCTTTTTCTTTTACCGTGAAATAGGTATTCAGATAGCCGTCCTTATGCTGTGCCCGTCCAATCAGTGCAATGAGATCATCCATTCTCTGCTCCAGTTCCTGATCCGGTTTATGTACGAGGGAATATGCTGCGGCTTCAAGCCATTTTGCTACATCGGAATCCTGAAATACCATTCCGTAAAATTCGCCCTCACAGCTTCCCTTTTCCAGCATCTGTGCCGCCATCCGGAAGTTTTCAATGGCATGACTTTTTTCTGCATCCTTAATCTCATCATTTAAAGCCTTTTCCTGATACGGAATTACCTGCTCAATGACTAACTTTTCATAAGCTCCAAGAAACTCATCGGTTAAACGGAACTTTTTTAATAAACTGCTCATAGTAAATCCTCTCTTTCCTGTTGAATATAACATTTGAGTGAAGTGCTGTATACCCGGAAGTTTCCATAATCTATGCCCTCCTATTCCAGATATGCCTGCACACTCTGTCTGAAACGCTGTAAGCCATCCTTTAACACTTCTCTGCTGCAAGCCAGATTCATCCGCAGAAACCCTTCCCCATTGCGGTATTCTGCCCCGTCTGACAGATAGAGTCCGCTGCTTTCACGGATAAAGCTGCTGAATTTTGTGTCCTTTTTTGCAATTCCGGTACAGTCAATCCACAGAAGATAGGTTGCCTGTCCTTTTACTGCGCTGACCTGCGGTATTTCCCGTGCAATATATTCTTCCGCATATTTTCTGTTTTCCCACAGATATTCTTTTAATTCGTCCAGCCAGCTACCACCCTGCTGAAATGCCACGACCGGTGCAATCGCCGCAAATACATTCGGTTCTGCCACTTCATCGGTATTTAATCCACGGTTTACTTTATGTCTTAAATACGCATCCGGAATAATCACTGCTGCCGTCTGTATTCCCGCCAGATTAAATGCCTTTGTCGGTGCAACACATGTTATGCTTAGTTTTCTGCAGGTATCCGACACCGAGGCAAATGGAATATAATCCTTTCCTGGCTCCGTAAGGTCACAGTGAATCTCATCGGATAATACCAGTACATGATATTTGTCACAAAGCTCCCCTATTTTCTGCTGGGTTTCCCTGTCCCAGATTTTACCGACCGGATTATGCGGATTGCAAAAAATCAGCATGGAAGTCTGTGGCCTTGCGAGTTTTTCTTCCAAATCCGCAAAATCAATTTCATATGTTCCGTCTTTATAGGATAATCTGCTTTCCAGCACATTTCTTCCGTTATTCAGAATCGAATTGAAGAAAATATTGTATACTGGTGTAAGTACCACGATATTTTCCGCAACGCAGGTCATTTTCCGCACAATGCTTGATATCGCTGGAACTACTCCAGTGCAGAAAATGAGCCAGTCCTTTTCTATTTCAAACTGATGACGGCTTCTCCACCAGTTCTGATATGCCTCATACCATTCATCCGGAATAAGTGTATAGCCAAAAATCCCCTGTTCTGCCCGTTTTATCAGTGCCTGCGTAATCTGCGGAGCCGTTTCAAAATCCATATCGGCAACCCACATCGGAAGTTCATTTTCTTTCACATCCCATTTCATGCATCCGGTATTTCTTCTGTCCGTCCTTTTGTCAAAATTATAGTCCATGTTTTACTCTCCTGTCTTAAAACTTTTTTCTGTTTTCCTGATTTCCGGACAGATAATCACTGTGTCCTGCGGATTTATCTTTGTTTCATCCATAATCAGTTCTTCTATGACATCCGCCGTTATTTTTCCGCTCTTCGGATTCATGATGCTGGTAATTCCCCCGGTAATTTCTGCATCCACTGAGGAATACTCAAAGGCAAGTGTTGTGTTTATTAAAGTACAGTTTTTCATCACAAGGTTCTCAATATAGCACATTCCCTGCAGGCTTTCGATCGTGCAGTCAATCAGTGTCAGATTTTTCGCATTCCAGCCAAGATATTCGCCGGAAATATAGGAATGATACACTGTGACATTCTCTGTATTCCAGAAAGCATCTTTAGATAACATTCTGGCATTGTGAATCTCTACATTTTTTGCCCCGTCAAAGGAATAATTCCCTGCCAGCCGGAAATCATAAATCTTCATATTGCTGCAGTTCATTGCAAAATAATCTCCTTTTGCCATTACCTGTTCCAACACCACATCATTGCAATTCCATAAGGTTTCCTGTGCATTTGGAAGAGATACATTTCTTAAGGTCAGATCCTGGCAGCGTCTGAAATTCTTCGGTGCATCGATCAGGGCATTTTCAACCAGAATATGATTGCTGTACCACACACCCGCGCGTGCCATCTCCGCCCAGGTACAATCCTGTGCTTTCACATTTTTACTGTACCAGAGCGGATACTTCCATTCAAAACTGCTGTCCGTCATTTCAATATCCTTACACTCCTTCAACGGAGATTCCCCCTCACCAAAGATCGTCTGTTCTATTTTAAGTCCCTTTTCGTGAAACAACGGACGTTCCCCGGTATAATGGCCGCGGCTTATTCTCTTTTGTTCCATACTTTCACTCATTAATACTGCTTCCTTTCCTATATCGTGTAATTAGTTAATTGCGAAACTCATAATTTATCTTTATTGTATATGCAAATTAAACAA
>ERZ773104.3799-NODE-3799-length-13745-cov-5.478963_pt1 | contig 13745 bp, 6 predicted proteins | sample MGYA00511920_ERZ773104 | MGnify/ENA primary metagenome ERZ773104 (study PRJEB29015, sample SAMEA2737857) | human gut metagenome | biome: human gut; feature: human-associated habitat; material: faeces | place: China | collected 2012 ...
GGCGCGCGCAGCGGGCTATGACGCTGTGAATATGGACCTTATCGCGGGCCTGCCAGGCGATGACCCGAAGTCGTTTGCCGATTCGCTGCGGCAGGTGCTGGCGCTGGCCCCGGAGAACGTGACCGTCCACACGCTGGCCCTCAAAAAGGGCGCGGACCTCTATGCCGAGCGGATGGAGCTTCCCTCGGCGGACGATGTGGCGCAGATGCTGGCCGGGGCGGAGGCCTCGCTCCGCGCGGCGGGCTACACGCCCTACTATCTCTACCGGCAGAAATACATGTCCGGCAGCTTTGAGAACATCGGCTGGTGCCGCCCGGGAACGGCCGGACTTTACAACATCTATATGATGGAGGAGATGCATTCCATCGTGTCGCTCGGCGGCGGGGCCATGACGAAGATCAACCTGCCCGACGGCCGTCTGGAGCGCTTCCACAATCCCAAATTCCCGCAGCAGTATCTCGAGCGCATCGACGACGTTCTGGCTCAGAAGGACGCGGCGTTCCGCCTGCTGTGAGGCACGGAAAGGAAATTTATGGACACTTTATTTTCCAATGTGACGATCGTGACCATGGACGAGGCCATGCACGTCTACTTTGATGCCTACCTCGGCGTGACGGACGGCAAGATCAGCTATCTCGCGCGCGAGGCCCCCAAGGAGAAGACAAAGCGCCTTGTTCCCGGTGAGGGCATGGTGCTCATGCCCGGCCTCATCAACTGCCACACGCATCTGCCGATGTCCGTGCTGCGCGGCTATGCCGACGATGTCGAGCTTTCGAGCTGGCTCAACGACTATATTTTCCCGCATGAGGACCGGCTCGACGGCCGCAGCGCCAAGGCGGCAGCCCTGCTGTCCATTGCAGAGTGCGTCCGCTTCGGCACGACGTCCATCTCGGATATGTATAATTTCTGCGACGAGATCGCCGAGGCCGTGGCCGAGTCCGGCATCAAGGCCAACATTGCCCGCGGCGCGACACTGTTCGGCGAGGACTTCGATTTTGAAATGCACCCCGCCTGCCGCGAGCTTGTCGCCCTGAAGGAAAAGTGGGACGGCTATGACAACGGCCGCATCCGCGTCGAGGCCTCCGTGCACGGCGAATATACCTCGGACTACCGCCTTTGGGACGCGCTGAGCGAGTTTGCCATCAACGAGAAGGCCGGTATGCACGTCCACCTGTCCGAGACGAAGGCCGAGCACGAACAGTGCCTCGAGCGAAACGGCCTGACGCCCGCGCAGGTGCTCGACTGCCACCATGTCTTTGACACGCGTGCCATTGCGGCCCACTGCGTCTGGGTCACGCCGGAGGACATGCGCCTGCTGGCCAAACGCGGCGTGACGGCTGTACACTGCCCCGTTTCGAACCTGAAGCTCGCCTCCGGCTGCGCCCCCGTGACGGAGATGGTCAAGGCGGGCATGAACGTGGCCCTCGGCACGGACTCGTCCGCGTCGAACAACAACCTCGACCTGTTCGAGGAGATGAAGGCCGCGGCCCTCATGGCCAAGGTGACATCCGGCGACCCGAAGGCGCTGCCGGTCGAGGCCGTGCTGATGATGGCGACGGTCTGCGGCGCGCGTGCGCAGGGTCGCGAGGCAGAGTGCGGCATGCTGAAGCTCGGCATGGACGCCGACCTCGTGCTGCTCGACTTCACGTCGCCGCATCTCATGCCGTGCCACAATGTGATGTCGCATCTCGTCTATGCCGCCTCCGGCCACGACGTCGTGATGACCATGGTGCGCGGGCAGGTGCTCTATGCTGCGGGCAAGTATCCGACGATCGACCTCGACAGCGTCGTGCGCGAGCTGTCCGGCTACGTCATGCCGCGCATTTTTGAAGAAGCGCGCAGCTGATCCAAACGGAAAGGACGGATGAATGTTGGAAGAAAAGACAACGAAGAAGCAGAATTTCCTGGCCGGTGCGGCGGTACTGTCGCTGGCGACGATGATCGTCAAGGTCATCGGCATGTTCTTCAAAATCCCGCTCAACCGCCTCATCGGCGAGGCAAACTACGGCTATTTCACCACGGCCTATGACATCTACACCGTGCTGCTCATGATCTCCACGACGGGCCTGCCCGTTGCCATGAGCCGCATGATCTCCGAGGCCCGCGCGCTGAACAACGGCAAACAGGTGCGTCAGATCTACCGCGTCTCCCTCATGGCCTTCCTGTCCATCGGTATCATCGGCTCGGCGCTGATGCTGATCATCCCGAAGCAGCTGGCCAACATGATGGAGAACCCGAATGCCATGTGGTCCATCTTTGCGCTCGGCCCGGCCGTGCTCTTCGTGTGCTACATCTCCGCCTGCCGCGGCTTCTTCCAGGGGCAGGGGAACATGGCTCCTACGGCCGTCAGCCAGATCATCGAGGCCCTGTGCAAGCTCTTCCTTGGCCTCGGCCTTGCCTGGCTCGTCATGAATCGCCTCGGCGACGGCCCGCTCGCCGCTGCCGGTTCCATCGCGGGCGTGACGATCGGCACGGTGCTCTCGGCCCTCTACCTCTTCTGCAAGACGCGCCGCCGCACACGCGAGCTCAGCCGCGCGGAGGGGCAGGCAAGACCCGCGGGAGAGACGCTCAAGCGCCTGCTGGCCATTGCCGTGCCCATCACGCTCGGCGCAGCCGGTCTGCAGATCATCAACCTGTTCGATGCGGCGACGGTCATGAACCGCCTCATCAATGCCGCGGGCTACACGCAGGAGCGCGCGGACGTCGTCAAGGGTGTTTATAACTACTGCCAGACCATCTTCAATTTCCCCTGTGCCTTCATTCCCTGCATCACCATCGCCATCATCCCGGCCATTACGAACAGCCTGACGCTGCAGGACCGCCGCGGCGTGCGCTCCGTGCAGAATTCGTCGCTGCGACTCATGGGCCTCATCGCCATGCCCTGCGCCGTCGGCCTCATCGTGCTGGCAGAGCCCATCGTCGCCCTGCTTGGCGGCTATACCGGCGCGAACCTCACGCTTGCCACGAAGCTCATGGCCATCCTCGGCGTCGCCGTGGTGTTCAACAGCATCGTGCTCATGACGGACGCCATCATGCAGGCACACAACCACGCCGTCATCCCCGTCATCAACACGCTCATCGGCGGCATCGTCAAGGTCATCGTCAACTACATTCTCGTCGGCAACCCGGATATCGCCATCACGGGCGCGCCCGTCGGCACCATCGCCTGCTATGCCGTCATCACCGTGCTGAACCTCATCGCCATGCGCCGCGTGCTGCGCCGCAATGCGCCGAAGCTCCTGCCGAACCTGTGGAAGACGACCATCGCCGCCGTTCTCATGGGCGGCACGACGTGGCTGGCCTACTGGGGCCTCGGCCGCATCGGCATGGGCCGTGCCGTCGCCTGCCTCGGCTCCATCGTCGTGGCGGTCCTCGTGTACGTCGTGCTCATCATTGTGCTCAAGGTTTTGACCTATGAGGACTGCCTGCTGCTGCCGAAGGGCGAGAAAATTGCAAAAATTCTGCGTGTTCGCTGATTTTTTCCAGAAAAAACCTTGCGTATTTGCCAGGCATGTGGTAGATTTTATAAGCATGCGCTCGGGGATCTCCCCGGAGAATGATATACTGAGAAAAGAGGATACCCATTATGAACAAGACTGAACTCATTGCGGAAGTCGCCAACAAGGCCGGCCTGTCCCGCAAGGACGCAGAGAAGGCGCTCGGCGCCGTCGTTGAGACCATCACGGAAGCCGTCGTCAAGGGCGACAAGGTGCAGCTCGTCGGCTTTGGCTCCTTTGAGACGAAGCAGCGCGAGGCGCGCACGGGCCGCAACCCCAAGACGAAGGAGACCATCGAGATCCCGGCAACGCGTGTTCCTGTGTTCAAGGCCGGTAAGGCTCTGAAGGACGCTGTCGCAGAATAATTCTTCTGATATTTCACAAAGATTTTACAGAACCTTAAAGATAAGAGGCTGCTCCGCTTTGGCGGGGCGGCCTCTTCTTTTGCTCCAAATGACGATAAAAAATGGATATTTTTCCGAAAAAAGCCTTGAATTCGACGGAGGATTATGGCATAATTATCTTAAACTTTTGCATGGTAAAGGATAATGGGATTCGTCCTTTCCTGTAAAAGAATGAAAATCAAAGGAAAGAGGTAAAAGCGATGTTAAAAGGCAAGGCGAAGCGATCCCTCGCATTTGTCCTGGCTGCCTGCATGCTGCTTGCTCTCCTGCCGTCCTTCGGTGCGGGCGCAAGTGCGGCAAGCGTGTCGTATACCGAGGTCGATCCTTCCGTGATCGATGCGGGTGCGGCCGTGCTGCCGGAAGCAGAGCAGGACGCGGAACAGGACGTTCCTGCCGCGGACGAGGAGGTCCATGTGATCATCCTGTTCGAGCAGAAATCCCTGGCGAAGAAGGGCTTCTCTACCAAAGACCTGCTGGAGAATGAGAAGGCTGCCAGCTACAGCAGCAGCCTGAAGAAGCAGCAGCTGTCTCTGGTCGACCGCATCGAGCGCGAGGCGCTCGGCGGGGAGGAGCTGGAGATCCGTTATCAGTTCACCGTTGCCGTCAACGGCGTTGCAACGGTGGTGCCCTATGGCAGGATCGAGCAGATCCTTGCCGTGGACGGCGTGGCGGATGTCTACCTGGAGGAACGCTACGAGCTTGATGCGACGGTCCAGCCGGATACGGCGACTGCGGGCGAGATGGTCGGCTCCTACAGCGCATGGGCGGACGGCTACACCGGCGCGGGCAGCCGCATTGCCATCATCGACACGGGCCTTGATCTGTCGCATCCCTCGTTTTCGGAGGGCGGCTATTACTACAGCCTGGGCATCAGCGCGGCGAGCTTCGGCAAGAAGATCTCCGATTACAACCTTCTGACGAAGGAAGAGATCAAAAAGGCGCTGCCCAACCTGAGCATTTCCGCGGACAAGAACCCGCCCAAGGCGGACGACCTGTACCGCAATGCCAAGGTCCCCTTTGCCTATAACTATGTGGACGACGGCCTGGATGTCTCCCACGATGCCGAGGGCGACAGCAACGGCGACCACGGCACGCATGTCGCCGGTATCGCGGCGGCGAACCGCTATGTCCCGCACTATGACGCTGACGGCGACCTGTACTATGATAAGCAGGAGCTCGGCGTGACCGGCGTTGCCCCGGATGCCCAGCTCGTCGTGATGAAGGTCTTCGGCGTGGGCGGCGGCGCGTATTCTTCCGACTATATGGCCGCCATCGAAGACGCCATCTGGCTGAACTGCGACAGCGTCAACCTGTCCCTCGGCTCCGGCAGCGCAGGCCGCAGCTACGGCTCGAAGAGTGATCAGCAGATCCTCGACAGCTTCCGGAATACGGATACCGTCGTAACGGTCTCTGCCGGCAACAACGGCGCATGGGGCGAGAACGTTCTGACCGGAACCGGCATGACCTATACGACGGATGTGCGCATGCACACCGGCGGCAGCCCCGGCTCCTATACGAACTCCTTCACGATCGCCTCCGTGACGAACACGAGCATGAGTGGCGTGATGGGCAAGTTCAACGGCGTCGCCGCGATCCCCGGCGACACCGGTGAGACCTACGGCGCAAAGAATTTCTCCACGCTCGATACGAGCGAGGACCAGAGCGGCACGACGTATGACTATGTCTTCCTCGGCGATCCCGTCAAGGGCGAGGGCATCTACGGCCTGCCCGAGAACTATGCAAACGTCGACGTGAAGGGCAAGGTCGTCCTGGTCTCCCGCGGCAATTCTTCGTTTGCGGACAAGGCCAACGCGGCCATTCAGGCAGGTGCCGCGGCGACCGTCATCTACAACAACGCGCCCGGCTCCATCAACATGAACCTGACGGGCTATAACTTCCCGAACCCTGCCGTTATGATCGAGCAGGCTAAGGCCAAGGAGATCCTCGCGGCTTCGACGCAGGATGAGACGACCGGCCTCTGGGGCGGCAAGATGACCGTCTCCGCCAAGGCCGAGACGCTGCACGGCGTGGCCGACGGCTACAAGCCCAGCTCATTCTCCTCCTGGGGCACGACGGAAAATCTCGACCTGAAGCCCGAGCTTATGACGCCCGGCGGAAACATCTATTCCACGCTGAACCACAGCAGCTACGGCATGATGAGCGGCACGTCCATGGCGGCTCCGTCCGCAGCGGGCGGCGCAGCGATCATGGCGCAGTACATCAAGGAACACAAGCTCAGCAAGCAGGAGGGCCTCACGGTCCGCGCGCTGGCCATGGCGCTCATGATGAGCACGTCCGAGCCGCTGACCGACCCGGACACCGGCGTGACCTATTCCCCGCGCCAGCAGGGCTCCGGCCTGATGCAGCTGCAGGAGGCCGTGACATCTCCGGCCTATCTGCTCGTCGGTGAGAAGGAAGGCAACGACGGTAAGGTCAAGCTGACCTTCGGCGACGATGCGGAGCGCACCGGCGTCTACACCGGCAGCTTCTCCGTCCAGAACCTGTCCGATTCTCCGCTGCACTATGCACTCAGCGGCAAGGTCACGACCATGGCCGTCGAGGAGATCGAGGGCGAGGATTACATGAGCGACAGCGCCTATGCGCTGGATGCGAACGTGACGTTCTCCGCCGACGGCAAGAGCGTCTATGTCTATGACCTTAACGGCGACGACAAGGTCGACGAGCAGGATGCGCTCGTCCTGCTGCAGGCCGCAAACGGTACGCATGACGCGCTCGACGCCGAGACCGTGCAGAAGTACGACCTCGATGCCGACGGCACCATCACCACGGCCGATGCGCAGCTCTATCTTGCGGCGGTCAAGGGCGACAAGAGCGTCGTGGACGTCTACGCTGTGACCTACGAGGTCCCCGCAAACGGCAGCATGAACGTCAGCTTCACCGTCCGCCTGACCGACGGCGACAAGGCGTGGCTGAACGGGCATTATCCGAACGGCTCCTATATCGAGGGCTTCCTCTATGCCGATTCCTGCGACGGCGACGGCCGCCAGCTCTCCGTCCCGATGCTGGGCTTCTACGGCAGCTGGGCCGAGCCGAGCATGTATGACAAGTCCGTATATCTCGAGGATATGTGCACCGAGGGCGCAACGGGCTATGTTGCCCAGCGCACGAACTTCCTCGTGCAGCGCATGGCAGGCTCCACGTCCGGCTACTACTTCGGCGGCAACCTCTATGCCGAGGATGACGAGGCCATCGCGGACCGCGCGTCCTTCGCCAATGAGAGCGGCAATACGATCTATGCGGCCGTTCCGACCATGATCCGCAATGCGTCCGATCTGAAGGTCACGATCCGCAATGCCGAGACCGGCGAGGTCTATACGACCGTTGACCACGGCACGGCGACCGGCGCATATTACTCCGCCTCCTCCGCCGCGTGGTCCGCGACCGGCACGCAGGTCAACCTGAGCTGGCGCGGCACCGCGGCGGACAACAAGACGCTCCTGCCCGAGGGAACGCCCATCGAGGTCGTCACCCGCGCCGTCCCGGAATACTACTGGGATCGCGAGACGGAGACGGTCATCGGCGGCGAAGAGAACCTGCCGGAGAGCGCCTTCTGGACGACCCGCTTCGTGCTGGACAACACCGCCCCGCAGGCCAACGACATCGTGCTGCACAGCAGCGCTGCCACCGGCAAGCGCTCCCTGAGCGTCACGGTGCAGGATAACCGCTATGTCGCGGCCGTCCTCCTGCTCAGCCGCAACGGCAAGCAGATCCTCGCGCGTCAGGCCGTCAACCAGACGGAGCCCGGCACAGAGACGACGCTGGAATTCCCGCTCGACGGCATCTACACCAACGACCTGCTCGTCGCGGTCTATGACTACGCCTGCAATGTCACCGCCTATCAGACGAGCTTCGGCGGCAATGTTGAGCAGCCTGCTGCCAACGCCACGCTCCGTGCGGCCGTTCCCGGCACGGATGACACGACCCTCTTCCTCGAGCTGAACACCGAGGACAAGAGCAGCATCAAGGCCCTGAACGAAAACAATCCCCTGCCCTCATCTGTCCTTTCCGTCACGAGAGGCCCGGAGGGCAAGCTCCTGCTCGCAAGCAACGAGCTGGATGATGCAAAGAACCTTGTTTCCACGCTCTACAGCGTCGATGAGACGGACTACACCGCTACGAAGATCGGTTCGCAGAGCAAAGCGGCCTACACGGCTATGGCCTATCTGCCGCACCTGAACGGCGGCACCCTGCTGGCCGGTTACGGCTACAACCTCCTGCGTGTCGACACCGCGACAGGCACGATGACGAGCCTCGGCAGCTTTGCCTCCGTGATCGGCAGAGGTGTCTACATCGTCGGCATGACCTATGTCGGCCCGGAGGAAACCGACGAGTACGGTACCTGCGATGATTTCGCCATGCTGTGCAGCGACGGCAGCGTCTATCTCTTCTCCATGGCTTACTACACGAATGCCTACGGCCGCAAGACCTATGGCCTGTACTCCCGCTCGCTGCTCGGCAACGTGCCGGACGTGATGGCGAACTACGCCGCCGGTTCTGCGCTGTACTATGCGGATAACCGCCTGTACATCAGTGTGCTGACCACGTCGGCCTCCAAGCTCAGCTATGTGGACCTGACGGCCGACATCTTCTGGCCCATTTCGATCGGGCAGATCAGCGCGGCGCCCGTCGCCCTGTACTCCGCAATGCAGAATGCGGCTGCGGACGACGCAGCGGCGCTTGCCCCGTGGGCGGAGCGCCAGACCGGCATGCAGGCTCTGGAGCCCGCCGCAGCGGAGACGCTGACGGCCCAGCCGCTCCCGGCTCTGCAGTGAGCGCGGCACGGAAAGGAGACTTCCTGTTATGATGAAAAAACTCTTTGCGCTGCTTCTTGCAGCCGTAATGCTGCTGGGCGCCGGTGCGACGGCCCTGGCCGCCGAGCCTGAGGGCTATGACGTCCGCGCAACGGACAGCAGCAGGACAAACAGCCTGACTGTCGGCGTGTTTGCCGGGGAAGGGCTGAAGAACGGCCGGCTGGAGCTGACGTACCCCGAGGGCCTGACACTCGTTTCCGCCCGCGGCACGCTGGATGCCGGGGCCGGCATTACCGACCTCGACGCCTCGAAGCCGGGCACGGTGCATTTCGCGTGGGCAGCCTATGCTGCGCAGAAGGATGCGCAGCTTCTGCAGCTCACGTTCCGCGGCCAGCACGGCAAGAGCTATGAGCTGACGCTGACCGAGACGGAGACCGGCAAGCAGGCAAAATTCCAGCTGGCCTTCGACTTCCGCTTTGCGGATGTGATGGACGAAAACGCCTGGTATTACGATGCCGTGTACGCAGCCTATGACGCGGGCCTGATGAACGGCGTGGGCGAAGGCCTCTTCGCGCCGAACGCCACGCTGGACCGTGCGACGCTGGCGACCGTCCTCTATCGTGAGGCGGGCGAGCCTGCCGCGAAGGGCACGGCGTCCTTCACGGACATTGCCGGGGGCCAGTGGTACACCGACGCCGTCAACTGGGCGGCCGAGCAGGGCGTGGTCAACGGCTATCCCGACGGCACGTTCCGCCCGGAGGCCCCGATCACCCGTCAGGAAATGGCCACGATGCTCTATCGCTACTGGAAGCTGCAGGGCGGCAAGTATACCGCGAAGGACGATGTCCTTGCGGGCTATCAGGACCGCGGTGAGGTCGCCGATTGGGCACTGGAGGCCATGAGCTGGACGGTGCAGTCCGGCATCATCGTCGGCATGACGCCCACGACGCTGAACCCGGCCGGCAGCGCAACGCGCGCGCAGGTCGCTCTGGTGCTCGTCAACTACCTGAAGATGAACTGATCCCGAGACCGCAGGCTCCCGCCGTCTTCCGGCGGCGGGAGCGCCCCCGAACGATTCTGAAAGGAAGGAAATCTGCATGAAAAAGCGGATGTTATCCCTGCTTCTGGCGGTCGCGCTCGTGCTTGGGCTTTGCCCGAGCGTCTTTGCGGCGGGAAGCAGCTATGCCGATGTGCTCGACACCCATTGGGCGCATCCCTATATCGAAGACGTCACGGAAAAGGGCATCATGAACGGCGTGGACGATAAGAACTTCGCGCCGGAGGATGCCATGACGCGCGCCATGTTCGTCACGGTCCTTGCCCGCCTGAGCGGCGACACGCTCACGGAGCAGACCAGCTTCTCCGATGTCCCGGCCGGTCAGTGGTATTCCGCTGCCGTGAGCTGGGCGGCGGAAAACGGCATCGTGCTCGGCTATCCGGATGGTACGTTTGCCCCCGACAAGGCCGTTTCCCGTGAGGACGCCATGACCCTGCTGGTCCGCTTTGCGGGCTGGAAGGCGCTCACGCTCCCCGAGGGCGGCGAGCTGACCTATGCGGATGCCGCGAGCATCCAGGACTATGCGAAGGAGGCCGTCGCCGCGGCAACGGCGGCCGGAATTCTGACCGGTTACCCGGACGGCACGTTCCTGCCGCAGAAGTCCATCACGCGCGCCGAGGCCGCAAAGATCCTCAGCACACTCATGAAGGTCACGGATTACACGCCGGTCGAGCCGACGGAGCCCTCCGAGGAGCCAACGGAAGAGCCGACCGAGGAACCCACCGAAGAGCCGACCGAGGAGCCGACGGAAGAGCCCACGCAGGAGCCCACCGAGCCGTCCGAGCCGACGGAGCCGGGCAAGACCGTGACCGTTACGTTCCGCGGCGAGAACGGCTATGCCAAGTACCACGGCCAGAAGGTCACGAGCATCGAGGTCAACACGAACGAGCCCTATGTGGAGTTCGGCCTCTACGGCGTGGCGGAAAACGGCTTTGAGCTCGACACCGCCTCCGCCTCCGCGGGCACGCTCGTCCGCGCGGAGAACGTATTCATCCTCTCGGACTTTGATGAGGATGTTACGGTCGACTTCACGACCCGCTACCGCACGATGCAGGTCAATTTCGTCATCAGCCCGAACGCCAACGCCATGTACGTCGACACACCCGTAAGCGTGACGTGGGGCCAGCCCGTCCCCGTGCCGGAGACCCGCCGCGTCGGCTCCCATGTGTCGAACTGGTACACGGACGCCGCCTACACGCAGGTCTATGACTTCTCCACGCCGGTCACGACGAACCTGACGCTCTACGGCAAGTGGGAGACCAATGTCTATACCGTGACCTATATCGTCGACGGCGAGGTCTACTATTCCACGCAGGTCGATCACGGCAAGTATGTCACGAACCCGAAGAATCCGACGAAGAACAACTACGTCTTCGACGGCTGGTATACGGACGAGGCCTGCACGCAGCTCTTCGACCGTAATCAGAGCATCAAGGCCGACGTTACGGTCTATGCTGCCTGGGCCGAGGCAAAGCTCAACTATGTCTACCTCGACGGCAAGAACGGCGACGACAGCAAATCCGGCATGACGGCGGCAGAGGGTGTTAAGACCTTTGCCCGCGCCAAGGAGCTGCTGGCGGATTCGGCCTACAAGGTCATTTATATCACGAGCATGGTCACCGTCGGTGATACGCAGGTCTGGGATCTGAGCGAGTATCCGGATGCGGTGGTCACGCGTGCCGAGGGCTACAAGAGCAGCTACATGTTCTGGGTGAACGCCACCGGTAACCTGACGCTCCAGAATATCTGCATTGACGGCGGCGCGCAGCGCTGGGCTGCCGAGGACGGCACGCCGTTCTCCAGCTATATCGTCGGCAACTGCACGTCCGGCAAGCTGACGCTGAATGCGGGCACCGAGATCTGCAATACCGTTACGACCAGCAGCAATATTCTCTATCTGCATAACGCCGACTTCACCATGAACGACGGCGCGAGCATCCATGACAACACCTGCAAGACGGCGACGATCGGCCTTTCGACCACGAAAGGCGGCAGCAGCATCGTCCTGAACGGCGGCGAAATTCACCACAATACCGTGACCGATGCCGCGAAGGCAAACGTCAGCGTCTTGAGCGTCCCGGCCGGTGCCATCAGCTTGTCCGGAAGCTCCACGAAGGGCTTTACGACGTTCACAATGAACGGCGGTAAGATCTACGCCAACAATGCCGCTGCCGAGGGCAGCCTGAAGGGCGTGGGCGCGATCCTTGTCGGTCAGTATGTCAATGCCGAATTCAAGGGTGGCGAGATCACCGGCAATGTCGGCGCTACCGCAGGAGCCATCCTGCTGCAGGGCGGCTCGGCAACGAAGCCCAGCAGCTGCACGCTGGAAAACGGCAGGATTTTCGGCAATACCGCCACGGCGGGCGCAGAGTACCAGATCTACGCCCACGGCAGCCTGATCCTTGCGAACCAGAGTATGGTGGAAAGCGAAATTCTGCTGATGAACAGCACGGCCCGTCTGCCGGTTCTCGTGACCTCCGCTCTGAAGCAGCCGCTGCGGCTGAAGCTCGAAGCACAGGTTTACATGAACAAGATCGTTGGCGGCAGCGGCTATACGCTGACCGAGGCCGATCTGGCGAACATTGAGCTGACAGAGCCGCTGGATTCCCATTACAAGCTGTCGGTCGACACGGAAACGAACACGGTTTTCCTGAATGCTTCCCGTGTGGTCGGTACGGTCGTCTATCTCGCGGCCACCGGCAGCGATGCGAACGACGGCAAGACGGCCGAGACCGCCGTCCTGACGTTCGCGCGCGCGAAGGAGCTGCTTATCGAGCGGCAGTCCGCCACGGGGGACAACATTATCAGTATCCCGCCGGCTTCGGCGGGCTCTTCCCCCAAGTGCCTTGTGGTACGCAGCGACGAGACGTGGTCCCTGAAGGGCATTCCGAATGCCTATGTTATGATGGAGAACGACACGAATACCTCTGGCAATCTTGTCGAGGTCCTGAACTGCACACTGACGCTTGAGGACATCACGTTCGACGGCAACCGCTATTATCAGCTCAAGGGCAAGTACGCTACGGCGATCCGCGGTGACTGGAGCGACGGCCAGAAGGCGCAGATCGTCGTTAAGTCCGGCACGGTGTTCCGCGATTTCGACGATGATGCCATCTATGCCTATGGCTCGATCGTTACCATCGAGGACGGCGCAGTCTTTGAGAACATCAGGAAGGGCTCAGCCGTCTTTGCAACAGGATCGGTGCAGAAAACGGACGACAAGTCTTCCGAGGTCATCGTCAACGGCGGAACGTTCCGCAACAACCTCTATTCCTGCCTCAGCATTCTCGGCCAGAGCAAGCTTACTGTGAATGGCGGCCTGTTTGAGAACAACGTCGTCAGTAATACCAAGGGCGGCGCCGCCATTCTCGGCGATTCGGCCGGTGCGGAGATTACAGTGAACGGCGGTATTTACCGCAACAATGCGCTGACGGCGGAGACCGGCACAATGAGCATCGGCACCGTTCTGCTGGCCACGAACGGCTGCAAGGTCACTGTCACGGGCGGCGAATTCTACGGCAATACCTGCGCCTCGGCTGAAAACGGCAACGGCTTTGCCTGCAGCGGCACGAACGCGGCGGACATCACGCTGAAGCTGAAGACCGGAACGGACCTGAGCAATGCCCCGTTCTTCTGGAACAATCCCAGCAAGACGTCCTGCCTGAACATCGCCTCGGCCCTGCCCGGCGCGATGAAGATCGCCTTCCGCAGTGCGCCTGCGGCCGGTACGGTCGTGGCTGCCGGAGCGGACTACACGCTCACGGAGAATGACCTGAGCAACCTGATCAGCCTGAACGAGGGCGTGCGCTTCGCGCTCGTCAACGGCCAGATCGTCACGGCAGAATAAGCAATATCCCCAACGGCCCCGCTGCACCCGCAGCGGGGCCTCAGCTTGTCAAAAAAGTCCCTTTGGACTTTTTCGCCAAGCTGCTTTCAGAATTGCAAAATCAATTTTTGTATCATTATTTTGCAATTCTGCCGCTGCGGCGGGTGATGGAACGCGAAAGGAAACCCT
>ERZ773104.3825-NODE-3825-length-13657-cov-3.110793_pt1 | contig 13657 bp, 8 predicted proteins | sample MGYA00511920_ERZ773104 | MGnify/ENA primary metagenome ERZ773104 (study PRJEB29015, sample SAMEA2737857) | human gut metagenome | biome: human gut; feature: human-associated habitat; material: faeces | place: China | collected 2012 ...
ACGCCGGAGACATCGATAGGCATATCGAATGCCGTTTGAAAAACAAGAGACTCTCGGTGGCGATTAAACGAGCTTTTTTCTTCTTTTCACTTCGGCTTTTAATTTGTTCAGCCATTTGTCGTAGGTCGATTCCTTCAAGAGCATGGTATGGGAGGTTTGCTTTTGATTGACCTCGTTTTTGCGGGTAACGGTCAGTTCGTTCCGGTAAAGAGAGAGCTTTACCTCCGTACGTTTGTCGGAAAGCGGTAGAATGAGGAATACGGCTTCGGTCGATTCCCTTTCGGTAGCTGTGCCGAAGGTTTTTAAATTCCTTTCTACATCGTCCCGCTCGGTGTGTCGTGTGCCTCGTATGATTCCGCTCTCTTTGTCGGCTTGCACGATAGTGAACTGCTCGGCTTGTAGAAGCGATAAGGTCGAATAAAATACCATGTCGTGGTTTTCGTCGAAATATTCCGATGTAATTCGGGTAACATCGTCGGAAGATAGTTCTTTGAATAAACTGCAAGAGGAGAGAAACAGGAGCGAAACGAGTAAAGACAGTTTGGATAATCGACTCATAAAATGTTTATTTATAAATATATCCCGGAAGTCATTCCGGGATATATTCGGCAATTTTAGTATTGTTTGATGGCTTTCTCAAAGTTAGCGTTTTTATCCAAAGGAATTAAGCTGAATCCGTAAGAAATTTTTCCGGGAGCTAAATTGATTTGATATTCCTCATGAGGCTGAGCGCCCCAAGAGTGGTCGCCTCCGACTCCCATCATACGATAATCGATGAACAGGTCGACCAGTTCGGCCGGCTTGGGATCGCAGTTGTGACGTTGCCGGGGATTTTCGGGACGCTGACGACCGTCGTCACGATGGTCTCCGCTATCGAACGATTCGAGGGGATAGTTCGAAACATTGAATTCCAACAAGCTGTCGGCGACGATTAGCAAAGCGTTCTTTTTGCCTGTAAGAGCAAACCAGCTCACATCGGTGCGATGGTTGTTTTCTTGCGGACGTACATACGGCTCGTAAAGGTCGGCTATGTTGGCTTCGTATCGTCCGATAAAACAACTGGTACGACGGTCTATGTAGTTTTCCCACGGTCCTCGGCCATAGTATTCCAACCGGGTGAATGAGTCGGGTAACTGCATACGCAATCCTACGCGGGGAATCATGGGCGCTTGGAGATCGGATACCTCGAACGTGTTGTCTACCTTGATAACTCCGTTACCGAATATCGTATAGGAGATTTCCCATTCCGACCGGGTTTGCGGGTAAAGGTATCGGCAAACGACACGAACGTTATCGTTCTCTTTTTTATCGATGGAGAACGAACGGGCGACAGGGGGCTGTTGGAAGGCTTCTTTCCATTTACCCAATAGTTTGGGTGAGTTATAGCCGTAGTCGTTGTCTAACGGAGCTCTCCAAAAAGCGGGGCGGAGTCCGAATCCGTCGAGGATATATTCGGTTCCTTTATACCGGTACGAGGTGATCAAGCCGCTGTTTTTGTCGAATGTAACACTGAAATTCTTGCCGGAGAAAATCGTCTTATCTCCATTATCGGTTTGTGCGACGACTCCTTGATCGGGTTTTGCAACTGGCTTGATAGCCGGTTTGACCGAGATTTGTTCGCGTGCTACGACATAACCTTGCGGAAGGAAAGGTTCCGCTTTTTTCTGTCTGGCCTCGAATTCGATTTGATAGTCTACGGTTTCTTTATCCATATTCGGCAGCCCGTTCAATGCAACCGTACATTTTTGACGCGGACGCAACGAGACGGCGAATTTCCCGGTTTTCAATACTTTCCCGTTCCCTTTTACCGCATAGGCGAAATCGTATTTGTCGAGGTCTGTGAAGAAAAATTCGTTTTGAACGTCGATCGTTCCTTTCGTTCGGTCGAAGTTCTTGAATTTGATATTTTGATAAACCTTGCCCATTTCAATGGTCTGCGGTTTTATTTTCCGGTCGGGATATACGATACCATTGATACAGAAATCTCCATCGGAGGGAGTTCCGGTATCTCCGTAATCACCGCCGTAAGCCCAGAATTTTTCGCCTTTTTCATTTGTCTTTTCGAGTCCTTGATCTACCCAGTCCCATATACAGCCGCCTTGAAGAAGATCGTATTTTTCGATGATATCCCAATAATCTTGGAAGTTTCCTAAACTGTTCCCCATAGCGTGGGCATATTCACAGAGGATAAGAGGCCGATGCGATTTGGGGTTAAGAGCATATGCTTCGATTCCTTTCGGGGAAATATACATGGGGCAAACGATATCCGTATTCCATTCATGTTCGGCACGTTCGTATTGAACCGGACGGGACGGATCCCGTTGTTTCAGCCACAAATAGGTTTCATAAAAACAGTAACCGTTCCCCGCCTCGTTCCCCAAAGACCATGTGATGATAGACGGGTGGTTTTTATCCCGTTCTACCATGTCTTTAAGACGGTCTAAATGAGCCGGTAAATAGAGAGGATTGTTACCGAGACTTCCTCCGGCTTGTAAGCTATACCCCATGCCATGAGTCTCGATGTTGGCTTCGTCGATGACATAGAATCCGTATTCGTCGCATAGTTCATAAAATCTTTTTTGTTGAGGATAGTGACAAGTGCGAACCGTATTTACATTGTATTTTTTCCAAAGCTCGAAATCTTTGAGCATGGTTTCTTCGGTTATGTAATGACCGGTAAGCGGGTCGTGCTCGTGTACGTTAACCCCCTTTACAAGGATAGGTTGCCCGTTGACTAACAGTTGTTTGTTCTTGATTTCGACGGTGCGGAACCCTATACGGGAAGGAATGCATTCTTCGATTTTCCCTGTTTCATCGGCAGTCGAAATAAGTAGTGTGTATAGATTCGGAGTCTCGGCGGTCCATGCTTTTACGTCGTTTATCGTTTCTGCAAAAGAGACGGATTGTGAACTGTTCTTGTCGAGTTTTATCGCTTTTTCCCCGTGGGCTACGGTTTGTTCGGCGTGGTCGATGAGTCGATACGAAACGGAAATGGAACGCGCCTTAACTTCGTCGTTTTGTACTTTTACATCGAGTTTGAATACCCCGTTCTTGAATGATGAGTCGAGAGGTGTTTGTACTTCGAAATCGGCGATTCGGGTTTGCGGCTGGGCATAGAGATATACGTCTCTTTCAAATCCGGTCAGCCTCCAAAAGTCCTGTCCCTCGAAATAATTGGCATCGGAGAATCTGTGCATTTGTACGGCTAAGGTATTTTCCCCGGGTTTTACGACAGGAGTTATATCGAATTGTACCGGAACTTTCCCTGCTTTCGACATACCTATGAATTCACCGTTCAGATAGAAGTAAGCAGCACCTTTTACCGCATCGGCGCTTAGAAAGATTCTTTTTCCTTTCCAGTTTGTGGGGAGGGCGAAATCCCGGCGGTATGTACCGGTCGGGTTCCACGCTTCGGGAACCATAGGAGGATTGGGCTCTTGGAGATATTTGTCGAATCCCGGAGATACGAATTCATACCCTACATTTACATAGATAGGGTCGCCGAATCCTTGCAGCTCCCAGTTTCCGGGGACTTTTATCTCTTTCCAATCGGCGGTGTTAAAATCGGGCTCCATGAAATTCATGGGTCTTTCTTTGAATTTTTCGGTATAATGGAATTTCCATGTCCCGTTCAAAGGTAGGTAGAAACTTCCGTTCGCCTTGTCCTTGTTCAAAGCCGATGTCTCGTCGATGTAAGAGGTGAAACTGGCGTGAGGCGGCAGCTTGTTGATACTGAGTAATTGCGGGTCGGTAATTTCGGCAAATCGATTTTCTTGCTGTTGTCCGAAGATAGGTGCGGATAACAGGCAAGCGGCCGATAGAAATAGCACAATGTTCTTCATGTCGTTTATCGTTTTTATTTGTGAATAGTGTGTTATTTATTATAGACGGTCATTCACCTCGATATGAGGACGGAGATTGTCCGGTATTTTGTTTAAAAAATTTGCCGAAGAAAGATTGATTGGCAAAGTTCAGTTCTTCCGAAATTTCTTGGATACTTAGCGTCGTGGTTTTTAGGAGTTGTTTGGCGGCCATAATAACGACGTCGGAAATGATCTCGTGAGCGGTCTTGTGACTTAATTGCTTGATGACCGAGGATAAATGCTTGGGCGATATACAGAGTTTATCGGCATAAAAATCGACGCTGCGATTTTCTTTATAATGCTGGGTAAGCAAGGAGAGAAACCTCCATAGAATATCTTCTTTACGGGATATTTTCAATTTCTTGCGTTCTACCCGTATGGCAAACATTTGGTTTAACTCCAAGATGAAAGCAGAAATAAGAGAACGTATGATCGCATAGTTTACGTGGGCCTCGTATCTGTTTTGTATCAGACGAAAATAGCCTTCGACCACTATCGACTCATTCGCTGAAAGGGACGTATGCGGGTGTCTGGCGATATAGGTACTTAACGAGAAAATGGTTTCCAAGTCCAAAAAAGCATTTCTTTCTTTGGGCGAATGTTCTCTCATCGAGAGATAACGTGCCTGAAAGTCGCTGCTCGTTTTTATCGGTTTCCAAATCGTGGTGGGGTAGAGGAACGCGATACTACCGGGTTCGAGTACATATTCTGTAAAGTTCAGTTGCACGGTTTTACAACCTCGGGTACATAATACGATCGTAAGTTTGTCGGAAGATGTGAGTAATGTATTATCCTCGGAAGAGGAAGCGGGCCTTTCAAAAGAAAGTAGAAAATGTTCCTGCGTTTGCGGATTTAGATTCGTATCCGTAGATTTTGGAGGCATTTGCATATGGTATCCTTCATAAAGTCAATACGGACAAAGATAAAAATTTTATCTGAATCGGACAACCCGATATGGGCGATTCGCTCAAATTAATATTAAGAGTTTGAGAAATATAAAAGAAAGAGTTTTCTGAATTTCAGAAAACTCTTTTATGGTTTAATATAGTTTAACGAGTTCGGCGAACGGAGCGTACGGGGGCAGCAGATGATTTTTTTTGTTTCGGCTGTTTCTGCTTTTTTACTTTCGCCTCTTTTTGTTTTTTTGCCCGTGAAGAACGAGCGGTGCGGCTTTTCTCTTTCTTTTGTTTGTCATTGTCGAGCGTTTCTCCGTTTTCTTTTGCTTCTTTGGCCGCTTGCTCTTCTTTGGCTTTCGCTATTTCTTCGGGGGAGGGAACCCATAGATTTTCATTAAAGTTTTTCAGTTGTTTTTCTATGCTGTCTTGTGCTTGTTTCCGAATGGAGTCATTGGGATACATTTGCATGAGCGACTGGTTCCGCAGGTTTTGGGTTTTGTAGATTTCCCCTTCGTACATTCGCATTTGGAAGTAATCGTCGTAGTTGTATTGCTGTACGTTGTTTTCGTTGCTCGCCAAGATGTATTGGCGTGCGATGTAGGGGCGTATGTCGTTGTATTTAACCCAGAACATGGGGTATTTGACTGCTTCGCCTCCGAAGTCGCCCGTACGGTGAAGTACCGGGCAGATGGCCTCGATGGACGGTTTTACCTGCGAGGTGCGGCGGTCGAATATCCATTTTACTTTGATGCGATATTCGTCGGTGAATATTTCTCGTCCATCGAGGTATTCGTATGCCGGTATCTGGTTGTTCGCCAAAAGTTTCATGACAATTCTGAAAAGATTCTCCTGATTTTCGGTGGACTCTTCGGGATAATAGAGCGGCATGTTTTTTTCTTTGTTCAAGTCGATTTGCCGATAGATTACCCTCATCCACGGAATGTCGGCATCCGATGCATCCTGAGTGTCATAAAGCGACTGAGCCCGGACGCTGAGTTGGTTGTTTGTCTTTTTCGAGTCGTCGGTATCGCTTTTTTTGATTACTTGTGCATGACTCCCTATTGCCGACCATAGCAGGCAGAGGGTCAAACAGCTTTTTATCAGGGTATTCATATTTGCTGAATTATATTTCATATTGGCCTTAGTTTACAATTACTTCGATAGGTGACAGATCGCGTTCTATACCATCGGGGCCGACGGCGCGGACTCTCGATATATAGAACCGTTTTCCTCTCGATAGTCTGCGGAACGAATCTTTCTGTCGTTGAGAGAAATTGGCTCCGTCGGAAACTTCGGGAATCGCATTTCCCATAGAGTCGAAAAAGACCGTTTCGAATCGCAGTACCCGATAGGTGACGTTCAACAGGTCGTCGTCGATTGCGGCTTGAATACCGGGCGCAGAAAGCAGTCGTGTTTTGGGGAAAGGTTTCCCTCCTTTGTATTTTTGTTCGTAATCGTTTGCATCTTTATAGGCGATGAATGGCATAGGGTCGGGGAGTTGCCGTACCCGGAACTGAGTGTTGGCGACTGTTTGCGCCCGCCCGTCCATTGTGGCGGTTACGGTTATTACCGCGTCTTGTCCTACTTTCGCCGGTTTGGCTATCCAGTTGTCACCTTGACGGGTGAGAGTGCCGTTCGTCATCGTAGCTTGAATGGCGTGATTGGGGATGCCGGGAACCGATATGCTGATAGGGTTACCGATACCTGCATACAGAACATTCATCAAAGTCGCCGATATGGTCGCACTCGGCTCTACCACGGTGTAGGACGAAGAGAATTCGTGACGGGTCATGGAGCCGTCGCCGCGCGGAACTTCGAGATAGCCTTGAAAATCGAATATTCCGGTGCTTCCACAGACGAATTCATATAAACCGTTATTTTCGGGAGGGAGTTGTTTTCCGTTGATGTATATGGCCGGTCGCTGGGTCGTATCGATAGCTGCCAGAACGATGTTGGCACTATATTTCCCGCCTCTCATAATGTTTTTCGAATTGGGAATAACGAACGCGTTCAACTGGTTGACACGTACGTCTCCTTCGTCGATGTTATTGATAAGGGTGTGCAGCGCTTCGCTTTCGGCATACCGCACGTCGCTCTGTATTTTCGTCAGAATGGTTACGGCGGCGATTACCGGCATATTTTCGAACAGCGTCGTTTCCCACATGGAGGGGGCTTGGGTTCTGTTGCCCGAGTGAATGGTGGTCGAAAGGTAGTTTTCGATCGCTGCTCTTTTGATGGAGTCGGTCATGAGACTGCCGATGAGATTGCGGTAGTCGTCTATCTCCTTTCTCAATTTCATTCCTTGCTTCTGGGCAGGGGACAACATGATGTATGACGCTGCTTCGAGGTCGTCCTGATGTTCGATATTATTTACATCGCCGTCTTTACCGTCGGCTTTCTTGACGATTACGTTTTTCAGTGAGTCGATGTAGTCGTACAAGAGGGCGGTCTGTTTTTTTACTTCCAGCGATTTTTTGTACCACGGTCCTCCTTTTTCGGGATTCTGACTGTTGAAGTCGGCCAGTTTTTGGTAGAGGACATCGTTTTGCAGCGAAGCATTCGAAGTAGACCTTTCCAATCCGTCTTCAACTTGCTTGAATCCGTTGAGCACATCGGACGACACGTTGAGGGCCAGCATGGCAGTGAGGACGATATACATGAGGTTTATCATCTTCTGCCGGGGTGTAAGTCTGTTGTTATTCGATGCCATGTGTTATTTTTGTTCGGTGTCGTCTTTCGGTTTTTCGGGCATTTCCACGGGAGCTCCTCCCATGGGTCGGTACATGTTGATGGTCATTGCCGTGATCATCTTTTCGTAAACCGAATTGAGTTGCTGTATATACTGTGTCATTTTTTCGGTTGCTTCGCAATAACGGGAGCTATCGGAAGCGGAGCGTTCGTACATGTCGCGAATGTTTTTCAGCCCGTTGTTTACACGGTCTATATTATCGAGTTGCGAACTGATGCTCTTCAACTGTATCTCATAGATGGTGTTCAGCCCACTAATGTTACGGTTGAGCGTTTCCATACCCGAAACATATCCTTGCGAGGTGTCGGATATTCCTTCGGAGTTTTCCGTGATGTTGCGGTAGGATTGCAAGAGGGTGTTCGATACGGCGGTGAGGCTCTCGGTCGCACTTCTTAATTGTTCCATTTGTTCAGCTATACCGGAGAGTTGGGTGAGGTATTGTTGGGTTGCGTCGGTCAGTTCTGCCATACGCGAGAGTTGATCGGCGGCAGCCGACATTTTTTGAATACTATCGGTGAGGCTTTGCGTGTCGGCGTCGCTTAAATTGAGGCCTTCGGGTATTCCCACAGCTCTTTTGGCATCGGACGGGGTGATATCGGAATAGTTCCCTCCGTTACTACCTCCGCCTTTGCCGTTTCCACCGATAATGACGGTTCCTTTCCCTCCTGAAAATTCGGGCCGGTCTTCGGGGTTTTTACTATTTAGTACGGGAAAAACTTCTTCCCAATGATATGTTTTCGGGGGAGTGTCGAAGGCGGATAGAATGAACATGAGCACTTCTGTTCCCATACCGATAGAAAGCAAGAGACTGCCTCCGGGGAGGTGCAGGATTTTGAACAGAGCACCCCAGATTACAATCGCAGCACCTATACTGTATGCGAAATTGAAAAATCGTTGTCCTTTATCGCTGGATAAGAACTTTTCAATACTGTTTTTATATCTTTTGTATTTTCCCATGATCCTTGATGATTGGTTTTATCGGGTTTTGATATTATCTTTTTGCTTTTGCGAATCCGATTTGAGAGCGAACGCAACGGAATCCGATATAGGATCGTTGTTCGTTTTGGTATTCCCACATGCGGATATCGGAACGAATGAAGTTGGAAACGTCTTTCCACGAACCGCCCCGGACTACTTTGCGTTTCATGCGGTAGGGGTCTTCTTTGGCCGCATTATATTTGTATTCGGGGTTAAGGTCGCTGGTGTTTTGCGATACGGCTTCGGTATAGGCTGTCGAAGTCCATTCCGATACGTTACCGGCCATGTCGTATAATCCGAACTCGTTCGGGGAATAGGAGCCTACCGGTGAAGTGATGAGGTTTCCGTCTTTCACGTAATTCCCGTCATCGGGCTTGAAGTTGGCATAGAAACACCCTTTTTCGGCCATAGGCAGGTTACCCGTCCACGGGAATTTATTTTCGTTTTTCCCGGCTCTTGCCGCATATTCCCATTCGGCTTCGGTGGGAAGTCTGTACGGTTCGATAACAACGGCGTTACGTCCCACCGAACCTTTCAAGAGCGCGGTACGCCAAGCGCAGAATGCATTCGCTTGTTCCCACGAAACTCCTACGACCGGATAGTCGTTATAGCCGGCATGGGAGAAATAGAGTCTCACGTATGGCTCGTTGTAGGCATTCTCGAAATCGTTTACCCATACGGTGGTATCGGGGTAGATATTGACGATGTAGGTATTGAGGAAGTCAAACTCGCTGCCTAATGGCCGTGTGATGGTCTCGCGAATGATACGCCCGTCTTCGTCGATATATGCGGTATCTTTGGATATCATTACTATTTCATCGTAGTCGGGGGTATGGTCGGTGTTGAGGTCACGGCGTGCCGGGTCGAGACGATTCTTCCGTTTGGATGCCTCGGTGTGGTCGAAGATCTCGTAGCGGTAGTTCATTTGGGCGGCATCGAGTTGGCGCTCTCCCGTAATGGGGTTAATTCTGTACACGCTTTCGATGGCTCGCGCTTCGTCTTCATTGGGATTTCTCCACGGAATGGCTTTATCCCAATTCAACCGAGGCTTGATGGGGTTTCCCTCCCGGTCTTCTTCGATTTTGAACACTTCGTTACCTCCATAGGCGGGATCGGCGAGGCGTTCCCGAATGATAGAGTCGCGTACCCAGAATACAAATTGTTTGTATTTTGAGTTGGTGATTTCCGTTTCGTCCATCCAGAAGGCATCGATAGAGACAGCCCTCGGTTCTTGTTGTGTTCCCCAAATACTGTCCTTCTCGGCCGGTCCCATTTTATAGGATCCACGAGAAATGAGAACCATACCGTAGGGTGTAGGCTCATTCCATGCCGTACCTCCGACACCTGTAACTTCACCGCTATGGCGCGACGAAGGTGCGCATGCTGCGACGAGAATGGCAAGGGTGATATACACGATTATCTTTTTCATAGGCTACATTATGCGTATGCTTTTGTGTTTATTTTTATTTTTATCGGACAGGTCGAGTTTCAAACTGTATCCGAGAAATACTTCGTGGCTTCCGCTACTGGCTTTTACAATGGCCGATACCGGGTAGTCGTAGGCATATCCCGCTATAAAGTTTTTATATTCCGCACCTATCATAAATATACATGCGTCTTTCCAGCGATATGAAAGGCCTCCCCAGAACAGTTTGTTGTATTTTACACGGCAGGATAACTCGTACTGCGTGATGTTGAGGTTGCTTTTCACCATCATGGAGGGCTGCACTTCATATAACGTGTTTTTAATGGGAATATTGCTCCCGGCGATAAAATAATAGGATCTGCCGATGTATGTTTCGTATTTGTCTTCAAAGGTGATCGATGGCTCGTTGAGGTGGGAGACCGAAATTCCCGCATAGAACCACGGGTGGGTGTACCATGCCCCGAAAGACATATCGAACGACATGCCTTGCAACTCGGTAGTGGGGATTCCGTCGTCGGTGGCTTGATGGTAATCGCTCGTGGGTATGCTGACTTGTGTGCCGTCGAAACGTTCGTCGAGCATTCCCAGTTGTATGCCGAGGCTGAGTACTCCTTTCCATAATTTGATTTTGAAGGCATATTGCGCTCCTAAAATCAGATGGGAGTATAGCCCTTCGGTTTCGGAAGTGACGACCAGTCCTACTCCGTGGTTCTGTTTCAAGAATTTGAAAGGCATGTCGCCTGTCACGAAATAGGTTTGAGGGGCTCCCGGCATACCTATCCATTGTTGCCGGGTGGAGGTGAGTATGTTGAGTTTGTCGGAACTTCCCGCAGCCGCCGGATTGTAATAGCCGGGCAGAGCCCAGTATTGGCTGAACTGCGTATCGATCTGAGCCTTTGCTGTGGCAAAGACCAAACAACACAGGGTTAGAATAACGATTCTTACAATCTGCATACTCTCTTTTCCAGACTTTTCGGGGGGGGTACACACCGAAGTCCGGATATTTATAATAACTGAAAATAGCCTTTAAAATTGTTTGACACAACTGTTTTCGGATGCGAAATTACGAAAAGAGAAAATATATGAGTGCTTTTTCGCTCCGAAAAATGCGAGACCCGTCCCGCAGAGCTTATCTTGTTCACAAAAAGATAAGCTCGATCGAGTTTTTTGCTTTCGACTTTCATTATCTTTGGATAAGATAGGCTGCGGTTCGGTATTGTCAAATTGAAAACTACGTTTTCATTTGCCACTACACTCACCTTTCGCTATCTTTGTACATGTGAAGATAGGATTGCAGTTCAGTATAGTCAAATCGGAAACGGGATTTCCATTTGCCTCTGCACTCACCTTTCGCTATCTTTGTGAGTACGAAGATAGGCTGCGGTTCGGCATAGTCAAATCGGAAACAAGGTTTTCGTTTGTCTCTGCACTCACCTTTCACTATCTTTGTGGAGCATAAGGTTATCGACTTTCATTTAGCTGATGGAGGAGAATTTGAAGAGAAAGACGACGAAAGCGCTCGTGTGGAGCACGGCCGACAAGTTGGGACAGCAGTTGTTCTATCTTGTCGCCGGTATTATTCTCGCTCGTCAACTTTCTCCTGAGGATTATGGCAAGGTGGGGGTTCTCACGATATTTATCGCCTTGTCGGGGATATTGATCGACAGCGGTTTTTCTTCGGCTTTGATTCGGAAAAAGGAGGCTACTCAGGCCGATTACAGCACGGTGTTTTATGTGAATGTGGCAATCAGTTGCGTGCTGTATGGTTTGTTGTATGCAGCAGCTCCTTATATTGCAGTGTTTTTTAAAGTCCCTGATTTGATATATATCTGCCGGATTTTGTTTCTCGTGATTCCGTTGAATGCACTTTCCCTTATACAGCAGACTTTGTTGTTGAAGCATTTCAAGCTCTCTGTAAGCGCTCGTGTCAATTTGTGGTCGTTGGGTATCGCTTCGGTCGTTGCCATTGCGATGGCTTACGGCGGTATGGGAGTCTGGTCGTTGGTGGCTCAGACACTCGGACTCTCGTTTTTCAGGGCTGTTTTTTTCTGGGTGTTTAACGACTGGCGTCCCCGATGGATATTTCGCATGGCTTCGTTGCGGGAGTTTTTCGGATATAGTTCCAACTTGGTCGTTTCGGGTATTATCAACAATGTGTTTAACAAGATATATCCCATTATCATCGGTAAGTTTTATGGTATGACACAGACCGGCTACTATACTCAGGCCGACAAGTATCAGGATATAGCTTCTTCGCTTATCAGCAATATATTCCGTTCGGTCGCTTTCCCTGTTTTCTCGAAGGTGCAAGACGATTTGCAACGGTTGAAACGGATTTGCCGGAAGAATGTACGGGCCATTGCGTTTTTCATTTTTCCTATCATGCTGTTGATGGTCGTCGTTTCGTATCCGCTCATATCGATCATGTTGAAAGAGCAATGGGTTCCGTCCGTGCCGTATTTCCGCCTGCTTTGTTTTTCGGGAATATGCTCTCCGTTTATTATTTTGTTTTTCGATTTGTTCAATAGTCTGGGCTATTCCCGGCTGAATTTACAACTGGAAATCGGGAAAAAGATTTATTTGTTTGCGGGTATCGCTTTGTTTTATTCTTCGGGTATTTTGTGGCTGATAGGGTGGTGGATTTCTTATTCGGTGTTGTCTCTGGTGGCTTCGATCTTTTTTGCTCGTCGCTTTCTTGGATATGGTTTCGGGGAGTATGTGAAAGATATTTTTCCGTATTTTATCTTGGCGTTGGCGTCGGCGATACTTTCGTGCGGTGTTTATCTGCTTTTGCCGAGCGATTTGTGGCGGTTGTGTCTTGTCCCGGTCGTTTATGTCGTTTTGTATTTGGGCGGAGCATACATGTTGAAATTGGAGATGTTGCAGGAGATGCTGTCGATGTTGAAGAGTCGTGTGAAGAGAGGAGGTGAAGCGTGAACGAGGTAGCAGTTGCTCGACCGAGGGTCTTGACGGTGATCGTTTCGTATAATTTCGAGCCGTGGATCGAACGATGTCTGAGTAGTATTCGGGATTCGGATTACCCCTCGGACCTTGTGGTAATCGATAATGCTTCGACCGACCGGACGGTGTCGATCATCGCCGAGAGGTATCGATGGATTCGTCTTGTGCGGAGTAGGAAAAATCTCGGATTCGGACAAGCGAATAACATCGGCATGAGAATGGCGTTGGAGGAGAATTACGATTATGTGTTTCTCGTGAATCAGGATGCGTGGATAGAACCGAATACGGTGGGGACTTTGGTGGGGTTGGCAGAAAAATATCCCGATTACGGAGTGCTTTCGCCGGTACATCTTGACGGGAAGGGGGAGCACCTCGACGGTTCGTTCGCCAAGTATGTGGGGGGAGCATCGGCGGTTTCATCGAAAAAATCGGATATCGTCGAAGCGGCTTTCGTTAATGCTGCTTTCTGGTTTATCCCGGCGTCGGCGTTGAAAAAGGTGGGAGGTTTTTCGCCGTTGTTTTTTCATTACGGCGAAGATGTGGACTATATTCACCGAATGCGATTCTATGGTTATCGGGTGGGATACACTCCGTTGACTTCGGGGTGCCATGACCGGCAAAATCGACCGATTACCCGCGAGACACAAATGAAATTGGACAGGGTTTATTATTTGTCGGTTGTTTCGGATTTAAATTCGGGACTGGCTAAGTGTTTGTGGGGGGGATTAGCTCCTTTGAAACCGGGTATGCTCGCTTTATTGCGGGGAAGATTCAAAGAATTTTG
>ERZ773104.3845-NODE-3845-length-13563-cov-4.715650_pt1 | contig 13563 bp, 9 predicted proteins | sample MGYA00511920_ERZ773104 | MGnify/ENA primary metagenome ERZ773104 (study PRJEB29015, sample SAMEA2737857) | human gut metagenome | biome: human gut; feature: human-associated habitat; material: faeces | place: China | collected 2012 ...
TTGATTATACAGACAAGGAGGTGACTGTTATGATCAGTAGTGTATATAGCTACTACCTGTCCCAGTACGGACACAGGATGAATTCCAAGTATGATACCCATACAAGATCCCAGCTTAAAAACACATACAGCAAGGTTGTAAAGATTAACAGCCAGACCCCTGTATACAAGCTTGACTTATCGAGCGCTGCCCAGAAATATGCAATAGACCTTAAGGAAAACGCACGTGCTCTTGAGAATATAACCCAGGACTTATCAGACAGCTCAAACGGTGAGATGACATTTAAAAAATCTGCTGTGTCAAGCAATTCTGATGCTGTATCAGCACAGTACATCGGAGATTCGAGCCTTGCCTCAGATGATGAATCATTTGACATAAATGTAAAGCAGCTTGCAGCATCCCAGATTAATACCGGCAACTATCTGCATCCTCGCTCCAGACTTGTAAAAGAGGGTGATTATTCCTTTGATCTGTCTATTAATAATGTAACTTATGAATTCCAGTTTAGTGTGGAGAGCAGTGAAACCTTAAACAACATACAGAATAAGCTTGCAAGGCTTATAAACAGATCAAACATCGGACTTACTGCAACTATCAAGGAAGACAGTCTTGGCAACACAGCCATAAACATAGAGTCCGAAGCAACCGGAATCAGCGGTTCCTCACCTGTTATATTCAAGATTGAACCAAGCCAGAACAGCGATAAGACTGATGTATCTGCCAACGCTGCATTGATAAGCACTCTTGGACTTGACCGTGTTGCACAATATCCTTCAAACGCAATATTTAACATAAACGATGAAGAACGTTCTTCCATGAATAACCTTGTAACAATCAACAAGTCATATGCACTTGAACTTTCAGAGGTTACAGATAATCCAGTAACTATCAGTCTCAAAGCTGATGCTGATTCAATAGCAGAAAGTATTAATGAACTGGTATCAGGATATAACAATCTTATATCTGCTGCCAACGACAAAGCCAACAATCAGTTCCAGGGTACAGAACGCCTTCACAAAGAAATAACTGCTATAGCACGTTCACACAAAAAACAGCTTGAAAGCAACGGACTTACTCTTAACAAGGATGGAACAATAAGCACTAACAAAGAAGTTCTAAGCAAGGCTGCTGATGACAACCAGTTAAGCAAAGTTTTTGAAAGTCTTAACTCATTCAAAGACTCTATTAAAACAAAGGCTGAAAATATAGCACTTAATCCTATGGACTATGTCAACAATAAGATTATTGCTTATAAAAACCCTACCCGTACATACAATGATCCGTATAACCTTTCAGCTTATACTGGCATGATGTTTAACGGATACATATAAATATATTGTTTAGCACAGTTGATTCATATTATTTATTTTGATGTATTTTATTGATGTATTTATATTGACGAACGGACGCTATAAGGCTTGTGAGGTATTTTAAGAATAATGCTACAGTCACCAGAAAGCTGATTGGATATTTCTAAGATATTCCATGTAGGTATTGTTTACGGACACAACCGCTCATACGAAACATCCATGTTTCGTTTTCGCTCGATTATACATCCATGTATAATCGTTGCTGGATATTGAAGGAATATCTAAGAACTATCACAATCAGCTTTCAAGTGTTCCTTGCGCATTATTCTTAAAATACCTCACAAGCCTTATGGCTGTCTTTGACATAATATAGTATTAAAATTCAACTATGTTGATACAGTGAAAAGCCAGAAAAAAGTGGGATTGAGTACCTCGTGCTCAATCCCACCTATGTATTTTATATTGAAATGGTGAAAATTTGACTCTATTTGCAAAATTGACAATTCAAGTCATATTCGTTGCAAGAACTTAGCGTTTTACACACAATTCCGCCGCTCATGCCTCTCCCCTCTGATTTAGCCACACATTCATTTTCGTAAATTAAGCTAAAGTCAGACAGCATATATGCTGTTGTCCGTTTGTCACCAACTAATATTCAATTAAACAACAATACTGACAAATAAATGTATCTATGCTTCTGTAATATTCTTTGCTGCCTCTCCATAAGCCTTTATGAAGTCCTTTATATCTTCAAGTGCTGCTGCCTTATCTTCATCAACACTTCCCTTAAGTGCAGCTCCAAGCTTCCCAACCGCTTTATTTACCTCTGTTTCATCTATATCTGAGTGTTCCTTTACAAGCGTGCGTGTTGCGTTATACATCTCTAATGTGTTGTTAACCGCATCTACTGTCATTCTAAGATACTCATCTGTATCATCCTTCTTAGCACCTTTAAGCTCAGGAATAACAGTATCTATACTGTGAAGCACCTTCATGCAATAATCCTTAGCTTCTCCTAACACCTCTAACTGCTTACTTCTTATATCCTCCATGATATACTACCTCTCATCCTAATAATAATATTATTATACCATCATGTTTACTATCGGTTCATAATACACGATAAATATATCGGCACACGCCAGTCATTCTTAACCCCGGCATACCAGATATCACCCTTTATCCATAAGCTGTCTATCCAACATCTGTCAGATCAACCATTAAATCATCAACAGCATCCTGATCTATATCTCCATTATCAAGTCTTGGCAACGGCTCCTTTATAAGCTTAACCTTCTGTATCTCCCAGCGGAAACCCTTTCTTTCATTATATCTGTTGATAAGCCTTACAAAACGGTCTATCCTTGCTTCCTTATCTATAGGTACTATCAATGCTGTGAGTTTATCATTATACAAGGTTACATAACTTTCTGAAACACCATCAAGTGCTGTGATTTCCCTTATTGTAACAGTACGGCTTATCTTCTCACCTGTTGGAAGAAGAATAATCTCAGGGTTACGCTTAAGAAGCACAAGACGTCCCTTCTCGTTAATCCTTCCAAGATCACCTGTATGATACACACCATCCTTTAGTACACGTGCAGTATAGGCTTCATCCTTATCATAACCATTCATGACACAATCTCCGCTGACAAGAATCTCACCATCAGCTGCGATTGTAACCTGCGTTTCACCAAACAGCTTATAAGTACCGTCCATTGTATCATTTATTCCTATACAGCCAGATGTTTCTGTCATGCCATATACATTATATACCTTTAAGTCCCTGTCACTTAAAGCCTCAAAAAGCCTGAACGGACAGCTGGCACCACCGATAATAACCGTCCTTAAATCGTTGTTAAATGCTTTGATTCTCTTTAAATAATCTATCATAGATGGTGAACCAGGAAGAATTGTAGGATTATAATAATATGTGTCCGCATCTATATGCCTTAAGCCTCTTCCTATGCACACACACGCACCATTATGCAACGGCCATATAAGACTATATATATAACCAAATATATGATGAAGTGCTATCTGTGCCAGAACCTTATCATTCTCTTCGCATAAGCAGAACTCATTAATCTCATTGATAGTATTAAAAATATTAGATACAGTAAGGACTACTGCTTTATCACACTCCTGTGGAACAGCCGTAAGCATAAGTATATTGCCCTCCACAGCCGAATCCTCATCATACACAAAGCCTTCCACATCATCCTTTTCGGCATCCGGTATCATAATTGCGTTACTATCTGCAAGAATATACTGATTCGTAGATGTAAGTACATAGTCAACTCCGACCTTTTTAAGTATATCGTTGCGGGTATTCTGTGGCAGAAAGAAATCAACAAGCATAACATCCTTACCAGCAAGTATTATACCAAACATATTAACAATCCACCTGTATGATGAAGGTCCATATAGTGCAATACGGTTTCCTGTAAATCTCTTAAGGTGAAGTGCTTTCTTACATACATCCTCAAAAAGCTTGCTATATGAAATAGTCATAGTATCATATATTATAGCTTCCTTATTAGGATATTTCTCTGCATTATTTTTAAGCATTTTATAAAATGAATTAAGCTTTTCCATAATCTGTACAACCTGCCTCTTATAATCTTTCTCAATATGCATTACTAAATTCTCATAATCTGGCTTTATGATATTACTTATATGCCTTTATTGTAAGTTAATCAATGATTTTATACAAGCATAATTATAACATTCCTGACAAAATTTTATTCATTCTTTTTTCAAATGTACATTCACTCTTTACCTTTTCATATCCATTGCACGCTATCCTTCGGCGCTCATCATCATGTGACAGATAATAATCCACCTTTGCAATAAGATCAGGAATATCCTCATATATCACAAGCTCCCTTCCATCCTCAAAGTTCTCTGCTATCTCCTGCTGGTAATTCGTTATAAGAAAGCCTCCACAGCCCAAAACATCAAACACTCTTAATGGAATCCCTGACTGTATAATCTTTAAAGATATATTTAGGTTAATCTTTGCCTGATTAAAAGCAAGCGGCATCTGATTATAATAATCCACCGGACCACACTGGTTAAGTCCTGACAGCCTCTCATCCTTATCAGTTGAATAAAGATTAACCCTGCACCTGTTCTGCAGCAGCGCAAGTGCCTTATAACGCTCTCTCCCTGTAACCTCAGTTGCAAGCGCATAAGTAACCTCCGGCTTAATAACAGAATAAGTTCCACCTGATACTTTCGCAAAATTATCATTGATACATTTCATAATATTATCATTCACACAATCATCTATAACATATCCCCCATATATCTTCTCCTGTGTAGATACTATACCTTCAAGATAGCCCCTTGTATACTCATCCTGATACTTGCTTATATACTGATAATCCGACCTGTAAAGCTTGCCTACAAATGCCACATCACTAATACAAGAATTTCCAACATTGTTTGTAACATTGTTCACAGCATTACCAAATGCATTATTAATAGCCTCGGCAAAGATATCAGTATCAACAGCAAGTGGCATATGTCCAGCACCTCTTACTCCCTGCTTTGCATAGCTTTCAGCCTGGATTCTGTCAAAAAAATATATGATATTGCAGTCATTCTTTAACGCAGCTGTCCTTCTTATATTGACAGGGCAGTCATATACCCATGATATGTACTTAAGCTTCCTGTATCTATCTGTATTAAACTCAGACACTAATCTGCTGCATACATCCGATACCATAGGAATAAAATTCACTGAAAACACAGCATCATATGTAACATTACTATTCTTAAGATAGTCAGACAGCTTTCTCTCAAGCTCATCATCATTATCCCAGTCTTTCATGTCATAGTAAAACACATCATAGCTTACATTCATCTTCTTTAATGCATTCTCTATGCCCTTCTGCATGAATGCGAACCATTGGAAAAATAATATATTCATGTTCCTCTCACCCTCTTTGCTTCTATTGTATACCATCATATAGTATTGTACATTTTTCATGTAGCATCTGTCTATGACACCTGTTACATTCTTATTACATACTTATGATGTTCTCATAATATTATTATGATATTCTCGTAACATTCTTAAGGTATTCTTATAACATTCTTATCATATTCTCATAACATTCTCATGTCAGAACCTTACTGAATTATAATACAATGGAATACCAGTTACGTAAACAATCACTATGAATCCAACGCACAAAATCTTTACTCTATTACTATGAATTAACCCACTCATCTAAACAACCACTATTGCTTTCTTACGAAAATACATTTATATTAAAGATATAAGGCTTGTATGAATATTAAAGAGGAAGCTTATCACTTATAGATGCCAGAATAAAGAGTTACTTTGACAGCACAGCTATATTTAATTTAAGCCTTTAGAAATGAGGTTTTTCATGAAAATATATATATACAGATACGGCAGCATATGCGAGCCTGACATAATAGATTCTTTCAAAAGACTTGGACTTGACGTTCATGAAGAATGTATGGAAATATTTGATAAAAATCTTACTCCGTCTGAATGTATAAAGCGGACAGCTTCTGATATAGTTGACGGCGGCTATAGCTTTGTGTTCACCATCAACTTTTTCCCATGGCTTTCCGAGGTATGCAATATAGCAAATATTGTATACATAAGTCTTATCGTTGACAGTCCCGTGCTTGAGCTGTACTCAGAATCACTATCCAACCCTTGCAACCGTATATTTCTTTTTGACAGCATGCTTTATAAGGAATTCGCACCTTATAATCCAGGTCATGTATTTCATATACCACTTGCGACTAATGTAGCAAGAACTGACAAGGTCATACAAAATGCCAGCATAAGTGAGCGTAAGCACTTTTCAAGTGACATATCCTTTATAGGTTCTACATATCAGGAAAAATGCGACTACAACAAGATAAAGCTTAATGAATATGACACCGGATATGTTGATGGATTAATAGAGGCACAGCTAAAAATATATGGATATAACTTTATAGAAGATGTCATATCTGAGGAATTCGCAGAAAGATTCATAAAAAGCAACTTAGGAACTTATGAATTTCCTGAGAACTCCCGCTGTAACTACAAAGCACTTGTAGCACAGCACTACATAAGTGTCAAGGTTGCAGAGCAGGAAAGACTCCGTGCTCTGCGTATGTTATCAGATTCCTTCAATGTAGACATGTATACAGGCAGTGACACATCATCCATGCCGCACATCAACAACAGAGGCTTTGCCAGATCACTTGAGGAAATGCCGCTCATATTTAATAACAGTAAAATCAACCTTAACATAACCGCCAAATCCATACGCTCCGGTCTTTCGCTACGTGTATTCGACGTGCTTGGCTGCGGTGGCTTCCTTATAACCAACTACCAGGCTGAATTGCCTGAATTCTTTGAAATTGGCAAAGACCTTGTTGCATACGAAAGCATGGAGGACCTTAAAGCAAAATGTGACTACTACCTTAAACATGAGGATGAACGTATGGAAATCGCCAGTCACGGATATGAAACAGTTAAGAAGCTGCATACATATGATACAAGACTTATACAGATGATAGATATGGCATTCCCAGCAAAATGATGAATATAAAAACTGGCTTTGCAGAATCAACTCATGATTAAGAAAATTTTTAAATCTGTCATATATACATGTACATAAACACGTATTTTTAATATAAAAATTCAAAATAAAAAGAAAGGAATGTCAGCTTGTATACACTTTACCCCTTACAGCAGCCATCTATAATAGTGAAAACAACTGATATACAACAAACAAAACATTATGCGTATTCTTGAGTTTGAACATAAACACTTCGGTGTTGAAGATATGAAAGAAATACTTCCTGCCATGGGACATGAACTTACAGTTATATCCACTCCTCTTATACTAGAACGGAGAAGTGAAGAGTTTGATAAGCTGTTTGATAGTCTCATTATAGGAAATAATGATAGCCACAGTAGTAATAGCTATTGTAATACTGACAAGTACTGCAAATATGATGCTGTATTTACATTTAACTACAGCGTTGTCGTATCCAACTGCTGTAACCGCCACAACATCCCTTATATAGCATGGATATATGACAGCCCTCTGCTTACAATATACTCATACACTATAACCAACCCATGCAACCACATATTCCTTTTCGACAGCGCACAGTATATTGAGCTTAAGAATGGTGGAATCAATACAGTATACTATATGCCACTTGCTGCCAACACAGACAGACTGGATAAGCTCACACTGAATGAACATATTCATGAGGTGTTTGACAGTGACATATCTTTTGTAGGCTCCATGTACAACGAAAAAGGAAACTTCTACGACAGAATATATGACAAACTGAATCCTTGGGCGAGAGGCTATCTTGATGCTATCATATCCGCCCAACAGAATGTATATGGAATGAACTTCCTTGAAGATATGCTGTCTGGAACACCAGAAACTAACAAAATACTTGCAGATCTTATGCGTGTGGAGCCCTATACGCCTAACCACGATGGCATAGAAACTCCTGCATACACATATGCCAACTACTTTCTTGCAAGAAAAGTCGCACAGAACGAACGTAAAGCCCTCCTTACTGCTGTATCAGAGCATTTTAAAACAAAGCTGTATACACATAACCAGACACCTGATATGCCGCATGTTATCAATCAAGGACCTATAGACTTCTACGACAACATGCCTTATGTGTTCAAATGCAGCAAAATCAACTTAAATATAACACTCCGAAGCATAAAAAACGGAATTCCGCTCAGATGTATGGATATCATGGGTGCCGGTGGCTTTCTTATGACGAACTTCCAGGCCGACCTGCTTAATCACTTCGTGCCTGATGTTGATTTCGTATACTTTGAATCAAAGGATGACCTCATAAGAAAATGTGATTACTATCTAAAACATGAGGATGAACGTATAAAAATCGCCGCTAACGGGCATAAAAAAGTCCTGCAGCTGCATAACTACAGGACAAGACTTAATGAAATATTTAGTGTATGCGGGCTTTTGTAATGCCCGCATATACTAAATAAATCCAGCTTTTAAGGCTTTTGCTATGATATATTATGTTATAACGTCAAAACATCTTAAGATATATCCCCGTTGCTTTAACCTCTACATATCATATTTCACATCTATTACTATAAAGCTTTACTTTGCTACAAGCATTTATTCTGTTATTACCACTTTTTATTTACCACTTATTATACAATATGTTGATAAAATATAAAATCCTACAACTATTTTTTCACAATACCAAATATCTTCTCCCACGCATTTTTATAATCATACATTTCCATTACTTTTCTATGTCCATTGGCAGCTATTTCACATCTTTCTTTATCGTGGTTCAGATAATATTCAATCTTGTTAAGCATATCTTCATCATTATAGAACAGCACCATATCTTCTCCATCAACAAACAAATCATCTAGCTCCTGCTGGTAATCAGACAGTAGAAAGCCGCCTGCGCCCATTATATCCAACGCTCTTAGTGGAATTCCTTTTCGTATACATCTAAGTGTCAGATTAATATTAATCTTAGAATTATGAAAAACAACTGGCATTTTATGTAAATATTCAAGAGCTCCTTTATTGCATACGTTATGTATAGCCTGTATAGCCGATGTTGTATACAATGTTAATTTATATTTTTCTGCCAACTTCTTAACAATCCTCATCCTATCGTTGCCTGATATTTTCCTGCTTAAAATATTCTTAACAACTTCAGAATCACCTATATGATATTCATCTATATGTGTAAACGATATTATTTTATTTATCTCTTTCATTAAATCTTCATTAACAAGTTCATCCAATAAATCCATTCCAGTAAATAAATTGTTAACGCCTAATATCGCATCAAATCTTCCCTTTAAATAAGCATCCAATCTACCATACAGATCATCATAATCACTTATAGAGTTATACATGCTGCCCATAAATGTAATACCATTATCGTAACACATGCCATTATTAATTTTATAATTCATATGATTTAATTCTGACATTTCACATATTTTGTCTTCATTACTTCCTTTACTTATAAGCTCATTAACACGACTGCAATTCACTGCTAGAGGCATGTGATAAGCATGTTCAACACCTGATTTCTTCAGACGTTCTGCTTCAAAACCATCAAAATGAAATATATAATTATAAGGATTGTAAATCATATCCGAATATAATGTCATGCAAGGACTATCATAACACCATGATACATATTTTATTTTCTTTCTCCATGCGACCTTTGATAACACTGGTAGAAAATTGCAGCTTAAAATACAGTCATATTTTTCTCCATCGTATCCATTGTCCAGCATATTCTCTATGTACTTTATAAACTCTGAATCCGAGATATTATTTTTCAACTTATACTGAAGCTTTGTTACATTAAAGCCAAAGCTGACAAGCGTACTAAAAATATCATCGCTAATAATTTCCTGCCATGTATAATATAAAATATTCATTAGTTAAACCTTATTTAAAATAAATGTAAACTTATTTACATCATCTTTAACAATTCATTTATATGTCCACTCTGTAATAATGGAATTGCATCATATATCTTCTCATAATCCCAATCCCACCATTTTATCTCTAATAATTTTTTAATAGTCAATTCATCAAATCTACGTTTAATAAAATGTGCTGGAACCCCACCTACAACTGTATATGGGGCAACATCGTCTGTCACTGTTGCATTTGCCGCGATAACTGAGCCATCACCTATAGTAACACCCGAAAGAATCGTAGCTCCTGTACCTATCCATACGTCATTTCCTATAGTAATATTCCCTTTGCTACAGGGATGTCCCTTTATTGTTGCATATTCACTAATAAATATATTAAACGGATACGTTGATATCCAATCCACTCTATGATTCCCACCACAAACTATTTTCACATTTTTTGCTATAGAACAAAATCTGCCTATAGTTAATGTCGTTTCATCGCCTTCATATGTTACTATATCTGGTAAACCATAAGTAAACTCTCCAACAGTAGTATGTTCATTATTATATAGTTTTGGACTATCCATTAAAGCTCTTTTTTTCATCAATTCCATACGCTGTTTCTTGTTTAAAAATCCCTCTATATCACTAAATCTTTTTACCTTTTCTACACCAAAATAAATTTTTAATGTCTGCTCAAATTCATAATCATAAGTTAAGCAATTAAAAACATAATGTACTTCTGAAGGATTCACTTCATTTAAAGCAGATAATTTCAATACTTCTAAACCATGAAAATCATCTGTTTTTTCACTCACATCATAGATTCCGCTTATATCAAATGAATAGTCAGAAATTTCTATTCCATAGAAAAGTAACTCTGCATAATACCCTTTTCCAAGTATAATTATTTTTTTAATATCATTCATTATATTATCCCAGCTTTCTTCTATCACCAGTCCTGTCAATTATTCCGATGCTGATTCAACAGCAGCTTTAATCACATATTGATACGCATTAAACTGAACCTTATCCGCAGCATCCGGAATTTTTTCCAGTGCATTAAAAAATTTATTTTTTTCAATATCAGGTATATTACTACTTTCGACTTCATTTATAATAGCTGCATATTCTTCTGGTATATAGTCACAGGAATTTAACAATTCTGCTATTGATTTCAATGTAAAAAACTTAACATGTGTTTCATCTAAAATTCCTGACTCCTTATATTGGAACTCGCCCTTTAACAAAGGAATCAAAACCGATATATGCATAATATTAGGAATGCTTATTAATAACTTTGCCGTGTTTTTTAAATATTGCTTAATATTCATTAAAACTTTAGCTGGTTCCAATAAATGTTCTAACACATCCCCCATTATTACATAATCAAAATATTTCTCAGGATAATTCATATTCATATTTTCTATATTTCCCTGAACAATATGTAAATTATTTGCACCTATTTTTGCAATACTATCTACTATTTCTATCCCCTCAACCTTAGAATCAGGCCATAGATATTTTATCTTTGATAATGTTGCACCACAACCACAGCCTATCTCTAATACTCTTATAGGTATATCTTTACTATCAGTAATTAAAGATATTATATCTTCTCTGGCATAAGAATAATACTGTATATCAAAATTCCACTTTTCTTTAAATATCATTCTATTTGTCTGCATAAGCTCCTGCTGTCTTTTCTTATTCTCACCAAATGACTTAGAATCCCAATGGAATATAAAACTATTATGACACAATACACATTGATATCCTGCATATTGTAGTCGCACACATATATCAACATCCTCGTAATATCCCATTCCATATCTTAAATCCAAAATTCCGATATCATCTAAAGCTCTCCTTTTAAACATAAGAGCAAAACCTGATAACCATACTCTTTTTTCATAAGGATTCTTTGATGGAATATTATTAGATATCCCATATTTTATATATTCCTCTAAAGATTTGTATTTTTCCTCAATCGTCTGACCAGCTGCACAATTAGACTCACATCCAACTGCTCCAACCTTAGAATTTTCATACAATCCCATTCTCATCCAAAATATAGCATTAGGTGTTACTAGAGTATCATTATTAAGTAAAAATATATCATAGTCTGACGAAGCTGCCTTTATACCCTGATTGCATGCAGCTCCAAATCCTTTATTATCATTATTTTTTATCAAAATAATATTATCCCGTTTTTCCAACCACTCTCTTATACCATCACTGGAATCATTATCAACAACAATAATCTGATTATCAATTATATTACTATTATTTTTTATACTATCTATACATATTTTCATAGCATCTGATGAATTATATGAAACTATTATTACAGAATATGGATTTACTTCAACACCCTGATTCTTAACTTCATTAATAACATTGCATATATATTCTTTATCCTTTTCATCTTCGCAATAAAAAAGTGCATTTTCGTAACATAAATAAGCCTGGTTGATATTCCTGGTTAGATAATATTCTCCCAATGCAAAATAAAGTTCGTAATCTTTATAATTCTGTTTTAATCCTTTGATAATCTCTTCATAACATTCCTCATACATTTCATTTCTTAAAAGATCTGATATATACTGATAATCAATCATTATTATAGTCTCCTATATGTTTAATCTTAATATTGGTTATAATCATCCCCTACAAAATTCGCTAAAATGATTATAAACACCAGTCCATTTTATCTACTGGTTCCTTTGATAATCCCCATTTAAACGACTCATCCTCTCCACAATACTTACATGATTCCATTGGCTGAATAAGTCTGTCCTTTATTTTCCAACCATCAATTCCCGGTTCGTAAATATCTATACAATCGTGAGAATCCAATTCTGGTAAATGTTCATCATATTTTTCATTAAAGTATTTATTAACAAATGGCGTACAACATGCTGCCATCATTCCCTTTGATAAAAAGGTACAATTTCTTCTATAACATTGGTTAAATATTTTTTTCTTGTCTGAATCCCCTTTAATATTAACATGCTTAGCAAAACTATCCTTTTCAATCCTCAATTCTGCATTCAACATGTTATCTTTAACATATTGAATAATCTTGTTATTATTAAGGCACTCATAATCTGATATTGATATCATAACATTATTTTCCTTAATAATTCTTATCAAATCATCAGACATTGATAATAATAATATACCATTAGTAACCACTGTTATATTCGCAGTGTCAAAAGCATCTCTTGCTGTTTCTATAAATTTTCCTATATCTTTATTTAGAAGTGGTTCTCCCCCCAGCAGATATATTGTTTTTATATTTGAAAATAGCTCTGATAACCTATGTATATCTTTATCAAACTGTTCATAATCAGCATATACCGGATGACTTACAATATTAGAATAATGAGCACAACCACGACAATTAAGATTGCAATGATCAGCAATATGGAATTCTATCTGATTAATTACCGGACCTACTGCTGAATATTCTTTAATAGCTTCATTATTGTCTACTTTGTCAGGAATTATATATATTTTATCTATTCCGATTTCTCTTAATATGTTAGTATAATAAGTATTTTCTGGTTCTGACTGCAGTACTCCATCTATATCCCCATTCTTATATAATTGCAACATATCACTTAGTGAATATGTTACATCTGATTCTGCATAATTACCAAGATTTACATCGGATAAACCGACTATAGCATCTGATACACCATATCTTTCAGCAGTCTGAAGTGCATCATTCCAGCTTTCAGCCTGTCCAAATATTATTAACCTCATATTAATTTCCTACTTTCCATAAAA
>ERZ773104.3849-NODE-3849-length-13556-cov-3.214503_pt1 | contig 13556 bp, 10 predicted proteins | sample MGYA00511920_ERZ773104 | MGnify/ENA primary metagenome ERZ773104 (study PRJEB29015, sample SAMEA2737857) | human gut metagenome | biome: human gut; feature: human-associated habitat; material: faeces | place: China | collected 2012 ...
AGGCTACCAGTGCCAGTACAGATAACAGCTGGTTTGCAGAACCAAACAGTGGCCAGATCTCTGCATATCCGACTTTTGTCAGGAAATAAGCAAGTACCAGTGTAATGATTGTTGCAAAATACTTGTTCGTTACTACCTTTAAGAAAGGACTCATATTCTCATCTTCCACATCTGAATCAATCCAGAACTCCTGGAATGACAGACGTCCGACTCTGGCTACTGAATCCAGAGATGTCAGTGCAAATGCAGATACTGCAAGGTTAATCAGTGTAAATACAAGTGAATGTGGCAGACCGATGGCTGACAGGAAGTTCGCAATTGCTCCTGCAAAAATCTGTGGCTGAGTGGTCAGTCCCTGTGCTGCTGCCTCACCTTTTCCAAATGATGCAACGGCAATCAATGCCAGAACTGCAAGCATACTTTCCATTAACATGGCACCGAATGAAACCGGAAGCATGTTTTTCTCATTTTTAATCTGCTTGGAAGCAGTACCTGATGATACCAGTGAATGGAATCCTGAAACTGCACCACAAGCGATTGTTACAAACAAGATTGGGAACATATACTGCGGATTTCCATTTGCATCCGGTATCGAGAATGCTGTAAATGCTTCAAGATTACATGCCGGATTTGCAACAAATACACCAATAACAGCACCAAGGATCATAAAAATCAACAGATAACTGTTCAGATAATCACGAGGTTGAAGTAATGCCCATACAGGTGTTACACTGGCAACTAAAATGTAAGCAAAAATAATAAGATGCCATGTACCAAGGCTTACATAGATTGGAAAGTTAAGTCCAAGTGCAATTGCAACTACCAGTAAAATAACTGCTACTGCTGTATTTACCCACTTATTAAATTTTGAATATTTCAAGAAAAATCCAAGTGCCACTGCTTCTACGATAAATAACATAGAGGTTGTTGCAACAGCTCCATTTGCTACTACTTTTGTAACTGTTCCTGATTCACTTGTTGCGAATCCGTTAAATGTTCCGGCTACGACATCAGCAAATGCTGCGACAACCAGAATACAGAACAGCCAGCAGAATAACAGGAATAATTTCTTACCTAATTTTCCAATGTACTCTTCAATGATGTAACCAATTGTACGGCCTTTGTTCTTTACAGATGCATACATAGATGCGAAATCCTGAACTGCTCCGAAGAATACGCCACCAATTAAGATCCATAAGAGAACCGGAAGCCATCCGAAGATTGCTGCCTGAATTGGTCCGTTGATCGGACCTGCTCCTGCGATTGATGCAAACTGATGACCAAATACTACATTGGTATCTGCCGGTACATAATCCACTCCATCTTCCATTTCATATGCCGGTGTTTTTGCTTTTGGGTCAATTCCCCATTTGTTCTGGAGATAACGGCCATACAGAAGATATGCTCCACCAAGCACTACTATGGCTATTACCATCATTAAAATTCCACTCATAATCTTTCCCCTTTTCTTTTGGTATGGTTTATATAAAAAAACGCCTTTGTTATCCATTCGGATAACAAAGGCGGAATGTTCCGTGGTACCACTTTGTATTACCATATCTATTACTAAATATGATCTCTTGTTACTGTCTCTGTAAACAGTCTCTTCTGTAACGTGAAGACTACGTCCCAGCTTACTCAAAATTCAGTGGGATGCTCCCGGGTGATATCACAAAATACTTTCTGCCACTTCTCACCATCAGCGGCTCTCTGTAATCCGGTTTCCTTTTGTGACCTGTCCTGTTCGATGCATTTCTCTTTTTTATTTATCTAATGTTTTACTACTTTTCAGGCAAAATAGCAACTTTATATTTAAACATATTTCACAATTTTATTTACTGTTTTTTGTATAATTTGCACACTATCTTTTCCTATGCACTTTGTATTGCCCTTTTTATTCTTATCCTAATGCCACATCTAATATCATCATCAGCGTAAATCCAACTGCAAAGAAAATCGTTCCAATATTCGAATGTTCCCCGGCAGACATCTCAGGGATCAGTTCCTCCACAACAACATAGAGCATGGCTCCCGCCGCAAAACTCAGAAGATATGGCAATGCCGGGACGATCAGTCCTGCTGCCAGGATTGTGATCACTGCCCCGATCGGTTCCACGATTCCTGATAAAACACCACCAATGAATGCCTTTGTTTTTCCCATTCCCTCAGAACGCAGAGGCATGGAAATAATCGCCCCCTCCGGGAAATTCTGGATTGCAATTCCAAGTGACAGTGCAAGTGCCCCCATCAACGTAATCTGCACGTTTCCGGTCAGATAACCAGCATAAACGACACCGACTGCCATTCCTTCCGGGATATTATGAAGTGTAACTGCCAATATAAGCATAGTCGTTTTTTGCAGACGACTCTTCGGCCCTTCCGCCTTATCTGTTTGTTGATGCAGGTGTGGAATAATATGATCCAACAAAAGCAGGAATAGCACCCCTGCCCAGAAGCCAACTGCTGCCGGTACAAAAGAGAGCTTTCCCATTCCTTCTGACTGTTCAAGTGCAGGGATCAGCAGGCTCCACACAGATGCTGCTACCATGACACCCGCAGCAAACCCGGTCAGACAGCGCTGTACCCACTGGTTCAGGTCTTTTTTCATAAAAAAGACACAGGCCGCACCGGCTGATGTGCCGATAAACGGAATCAAAATTCCATAAAATACGTTTAAATTCATTCTTCTCCTCTCTTGCGCATTTTATGATTGTCATTCAGACACCCCAATCAAAATGCCCTTCTGTTTACAGTATATGCTATATCCATGAAATAGTTTTTTCATGGTTTAAGTTAGTTTTATTTAACTTATATCCATTATATTCTCTTTTTTCCTGATCTGCAATATTTAATTAACCATTTCGTGAATTCTATCTCCCCCAAAAAACAAAATGACCATCTTTTCATTTCTGAAAATTATCATTGACAATTCAATGAAATACCTTTATTATATCAACATATTTATTTGGTATGTTTGTATGATTTTGTTTGATTAAGGAGCGTGATCTTATGAATATCTTATGCTTTGGTGATTCGAATACCTGGGGATATAAGCCGGATAAATCCGGACGTTATGATGAAAATATAAGATGGACCGGACTTTTACAGAAAAAACTCGGATCTGGATATCACATTATAGAAGAGGGACTTTGCGGCAGAACAACTGTCTTTCAGGATGAGCTGCGTGAGGGCCGCCGCGGACTGGATCTGATTGGAGTCACAGTAGAGATGCATAACCCAATTGACCTCATGATCATCATGCTCGGCACGAATGACTGTAAGACACGCTACAGAGCATCCGCCAGTGTGATCGCAAAAGGACTTGATCAGGTAATCCGAAAAGCACGTCAGAATGCGTCCCGGCATTTTGATCTGCTTGTCATCTCGCCAATCCACCTGGGCGTTGGCGTCGGAGATGCCGATTTTGATCCGGAATTTGATGCAGCTTCTGTAGCGGTTTCCAGAAATCTGGCTAATGAATACCGCAAGATTGCACTCCAAAATCATGCTGCCTTCTTAAACGCATCTGATTTTGCTGCTCCAAGTGTTACTGACCGTGAACATATGGATGAAAAAGGTCATGCCGCACTGGCTGATGCAATTTATAATAAGATCCTTGCCCTGCAAAAAGGACTCTCCCATGTGATATAGAGATAAAAACAGATCCCTGGCTTGCTGCCGGGAATCTGTTCTGCTTTAGAAGGTAATTTTTTTTAATCCTGTTTTACATTAAATGCTTTCATGCCCGGATATACGGCACTTGCGCCAAGTTCTTCTTCAATGCGGAGAAGCTGATTGTATTTTGCCACACGCTCCGAACGACTTGGTGCACCGGTTTTGATCTGGCAGGTATTCAATGCAACTGCAAGATCTGCAATCGTTGTATCTGCGGTTTCTCCTGAACGATGTGAAGAAATTGCTGTGTATCCTGCTTTATGTGCCATCTTAATGGCTTCCAATGTCTCAGAAACAGAACCAATCTGGTTCAGCTTGATCAGAATCGCATTTCCTGCTCCAAGCTCAATACCTTTGGCAAGTCTTTCCGTATTTGTTACGAACAGGTCGTCGCCAACAAGCTGTACTTTATCTCCCAGTCTTGCAGTAAGTTTCTGCCATCCTTCCCAGTCTTCTTCGTCCAAACCGTCCTCGATGGAAATAATCGGATATTTCTCGCAGAGTTTAGCCCAGTGTTCAATAAGTTCTTCTGCTGTATATTCTGTACCTGCTTTTGGCAGTTTATAATATCCTTTTCCCTTTTCACTCTTCCATTCAGAAGAAGCTGCATCCATTGCGATCTTAAAATCTTTTCCTGGTTCATATCCAGCTTTCTTCACGGCTTCCAGAATCGTCTCAATTGCCTCTTCATCTGATTTCAGCGCCGGAGCAAATCCACCTTCATCTCCTACGGATGTTGCAAGTCCGCGTTCTTTCAGAATAGAAGCCAACGCATGGAACACTTCTGCGCACCATCTTAAGCATTCTTTAAAAGAAGGTGCTCCAACCGGCATGATCATAAATTCCTGCACATCCAGTCCAGATGAAAGTGCATGGCACCCACCGTTTACAATATTCATCATCGGTACTGGCAAACGATTTCCAGATACACCTCCGAGAAAACGATACAGCGGAATCTCCAGTGCCGTAGCTGCTGCTCTGCAGCATGCAATAGAAACTGCAAGAATTGCGTTGGCACCCAGTTTGGATTTATCTTTTGTTCCATCTGCTGCGATCATTGCCGCATCTACTGCATAAATGTCACTTGCATCGAGCCCTTCAATTGCATCATTAATAGTTGTATTGATATTTTCAACTGCTTTCTGTACACCTTTTCCAAGATAGCGTGCTTTATCTCCATCTCTGAGTTCCAGGGCTTCAAACTCACCTGTGGATGCTCCACTCGGTGCAGTTCCTCTTCCTACGGTTCCATCCAGCAGATACACTTCTGCTTCTACTGTCGGATTTCCTCTGGAATCCAGGATTTCTCTTCCTACTACTTTTTCGATTTCAAGGTACATGACCAATTCCCCTTTCTGTTACTCATCAGAAGGCGTCCTAAGCTCAGTGCTGTAGTCCATCTGATTTATTCACGCAAAAGTTTTCTTTATCTAACTCATTAGTTAGTATAAACTAATTCTTATGGTCATGCAAGATTTTTCCCGCTTTCTTATTGAGAAAATAATTCTTTTAGTCCCTTTGAAAGTCAAGCGGATATTCGCAATTGAAGCAGGGAACTTACTTGATTTTGGTAAAATAATAAAAAAGAAGAACAGTCGCTTTCTTCCCCAAACAGCTTCCAGAACTATTATGAATAAAAAGCACTATTCTTCTTATACATCTTATCTTATATTTTGTAATATCCAGCATACCATCGGCAATGTCATTATTCCACAAACCGTCGTGACAAACACACCGCCCAGCGCATAATCCCCATCGAGTCCGGATGCATTCGTCATCATGACGACTGCTGTCATTGTCGGCATTCCCACAATCAGCGCCATCGCCATCCGGATTTCCTCGCCGACCGGAAAGATTCCAAGAATCAGGAACAAAAGGATTGGTGCTACGATCATCTTTACCAGAACAATCCCATACAGTGAGATTTCCCGTATATATCTTCGAAAAGAAATCCCTGCAAAAATGCCGCCAACATAAATCATGGCAAGTGGTGATGCCGTAGAACCTATCTTCTGCAAAGCAGTATCCAGAAGTGCCGGTATCCGCACCTGTGCGAGCATCAGGATCATTCCAAGTAAGATCGCCACCGTCGCCGGATTGACCAGTTTTTTCAAGACAAACCACCCTTCTCCTTCCGGAGACAATAGCTTTACACCCAAAGTCCACAGCATAAACTGGTCCATGATCATAAATACGGATGCATATAAGACACCTTTTTCCGAAAAAACACCGGCAATCATCGGCAAGCCTATGAAACCAATATTTCCGAACAGCAGCATTGCCTGATAGATTCCTGCACGGTTTTTCTGCAAATGTAACAGCTTAACCATTCCTCGTCCGGCAGCATACATAAAAATATAAAAAATAGCTGCAATCACAAAAATCGGCCATGATTCATACAGCACCTGCCGCTCTACCCCATCTGTAATGTTGATAAAAACCATCACCGGAAGTGCCATTTTCAAGACAAACTTTGAAATTGGCTCCAGTGTCTCACGACTCAGCACCCTTGTTCTGACAAGGATCACCCCTGCCAGAATATAGATTATAAACAGCCCGATCTGCTGTAGCAGAATATCAAACGTATGCATTCGTTTTCCTGCTTTCTTTGTGCCTTGCCAGAATCAGAACCATTATAAGAGTAATCACTTCTGATGCCAGGAAAGACAGCCACACACCATTCATTCCCAAAATCATGGAAAGTACGATCGCACATGCTCCAATAGCAACTGCGCCTCGAAGCAAAGAACCGATGATCGCCGGACGTGCATTTGCGGTTGCAGAAAAATATGCGACAAGAACGATATTGACTCCGGCAAATAAGAATCCCAGGAAATATAACCTAAGACCAACATGCGCATATTCCAAAAGCAGCTGATTATTTTCACTGTTGAATACCGAAATAAACGGATCTGTAAAACTCCATACCAGTGCAACCATGATAACTTCTATCGCCACTACACAGGTCAGACCCCAGTGAAGAAGTTTTTTTACATCATCAAACGCACCTTTGCCAAAGCTTTCGCTGATCAGTGGCTGTACACCCTGTGCCATTCCGTTCATGATCGCCATTCCCACAAGTGACAGATTCGCTACCACTCCATATGCAGCAACTCCGGTACTTCCGGTAAGCCCAAGAATCAGCATATTAAAGATAAACGTGATCACCGCAGAAGAAATTTCTCCTACAAATGCAGAAACACCAAGCTGACAACAGGAAATCAGATGTCGCACGGACAGTTTTTTCCATTTGAAACCGATATTACATTTTTTACTCAGATAATGTCTGGAGCACACCAACATAGTGACAATCGGGCAAAATGCTGTTGCCAATGCAGCACCAGAAAAACCGAGTCCGACCGGAAAAATAAAGATATAGTCAAACACAATATTAAAAGCACTTCCAGCAAGAGAACCTGCCATCACGGTTGAGGTCGCATAATCATTTCGTGCAAATGCCGTAACAGAATAATTACACATGAAAAACGGTGCAAAAATAAGAATAATTCGCAAATACGTTCTGCCTAGCTCTATCAGACCTGCATCCGCTCCGAGAAGTGCCAGGAATTTATCCGGAAAGAAAATTCCAACCAGCATAAATGGAACACTAAAAAGTATCGCCCAGCTGAGTGACTGTGTAAAATAATGATCTGCCTCTTCACCTTTGGCTCTGTTGATTCCGTATCTCGTCGCAGAACCAATTCCAATCATTGAGCCTATCGCGAACATCATTCCAAATACCGGCAAAATCAGATTGAGCACTGCCAGTCCATCTGCGCCAGAACTTACCGATATAAAAAAAGTATCAGCAAGAATATAGACTGATTGTCCCATCATGCTTGCTACACTCTGAAAAACATATTTTGAAAATCTTTTTAACATTTACTGTATCATTTTCCTCTCCATTTTTGTCTTATCTCCTGCGCCCAAGTTCCCAGAATGCCACAGCACTTGCAGCTGCCACATTAAGAGAATCCACACCATGAGCCATGGGAATCTTAACCGTATAATCGCAGTCCGCAATCGTCTGTGATGCCAGTCCGTCTCCCTCGGTGCCAAGAATGACTGCAAGCTTCTCTTCAGCAAGAAGCTTCGGATCATCAATACTATAAGAATCTTCTCTAAGTGCCATTGCCACGGTTTTGAATCCAAGATTCTGGATTGCTTTCATACCATCTTCCGGCCAGGATGTTTTTTTCTCAAAATATGTCCACGGAATCTGGAAAACAGTTCCCATACTTACGCGGGCCGCTCTTCGATAGAGTGGATTGCTGCATCCTCCTGTCAAAAGAACAGCGTCCATATGAAGTGCTGCCGCACTGCGGAAAATCGCCCCTATGTTGGTCGGATTCACAATATTTTCCAGTATAGCAACACGTCTGGAGTTCTTACAGATTTCTTCTACAGAAGGCAGTGTTCGGCGTTTCATGGCGCAGAGCATCCCTCTTGCCAGTGCATAACCGGTCATTTTGACAAGTGTTTCATATTCTGCTGTGTATACCGGGATTTCCGGATAACGCGCAAGGATATCTCCTGCCTCTCCATCCAGATCTTTATGTTCAACCAGAAAAGAAAGCGGTTCGTACCCCGCTTTCAATGCACGCTCGATCACCTTTGGGCTCTCTGCAATAAAAAGTCCTGGATTTGGCTCATTATATCTAAGAAGCTGCACCTCGGATGTTCTCGCATAAACATCCAGTTCCAGTGCAGTAATGTCGTTGATTTCAATAATATTTTTCATACAATTTATTTCCTGTATTCCTCTATCTTACAGCTGTGTTCTTTTGTCTTTTTGTCATAATTAATTCCAACCAGCAAAAGTTTTCCATGATATTCTTCCAGACTTCTGCAATATTCTTTCTCTCTGATCTGAGTAATTGCACCTGCTGCATCTTTGTCCCATTTCAGTTCCACCACCAATGCCGGCTTATCCATAAAACGTTTTCTCGGAATAAATACCAGATCTGCAAATCCTTTTCCACCAGATAATTCTCTATGAAACGTATAAAAATTTCTTGCCGCATAAAGTGCCAGAGAAATCGTATAACTCAATGCATTTTCATCATTATACTGAATATGTGAAGTCTCAAAATGCGCCTGTCGAATTCCCTCTGCAACCTGTTTTTCCCGACCCTGCCAGATTGCCTGTAGCGTATCTGCTGAGTTCTTAAGGGCATTGGATACTTCTCCCCAATCTGATACTGAAACTGCATTCACAAATTCTGCACGAATTTCTCCATTTGGAATAAATACTGTCTTTGTCGCATAACGATACCCCAGATATCCCAAATGAATCAGCAGTGTCAGGACATCATCTTCTGTACGGAAGGTTGCCATATCATTCGTAAAACTTCCTGTATTTACTGGAACTTCCTCTCCTGCGAGCATACTTAAGATATCGTCCCTCAGGCCCTCGAAATTCATATCGATATAAAGCTGCAGTGCTTCAAATGTTTCTGTCTGGTTCCAGTAATTTCCCAACCTGCCAAGCCTCATACAACTGATAACAGACTTTGGGCTGTATACAGACGGAACTTCTTCAAAAGAATATCCATCATACCAGTTTCTTATCTCGTCTATATCCATCTGGTATTCTCCGCAGAGTTTTTCTACTTCGCTTTCCGTAAAGCCTACATAAGAAGCCAGCGGTCCCGGATCGATCATGGAAAATTCATCAAACATATTCAAAGCACTGTGCGTACCATATTTTTTGATAGGAAGAATTCCTGTCATATATGCCAGATGAATATAGCTCTTGTCTTTGATAAGATCCCTCAGAAAATCCAGATATTTTTCCTGTGCTTCCTTATCATTCTTGAATTCTCTGAAAATACAGTCCCACTCATCTATGATAAGCACAAACGGACATTTACTTTCTGCGTAGATATCCTGCATAGTTTCTGCCAGATCTGTCGAATCAAATAGCTCTACATCCGGATATTGCCTTGTCAGCTCACGAATTACTCTTTGCTTAATTCTCGCAATTAATTCCTTCACATCAGAACTTCTGCTCAAAAATTCCTGTACATTGAGAAAAACCGTATCATATTTATTCAGATATCTGTCAAATGTTTCATCTTCTGTTATTTCCAGTCCTGAAAATACTTCTCTCGAATCACACCCTTTGCTGTAATAGGCAGTCAGCATATCTGCAGCCATAGATTTTCCAAAACGCCTTGGCCGACTTACGCACACATATGCCTGCATGGTGTTCATAACTCGATTTGTATATTTGATCAGTCCTGTTTTATCCACATAAATATCAGAATTTACTGCTCTCTGAAATTTACTGTTATCTGGATTCAGATAATTTCCCATACATATACAGTCCTTTCTGCTTTTGTTCTATCTTATCACAAAGCCGGAAGTTTTTTAACCTTATCGCTTAATTTCTCTGCAAAATCTCTGTTCAGTTTCATAAACAGTTCCCGTTCTTCCGGTGTCCAGCCGTTATAGATTTCATTCTCGATCTCTATCACTCTGTACACCGTATCTTCCATCAGTTTTTTTCCTTTTTCAGTAAGAAAAACCTGTGTATTGCGGCCACTTCCTGGCGTAAGATAAAGAAGTTCCTTTTTTTCCATCTTGCGGATAGCAGAATTTACTGTAGATTTTGTCATACAGGATTCTTTATAAAAAGCACTCTGATTGCATCCTTCCTGATGTTCATTAAATATATATAAAATAGAAAATTCACTGTCAGACAGATTCATTTTAAGTGCAGCTTCATGGTAAGCACTGTCGATCATTCCTTCAATATAATCCCAGTCTTTAAATGCTGATTCCATAATAATTCCTTTCTCCTTTTCTTAGATATAACCATATTTTTTTCTGTTGCGTGCCAGGAAAAAAACAGACAGCATCAATGCAAAAACTTCTGCCGTAATCACTGCATACCAGATTCCATAGGCTCCAAACAAAACCGGAAGTACAAGCACTGCGATCACTTCAAAAATAAGTGTTCTGCAAAAAGAAATCAATGCAGAAGTAAATCCGTCATTCAACGCAGTAAAGAATGACGAAGCATAGATATTATATCCTGAAATCAGGAATGAAACAGAATAAACTGCAAATGCATAGGTCGTCATTTCCAGAAGTTCTTGATCATAACTTACAAAAATCATTGACAATGGTCTTGCCAGAGCTTCTGCCGCAACTGTCAGAACGATACTCATGACCAGAATGATCCTCAGGCTCTTTTTGAACAGATTTTTCAACTCATCTTTGTTTCCGGCTCCATAATGATAACCGATGATTGGAGCACATCCCATAGAATAGCCGATATAGATTGAAAGAAAGATAAAGTTAACATACATGATCACGCCATATGCCGCAACACCGTTTGTCCCCAGCATTCTCATAAGCTGCCAGTTATACAGCATATTTACAATGGAGAGAGATACGTTTGTCATAAATTCTGAAGATCCATTGGTACATGCTTTTGTTATTGCCCGAAGATCCATATGTGTTTTTCCCAGACGAAGTTTGCTTTTTCTGGAAACGATAAAAAATACCAGCGGTACAATACCACCAACCGTCTGGCTGATTGCCGTTGCTGATGCGGCTCCTGCAACACCCCATCGGAAAACTGCAATAAACAGAGCATCCAGAATAATGTTGGATACTCCGGAAACCAATGTCGTACAGAGTCCCAGCTGCGGACGCTCTGCTGTGACAAGAAAACTCTGAAATACATTCTGAAGCATAAACGGAATCAGTGCAAGCATCAGGATTCTTCCATATGTCACACAGTACGGAAGCATCGCCGCATCCGCTCCCAGAAGCCGCGAAATCGGTTCTACAAATATTTCACCGATCACAGTAAACAGAATTCCAAGTCCGATCAGGAGATAAACAAGCAATGAAAAAATCTCGTTTGCTTTCTTCTTATCTCCTGTGCCAAGTGTAAAAGCAACCAGAGCACTTCCGCCTGTACCAATCATAAAACCTACCGCTCCAAAAATCATCAGAAACGGCATTATGATATTAACTGCCGCAAAAGGCTCCGCTCCAATGAAATTCGAGATAAAAAATCCATCCACTACACCATAAACAGATGTCAGCACCATCATTACCATAGATGGAAATGTAAAACGCAGGAGCTTTCTGTAAGTAAAATGCTCCGATAATTCGATATTCATAAAAAACCTCCCAAATAAAATATGTACGAAATCGTACTTGTTAGCATAGTACGATTTCGTACATAAATCAATAGGCATTTTATTTATCTGTATCCTCTGCGCTCCAGATCAGGTGGCATTTCGCGGCCAGCTCTTCTTCTTTCTGCTGCGCCTTCTCAGGTTCATCCTGATAATCCCAGAGTCTGAATGCTTCTTTTATGTTCTCCGGATCCACATAATAGATATTTTCAATACCAGATGGCATCGAAGTTTCATCAGTAACTGCATTGACTCCGCGGTCATGTGCCTCCTGAAGGTCTTTAACATCCCAGAGTTCCCTTTCTGTGTCTATATCTGCCGGATATTCTTTGCGGGTCCATGCAGTCTCGGACATCATATAAAACATATTTTTCTGATCAACTGATACCACTGCACTCAATCGACCTGTCGGATTAATGCCTGCATATATTTTTCCATCTCTGACTGTTATTCCGGCATCCTCCCATGAAATATAGCTTTTTTTGTCATAGTACCAGTAATGTCCAATTCCACCGGTTGCCGCCACCAATACGGCTGCCATCAGAACAGCAGCTATTCGTTTTCGCCGGATCTTTCGCCGGATTTTTTTCAGCGGCTCTATTGCTTTTCTTTCCGCGTCTGCCAGACCTTCCTTCCCATGACCCAGGCTGTTTTCCTTTTTCATTTCTTCCATCATTTTCTGACATGTTGTACATTCTTTCAAATGTTCTTCCACAAGCTGTCTGCTGTCCTCACTGACCATATCGTCCACATAAAGCGGAAGCAGATCCTCAATAATATTACAACTGATCTTCATGATCCAATTCCTCCCTGATCTTTTTACATGCTCTGTGATAAGTGACTCTTGCCCAGCTTTCGCTTTTGCCAAACAACGAGGAAATTGTACCAAATGACAGTTCTCCAAACACACGAAGGGAAAAAACTTCTTTGTACGGTTCCGAAAGTCTGTGCAGAACCTGGTGAACCTGAAAAGCAGTTTCTTTATCCGAAAAGTTCTGAAGCAGATCGGATGTAAAAATATCTTCTGTTTCTTCCTGCAAATACTCCAACAACGCTTCCAGATTCTCATATAGAAGTGGTTCTCCTCCTGTCAGAAATACCTCTTTAGGACCATTTATACTCTTCAACAATCTTGTCATATCCTGTTCAGAGTATTTCATTACATCTCCGGCTTCTGATGCCATTGAGGAACAGTGTCTGCATTTCAGCATACATCTGTCCCCTATCTCGAAATGAATCTCCATTCGCTCTCCCGTCTCCATTTAAACAAAGTAATTTTTTACTTTATCCCAAATCTCTTCTGCAATTTCTTCTTGTGATCTATCGCCATCAATGATAACAATATTTTCTTCATCCTTTAATTTTTCAAATGCTTCTAAATATTTTTCTCTCACCTTGATCAATCTTGATTTTTTTTCAAATAATTCCTGATGAAATCTGTTCTTTGCAATTCTTTCAACTGCATTATCAGGATTCACGTCAATAAAAATCGTGATTGTTGGCTGCAACAATTCTTTGCTCTGTGCATTCGCCTGGATTACCCAATCCATTGGCATATCTACACTATGATAAGCATAGGATGAAAAATAATATCTATCTGTAATTACTGTAGTTCCCTCCATTATTTTAGGAAGGACACCATTCACATCATTTAATAAATGATCCAGTCTATCCGCAACAAATAATCCAGCAATTACTTTATTATCTGTTTTTATTCTTCCA
>ERZ773104.3866-NODE-3866-length-13496-cov-5.856707_pt1 | contig 13496 bp, 12 predicted proteins | sample MGYA00511920_ERZ773104 | MGnify/ENA primary metagenome ERZ773104 (study PRJEB29015, sample SAMEA2737857) | human gut metagenome | biome: human gut; feature: human-associated habitat; material: faeces | place: China | collected 2012 ...
ACAATAACCCGAGCGTTCCCAGCGAGGTCGTCGATAAGCTCCACAAGGTGGACATCGAGACGCTGACCCCGCTGGAGGCGCTGAACTTCCTGTATGAATTGAAAAATACCCTTGACAAAGACTAAAGGCAGGTGAAAGCAATGGCGGAGATCCGCGTATTGGACAAGCATACGGCAGAGCTGATCGCAGCGGGCGAGGTCGTGGAACGGCCGGCCTCTGTGGCGAAGGAGCTGCTGGAAAATGCCATTGATGCGGGCGCGACCCAGATCACGCTGTCCGCTGTCCGCGGCGGCATCCAACAGCTGCAGATCGTGGACAACGGCTCAGGCATTGAGGCAGAATATATCGACAAGGCGTTTATCCGCCATGCCACCAGCAAGATCGCCACGGCGGAGGATCTCGGGCATATCCACACACTGGGCTTCCGCGGCGAGGCACTGGCCTCGATCGCCAGCGTGGCCCGGGTCGAGGTGCTGACCAGAACAGAGGCCGATGAGTACGCCTGCTGCTACCGCATTGAGGGCGGCGAGCCGCTGGGCATCGAGCCGGGCGCGCGGCCGGTAGGCACGACCATCACGGTCAACGACCTGTTCTACAACACGCCCGCCCGGATGAAATTCCTCAAAAAGGACGCCAGCGAGGCGACCTTTGTGGCAGATACAGTGCTGCACACGGCGCTGTCCCACCCCGAGATCAGCTTCCGCTTCCTGCGGGATGGCAAGCAGCAGTATGTCACCCCGGGTGACGGGGATCTGCGCAGCGCTGTCTATGCTGTGCTGGGCCGTGAGTTTGCCCGCGACCTGCTGGCCGTGGACGGCGGGAGCGAATTGTACCATGTCACCGGTCTGGTCACGCCGCCGCGTGCCTGCCGCGCCAGCCGCGGGGCACAGCATTTCTTTGTGAATGGCCGCTATGTCAAGAACCGCACGATCATGGCCGCGCTGGAAAATGCCTACAAGGGCACAATGATGCAGGGTAAGTTCCCCGGTGCCGTCCTCATGCTGGAAATGCCGCCCGACATGGTGGATGTCAATGTTCACCCGGCCAAGACGGAGATCCGCTTTGCACGGGAGAGCGATGTCTTTGACGCAGTATACCGCGCCGTGCGCGCCGCGCTTGCGACCCCCGGCAGCGGGGAGTGCCGCTTTGCGATGGGCCACACGGCCCCCGAGCCAGAGGAAAAAAAGCCTGCGGAGGCTCCGCAGCCGTCGGCACGGCCAACCGCTGCCCCGCAGAAGAAAGGCGGCTTCACCACGCTTTCTGCGGCGGAGTATCGCGCAATGGCCGGCCTGACGGCCCCCGTGCCCGTCAGACCTCTGCCGGATGTTCTGGAGGCACAGTCTCCGCGACCGGCCTATGAGGCCGGCCCTGCGCAGAAGCCGTTGGCACCTGCCGCGCCGGTGACGCCTGTGACCGCCGATACATCCATCCCCGTGCCGCAGCCGATGCCCTACACCGCCTTGACTGATGACACGGTGCTGGATGTGCTGCCCGACATGCCGGACGAAACGCCTGCCGAAACGGCGGCAATTCCAACGGCGGCCCCGGCACAGCCGTCCGAGCCTGACGATGCAGAAAACGCAGAAAACGAACCCCGCGCCCTGAGTGCCCTGCCGGATGCCGCTGTCCCTGAGCAGACAACACTGGTGCCGCCGCCCCAAAGCGAGCCGCTGCGTCTTGTCGGCGAGGTGTTCAAGACCTACATCATTACGGAACGCGGAGGCGAGCTTTGCCTGATCGACAAGCACGCCGCGCACGAGCGTATTTTGTTTGAGCAGCTTGCCAGGGACTACGGCAATGTGCCGTCTCAGATGTTGCTTGTGCCGGTGCAGGTCAACCTGACCGCTGCAGAAAAGCAGGCTGTGCTGCAGAATCTCGATCTGCTGACCGATGCGGGCATTGAGGCCGAGGATTTTGGCGGTTCGACCGTGGTTGTCCGTGCCGTGCCCGCCGATGTGGCGGTGGACGATGTCGAGGATATGCTTGTGGAGTTGGCCGCAAAGTTGGCGGACGGCGGCCGCGATGCCCTGCGGGAAAAGACCGAGTGGGTGCTGCATTCCATCGCCTGCCGTGCCGCCATCAAGGCGGGGGACCGCACCAACGCTGCCGAGATGCTGGCGCTGGCCCAGCACATCATGGACGGAACGGTCCCGCCGTTCTGCCCCCATGGGCGGCCCTGTGTGCTGAAAATCACCCGGAAGGAGCTGGAAAAGCAGTTTGGCCGACTTGTCTGAACCCCGCGTTATCGCTGTCGGCGGGCCGACAGCCAGCGGCAAGACCGCGCTGAGCGTGGCGCTGGCAAAGACCTTTGACGGCGAGATCATCAACGCCGATTCGATGCAGCTCTACAAAGGGCTGGACATAGGCACGGCAAAGCCGAGCCCGGAGGAACAGCAGGGGATACCGCATCATCTGCTGGACTTCCTGCCGCCTGAAACAGCCTACAGTGTGGCGGATTTCACCGCTGCGGCGGATCCGCTGATCCGTGAGATATCGGGCCGCGGAAGGCTGCCCTTTGTGGTGGGCGGCACAGGGCTGTACATTACCAGCCTGCTGAACGGTATGAGCTTTGCCCCTGAAAAGACCGACCCCGCCATCCGTGCCCGGCTGCAGGCACAGGCCGATGCGGGAGACGGTGCGGCGCTGTATGCAAGGCTGCAGCAGATCGACCCCGATTATGCAGCGCTTGTCCACCCGAACAACCTGCCCCGGGTCATCCGGGCGCTTGAGCTGTATGAGTCCACCGGCCGCAGGATGAGCGCCGAGCGGGTGAATGCCCGGCCGCCGTACCGCTCACTTTGTCTCTGTCTGACCTGCCGCGACCGCGCTGTGCTGTATGACCGCATCGGCCGGCGGGTCGATGCGATGATCGAAAACGGTGTGCTGGACGAGGCCCGCCGGGTGTATGAACACCGCGAGGCCTACCGCACAGCGGCACAGGCCATCGGCTACAAGGAATTTTTTCCGTATTTTGCGGGGGAGCAGAGCCTTGCGGACTGCACCGAAAAGCTCAAGCAGGCCACCCGCAATTATGCCAAACGGCAGCTGACCTGGTTCCGCCGCCAGAATGAGGCTGTCTGGCTGTATCTCGACGAAGAGGATGTCACAGCCCGTGCCTGCGCGCTGGTGCGTGATTTTTTGCAAGAGTAACCGAAAGGAGCGTGTACAGTGAGAGAACGGCAGGACCGCCCGGCGGCCAAGAGATTTTTTCAGGCTGTCGGCCTGCTGGCACTGGCGCTTGTTTCGGTTTATATCATTGTGCAGTGCTTTGTCATCTTCCGCCAGTCCTACAAGACCGAGACAGCCATCCGGTACACGATGGCCGAGAGCGTACGCCTGAACGGCGTTGTCGCGTTTGACTCAGTGGATGTGGCGGGCAGCGGCAATCTGGGGTATCTGGTGCAGGACGGCGAGCGCGTGACGAACGGCACCGTGGTCGCAGAGTGCTATACCAACGATGAGCAGGGCATTCAGCGCGAACGGCTTGACCGGTTGGAGCGCATCATCACGCTGCTGACCAAGTCCCAGAATTCAACCGGCAGTGAGCTCTCCGTGCTGACAAACCAGACAAGGCAATCCCTGTACAACCTGCTTGACAAGCTGGACACAGCCCAGTACGGCGGTATCTCTGAGGCGGAGGACAACTTTCTGCTGGCCCAGAACCGTCTGCAGATCAGCACCGGGCAGACGGCAGGCTTTTCCCAGACCATCGCGGCCCTTCAGGAGGAGTATGACAGCCTGAAAAGCCAGCTTGACACCCTGCAGACGATCACGGCGGCAACGAACGGCTATTTTAGCAGTACGGCGGCCTCGCCGCTGATCCGGGCCGACCGGCAGACGCTGGATGAAGCTGACCCCGCCGCACTGCAGACCATGCTGCAGGAGGGCTTCCCGGCCGCTGACGCCGACCGCGCCGGGCAGATCACAACAGGCTTCAGCTGGAAATTCTACGCCGTCTGCGACCTTGACACTGCCGCCCGCTTTGAAAATGTCGGTACAGTGAAGATCAGCGTGCCCGGCAAGCAGAACACCCCGCTTTCCGCCACAGTTGAGAAGGTGCAGACTGACAAGGACGGCGGCATTGCCAAAATCGTGCTGCAATGCCAGACCATCAACGCCGATATTCTGGGCTTCGGTCTGGAAACCGTGCAGATCGACCTCAAGACCTACGAGGGCATCCGCATCGACAAGCAGGCGCTCCACATCGTGGACGGCCAGCGCGGCGTCTATGTCAAGTACGGCAACCTGCAGCGCTTTCTGCGAATCACGACCCTATATGAGAATGACAGCTATATCCTGATCCCCGATAACGGCAAGATCGGCACCGATAACGAGGTGCGGCTGTATGACGAGATCATCGTGCAGGGCACAAACCTGCAGGATGGCAAACTATTATAACGAAAATACGGGCTTTTGTATTGACAAGAGTACCAAAAAAGAAGATAATATTTAATGTATATCGCTGTAGCAGTGTACTGACCGTGAACAGTGCATATTTTTTAAAGGAGTTTTACGACCATGTCCATGTTTGACAGTTTGAAAAGTAAACTCGGTATCGATTCCGAAGCAGAATCCTATGTGGACGATACCGAAGACGAAATCTTCCCCGGCGGGCAGGGCGGCGCTGCGGCGCAGGGCTACACCCAGCAGGAGGTCAAGCAGCACAGCAATAAGGTCGTGAATATCAATGCAACGACCCAGCTGCAGGTCGTTCTGGTCAAGCCGGAACGCTTTGAGGATGCCTCCGCCATTGCAGATCAGCTCAACGCCAAGCATACGGTGGTGCTGAATCTCGAGTCCACCGGCAAGGAAATCTCCCGCCGCCTGATCGACTTTTTGTCCGGCGTGGCCTACGCCAACAACGGCCAGATCAAGCGCGTGGCCAACAGCACCTTCATCATCACCCCCTACAACGTGGATATCATGGGCGATCTGCTGGACGAGCTGGAGAACAATGGCGCGTTCTATTGATCCTGCCCCCAAAGCCGTGCGGGGCTTCGTCCCCGCCCGCAGCGATGAAGAGCGCTATCTGATGCGGCACATCGAGGATCTGGCCCGCACGGCGGAGAGCCGCGGCATCCCGCGCTATTCCGCCTTTCTGAGTGACCGGGAGCAGGATCTTGCCAGAGCAGCGCTCAACCGCGCCGCCGTCCCGGAAAATGCGTATCATTTCGAGGGCGGCTGGCCCGGTGCAGAGCGCCGGCTCCTCTGCCTGGAGCCGGAGGGCAGCTGGCCGGACAGCCCGCTGTGCTGCGTCCGGCTCACCTGCCGGGTGCAGGCCGGGGCTGCTCAGACTGTGCCGGCTGCTGGTTTTGTTCGCGGCGTTCCAGCACCCGCCGCAGCGGCACAAACAGGCTGCACAGGGCTGCCGTAAGGGCAAAGCCCAGCACCACCGCCGCTGCCAAGGCGAAACGCTCCATAACTCAGACACTCCATTTCGCCAAATAGTTATACTTCTGCTTCTTTATGCTCTTCGTAGAAGATATCCAGCACTTTTTCCAGTGCCATGCCGTGGCTGGCCTTTACCAGAACAGCATCGCCGGGCTGCACCCGGTCCAGCAGGGCATCGGCGGCCTCGCGGTAATTTTCTGCGTGCAGGGTCTCTACCCCCTTGGCGGCAGCCACCACGGCGGTGCGCTTGGCCTGCTCGCCGTAGGTGATCAGGCAATACAGCCCGCTCTCGGCGGCAAGACGTCCCAGCTCCTCATGTGCTTCGCGGCTCAGCTCGCCCAGCTCCAGCATATCGCCCAGCAGGGCAAAGCGGCGCTTGCAGGGGAAATCCTTGAACATCGCCAGCGCGGCCTTCATGCTGTCCGGGTTTGCGTTGTAGCAGTCCTCGATGACGGTCACGCCCTCGCTGTCCACCACCTTCTGGCGGCGGCCGGTCTGCTCAAAGTTGGAAAGGCCCCGGATGACCCTCTTGGCGTCGCAGCCCAGACGGGTAGCGGCGCAGTAGGCAGCCAAGGCGTTCGCCACATTGTGGCGTCCCATGGCGGGGATATTCACCACAAAGGTGCCGTGCTCCTGATCCTCCAGCACAAAACTCATGCCGTCCGTCTCCTGCCGGATGGACAGGGCGCAGACGTCTGCGTTTTCATCGCTCAGGCTGAACCACACCGGGCGCACATGGGCGGGGAGCACTGCCTTGCGCAGGAAGGGGTCGTCGTAGTTCAGCACCAGCGGTGCGCCCTCCGGCAGACCGTTGCAGATCTCCAGCTTTGCCTTGCAGATGTTCTCCTGACTGCCCAGATTGCCGATGTGAGACACGCCGATGCAGGTAATGATGCCCACATCCGGCCGTGCTGCCCGCACCAGACGGTCAATTTCACCGGCGTGGCTCATGCCCATCTCGATGACCGCGTACTCGGTGCTGCTTTCCAGCCGCATCAGGGTGCGGGGCATGCCCAGCTCATTGTTCTGGTTGCCCTCGGTCTTGATGGTCTCGCCAAAGCCGCTCAGGGCGGCGTAGGTCATCTGCTTGGTGGTGGTCTTGCCCACGCTGCCGGTCACACCCACCATCTTGGGGTGGTACTGGCTGCGGTAGTTTGCGCCCATCACCATCATGGCGTGGTAGCTGTCCGGGCAAAGGATGGCCTTTTCTTCCGGCACACCAGGCACGGGATGGTTGACCACCACATACTCCGCGCCCTGCTCCAGCGCACGGGCGGCGAAATCATGGCCGTCGAACCGCTCGCCGGGGAAGGCCACAAAAATGCAGCCGGGCTTTACCTCACGGCTGTCGGTGGTGACCAGTGCCACCTCCGGGTCACTGGTCAGTTTTCCGGCAGGCACCAGCCCTGCCAGAAGCTTGCTTGCATGGATCTTTTCCATTGTTCTATCCCCTCTCATTCTATCTATTGCAGGAAACCGCCGCACCGTATTTTGTACAGCGGCCTTTTCGGCGTATGACGATTGGAAATGGCCTCCGCGCTGCTCTGGCCATTCCCAGCGGAAATAAGCTTATAAGTTGGGCGATTCCGGGCAGACTGCGGTCTGCCCGGAATCGCATTTTCACGAATGGAGCATCATCGGAAAACGCGCTATAAAATTGTTTTTACCCACAGGTCAGGGTGATGATGGTGCCGCGCTGTACGCTGGAGCCGGGCTCGTCGCTTTGCGCCTGCACCGTGCCACTGCCCTCCACCACGCAATTCAGCCCGGCGGCGCTCAGCATCTGGCGGGCAAAGTCCGGGCTCTTGCCGGTCACATCCGGCACCTCGGTGCGGCTGCCCTCGTAGGTATCGGTATACAGGTAGATGGTGGTGCCGTAGGGCACCTTGCTCCCCGCGTGGGGGTACTGGTAGGTGACCGGGGCAGCGGACTGGCTGCTCTGGCTCTCCTGCAGCTGATGCTTCAGGCCCTGAATGTTCAGCTGCACCTGCGCATTGCTCCACTCGGTACCCACAAGGTTCGGCACGGTAACGATGGTACCGCTGCGGTCCTCGCCGTCGGTGGCGATGCCAAGATAAGGGGCTACCTCGCTGATGATATTGCCCGCCACAGGGGCTGCAAGGATGGAGGAATAGTCCGTCCGGGCGTTGTTGGGGTCGTCCAGCATGACGTAGACCAGAATTTCCGGGTCGTTGGCGGGCAGCACCGCCACGAAGGAGGCCACCTTTTTATAGTCGCCGTCGGCGCGGCGGTGCATATTCAGCTGCTCGGAAGTGCCGGACTTGCCGCCGATGCGGTAACCGGACACATAGGCGTTTTTGCCGCCGCCGGTGCCGTTGCCCACCTCGTACTCCATCATCTCCCGGATGACCTCGCTGGCGCTCTGGCTGATGACCTGACGGCGCACGTTTGCACCGATCTCCTGAATGACGTTGCCGTTGGCATCGGTGATCTTATCCACCACATGGGGGGTGACCAGATACCCGCCGTTGACGGTGGCCGCAATGGCGGTGCACATCTGCAGCGGGGTGATGGCCATGGCCTGACCGAAGGAGGAGGAGGCCAGCTGCACCTCGCCCAGCTGGTCGGCGCGGTAGTACTGCATAAAGTTGGTCTCGCTGGGCAGGTCCACCCCGGTTCGGGCGGTAAAGCCGAAGGCATCGAAGTAGTTATAGAACTGCTGCGAGCCAACGCGCTGCCCCAGCTGGATGTAGTAGATGTTGCAGCTCTTGCGCAGTGCCTCGGCCATGTTGAGCAGGCCGTGCGCCTTGCGCCCTGCGCAGTGGTAGGTCTCCTTGGCTACGCCGTAAGCGCCAGAGCAGGTAAAGGTGGTGTTCATGGTGGCCACACCGGAGTCGATGCCCATGGCAGAGGTGATGACCTTGAACACAGAGCCCGGGTAGTACAGCTCCGTGATGGTCTTGTTTTTCCACAGGATATCCCGGTAGTAGCCGGAATAGTCCGCTTCCTCGTCCAGAATCTTGTTGCCCAGCTCATCGGTGATATAGTTGCCGTCGGCATCCTTTTTATAGATGCCGTAAAGTTCCGGCTCTGCGTGCACCAGCTCGTTGAGGTAAGCCTCGTTGGCAGTGAAGTTCAGCGGGTCGTTGGGGTCAAAGTCCGGCTTGGAAGCCATAGCAAGGATGGCACCGGTCTTGACGTCCATCACAATGGCGCAGCCGCGGTTTTCCACCGTATTGGCTGCAATGGCTTCGTTCAGGTACCGCTCCGCGATCTCCTGCACGTTCACATCCAGCGACAGCACCAGATTGGAGCCGTCCTTGGCGGCAAAGGTGGTGGCGTTGGCGTCTGCAATGGCGTTGCCCACCGCGTTGCGCTGGGTGATGGTGCGGCCATCCACACCGGCCAAGGTGGACTGGTAGGATTTTTCCAGTCCGTAGGTGCCGACGCCGTCCGCGTCCGTAAAGCCCAGCACCGCTGCGGCAAAGGCACCGTAGGGGTAGTTGCGCTGGAAGCTCTTTTCCGAGGACACCGAAATGCGCCCCTTGCGGGAGGTGTCGGTAGCCTTTTTGTGCGTCTTGTTGAAGCTGGTGACGTATTTTTCAATGGAAAGCTTCACCGCGTTGTTCACCTTGGTGGCAAGGGTGACGTAGGCAGAATCCAGCCGGGAAAGTGCATCGTAAACGGTCTGGTACTGCTGCTGGTACTCTGCCGAGGAGGTGTCCACGCTGTCCAAGCTCTCGCCGTCCCCGGAGAGCAGACGCAGAGTCAGCTCCCGGCTCACCTCGGCGCACATGGCGAGGTCCAGCGTTTTGGTCACGGTGTCGTCATCGTTGGTCTTGCTGGTATAAAGGATGCTGCTGTAACTGGGGTCTGCCCAGATGGTCCACACCACGCTGGTGGAGGCAAGGGTGATGCCGGAGGCATCGTAGATCTCGCCCCGGGTGGCCTTGATGGTGGTATCCAGCAGCTGCTGCTGGGCGGCATACTGGCGGTACTCTGCCCCGTGGATGATCTGGATATTATACAGGCTGCGGATGACGATGGCGGCTGCCACCACCACCGCAAGGATGCCCAGACGGCTGCAAAGCCGCCGCACCCGGCTGTCCAGCCGATCCCGGCCGGAGGCCGGACGCAGGCGGTAGCCCCTGTTTTTTTTGTTACGGAAAGGTTCTTGCATTGGTTCTCTCCTGCGGGGCGTGCACTGCATTCCGCGCGCCCTGCGCTGTTATTTATTCAGACTGCGGTGTCCATAAACCGAAAAAAGCGTGCGCTGCCGCACGCTTTCTTCGTTTATCTCACGGTGCCCAGAATGTTCACCGCGCCGGTGTACAAAAAGTCGGTCCATTGCCGCACGGTGGACTCCCGGCGCACCAGTGCGCCGCTTTCGCCCAGGCGGATGTAGGTGATCTGGCTGGGGTCTACTTTCATCAGACCCAGCCGCCCTGCGGTCTCCTCCACGCTGGCAATGTTGGTCTTGCTGTTCAGGGTGCTGTTGTAGTAGGTATACTGGCTCTGCTCGCTGACCAGCTGCGCCTTAGTGGCTTGGATCTGGTCGTTCAGCTCCACCAGCTGTGCCTCGCTCCACAGCAGACTGATGGCAAAGCCCACCAGCAGTGCTGCCGCCACCAGATTCATGGCGTTATGTACGGCGGCCTGCAGCGGGTTCAACCGCCGCTTGCCGCCCTTTGCTACCCGCAGGTTTGCTTTGCGCTGCGGCTGCGGTGCCCTGCGGCGGCGCACCGCATTACGATCATATGCTGGCTGACCCATGGTTTCTCTCCTCCTCACAATGCCGGTGCTTCCGGCATCTCAGCATTTTTCCAGCACACGCAGGTGGGCGGAACGGCTGCGCCGGTTCTCCTCCAGCTCCTGCGTATCAGCTTCAATGGGTTTGCGGGTGATAAGCTTTGCCTTTGCCTTGCCGCCGCATACACACACCGGAAACTCCGGCGGGCAGGTACAGGCTGTGGACCAGCGGCGGAATTTGTTCTTGACCAGCCGGTCCTCCAGAGAGTGGAAAGTGATCACGCACAACCGGCCGCCCGGTGCAAGGTGATCGAAAATGGTATCCAAGCCCTCTTCCAGCGCATCCAGTTCGTGGTTTACTGCAATGCGCAGTGCCTGAAAGGTGCGGCGGGAGGGGTTCTTGTTCTTGCGGCGCTCTGCCGGGGGCATAGCGCTTGCTACGATATCTGCCAGCTGCAGGGTGGTCAGGACAGGAGCAGTTTCCCGCGCCTCCACGATCTTTCCCGCGATCTGCCACGCATAGGGTTCCTCGCCGTAATCCCGCAGGATGCGGGCCAGTTCCTCGCGGCTTTCGGTGTTCACAAGGTCTGCGGCGGTCTCGCCCTGCTGGCTCATGCGCATATCCAGCGGTGCGTCCGCCCGGTAGGAAAAGCCCCGGGCGGCATCGTCCAGCTGGTGGCTGGAAACGCCAAGATCCAGCAGTGCGCCGTTGATTTTTTCAATGCCCAGCTGTTCCAGCGCCTGTCCCGCATAACGGAAATTGATCTGTACCACGGTAGCAGGCAGCCCGGCAAGGCGGGAGCGCGCGGTCTGCACCGCGTCCGGGTCCTGATCCAGCGAGATGAGCCTGCCGCCCTTGGCGGCATCCAGCCGCAAGGCGATCTGGCGGGAATGTCCCGCGCCGCCGGCGGTGCCGTCCAGATAGGTACCCGCCGGGTCGATGGCAAGCCCCGTCAGGCACTCGTTCAGCAAAACGGGGATATGCTCAAACGAGGCCGGGTCAAAGGGCTGCTGTTCTTCAAAGGCCATTGGCACGGCCTCCTTTCTCGGTTTTAGTTTTTTGCATCAGAGGTGCAGTTTGCGCAGCCGCTCGGCGCGCTGGTCGTTGGTCACGGCGGCGCGGCGGGCATTCCAGACCTCGGTGGCCCAGATCTCAGCATGGTTGCGGTTGCCGATGATGGTCACGTCCTTTTCCAGCCCGGCGTAGGCGCGCAGCTCTGCGGGCAGCAGGATGCGCCCCTGCTTGTCCGGCACCACCTCGCAGGCGGTGCTGAACAGGTCGCCGGAGATCGCCCAGCTGTCCATCAGTTCATCGCTTTCCAGCTTGTCCGCCAGCCGCTGGACTTCCTCCATGGGCAGTGCGAACAGGCAGCTGTCCACCCATTCCAGCACCACGAAACTCTCGCCCATGGCATCGCGGAATTTTGCGGGGAAGTTCAGCCGCCCCTTGGCGTCGATGGTGTAATCATAACGGCCAAAAAACACGCGCTGTTCCCCCTTTCAGGGGCGTTTTCAGGGCATGCGCCCTACTTTTACCCACTTTGCCCCACTGACACATCTTTATTGTAGCAAATCAAGTTCGTGAATGCAAGGGTTTTCGGGCGGCTTTTTGCCGCAAAAATCCACAAAAAAAGTCCCTGTGAGCCGTCATTTTTGCTCGCAGGGACTTCGTTTTCCGCAATCTGTGGAATTTGTGTGGAAAGTTGACCGTTATCAGCCGTTTTTCTTGGCGTTCTGGCGCAGGCTGGCACGGATATTTTTGACCTGTGCGGCGTTTTCCACCATGGTGTCCTCGGTGGTGCGCAGCATATTCTCGCAGTAGTCGGTCACGGTCTGGCGCAGGGTGCGCGCCTCGGTCTGGGCTGCGGAGGTGATCTCAGAAGCGCGCTGCTGGGCGGCCTTGACGATCTCGGCGTCACTGACCAGAATGCGGGCGCGCTCCTCGGCCTTTTTCACGATGGCCTGTGCCTGTGCGTTGGCGCTGTCCACGATCTGCGCCCGGTCGTTCACGATCTGCTGCGCCTGCCGCAGCTCGCCGGGCAATGCCGCCCGCACCTCGTCCAGATAATCCCGGATCTGCTCCACATCCACGATGCGCTTGCCGCCGGAAAGGGGCACGTTTGCGCTCTCTTCCAGTGCATCCTCAATGGTATCCAAAAGCTCGTTCACGTTCATAAGGCTTCTCCCTCCTGCTCAGCGGCGGACTGCATGGGCTTTGTATACTTCCACAGCAGCACCTTGCCGTATTTATACTGTTTCTGCAGGGTCAGACTGCCCGTCTGCGCGGGCAGCACGATGCCTGTTTCGCTCTCGCACAGCACGATGCCGCCCGGAGCAACGCACTTTTCCACGGCGGGCAGGATCTTTTCCAGCGTACCGCCACGGAAGGGCGGGTCCAGCAGCACCAGATCGAACTGCTCCCGGCAGGCCGATAAGAACCGCGCAGCCTCGCCGATATTCACCCGGCTGCGGTCGAACACGCCGCAGGCCTTGCAGTTGCGCATCACGATGCTTACGGCCTCCCGGCTCTCGTCCAGAAAGACGCACCGGGCCGCACCCCGGCTGAGCGCTTCGATGCCCAGCTGGCCGCTGCCGGCATACAGATCCAGCACCCGGGCCCCGGGCAGGTCGAACTGTACGATGCTGAACATCGCCTCCTTCACCTGCGAGAGGGTGGGGCGGGTGACATCGGTGCCGGGCAGTGCTTCCAGCCTGCGGCCCCGGGCTTCTCCTGCGATCACGCGCATGATGTTACCTCCTTGCCGTAGCTGCCGTCCCCGCGGCAGCCGGTTTTAACTCTTTCGTATCCTTTATTATCTCCCAACTGCATAGCATTGTCAAGAGCCCGCATTGCGCTGCGGGCGGCTTTGTGCTACAATCATAGCAGCAATATTGCGCATTTTACGGCGCATTTCAGCAAAGGAGAGTATACAGCATGAAAGTTCTGCTCATCAACGGCAGCCCCCACGAGAAGGGCTGCACCTACACCGCCCTTTCCCTTATTGCCGGGGAGCTGAAGGCACAGGGCATCGAGACCGAGATCCTGCACGTCGGCGGTCAGCCCGTAGGCGGCTGCATCGGCTGCGGCGGCTGCCGCAGCGGCAATGGATGCGTGTTCGGCGGCGTGGTCAACGAGGCCATTGAGAAGGCCAAAACCGCCGACGCCTTTGTGTTCGGCAGCCCGGTGCACTACGCCTCCGCTGCGGGCAACATGGCCAGCTTTATGGATCGTCTGGCCTACGCGGGCGGCAAGTATCTGGCCTACAAGCCCGCCGCCGTCTGCTGCTCTGCCCGCCGCGCCGGTACCACCTCCACCCTTGACCAGCTGGTCAAATACCCCCAGTTCTTCCACATGCCGCTGGTCAACGGCTCCTACTGGGCCATGGTGCACGGCT
>ERZ773104.3868-NODE-3868-length-13475-cov-5.635171_pt1 | contig 13475 bp, 8 predicted proteins | sample MGYA00511920_ERZ773104 | MGnify/ENA primary metagenome ERZ773104 (study PRJEB29015, sample SAMEA2737857) | human gut metagenome | biome: human gut; feature: human-associated habitat; material: faeces | place: China | collected 2012 ...
CTTTTGTCATTTTGCACAATAAGCCATTTTCTTTTTTGACAAGAAAAAGCAATTTTCACAGTTCTTTTTTACGAATCTTTCCACTTTCAGTCTTTGGAAACTCCTTTAGAAATACAAATTCGCGTGGAATCTCATAATCTGCCAGTCTTTCTGCCAAAAATTCCCGAATTGCCATATTGATACAACCACTTTTTTCGCTGTCACTTCCGGCAATTTCTTCCCTTTCAGCTTCTTTCTCCCACACAATCCACACTTTCAGATAATCGCGCCCATGCTCATGGACTGCCTTCACTGCCGTCTCTGCCACTCCCGGAAATGTCCGCACCGCCTCTTCGATCCGGAGGGATGACACTTTTCTCCCATTTATGTTGCAGATATCATCATCCCGCCCATCAAAATAGAAGAGTCCCTCTGCATCTGTGTGACCGCAGTCCCCAATCACCGCGTCATTTCCAATTCCAAGGATTCCATACCGCGTTTTTACATGAAAATGGTCGTTTTCAATCCAGACATCCACCTCTGGAAATGCACGGCCAACCAGCGTCGTATCTTCTTTCATCTCACTTCCATGGATATAGGTAATATAGTTCAGCTCGCTGGCGCCATAATACAATGTAATCTCCGCTTCGGGAAATGCCTTTTTAAACTGCACTGCCTCCGCACCGCCCATACTCTGGGAGCCGCTGACAAAAGAAATAATCCGATAATTGACCGCCTGTTCCCGCTCATAGATACGCCGCAGCGCCCGCAGCTTGACAGGAATCAGATAGACGCAGGTCGCCTGTTCTGCCTCGATCATCCGCTTCCAGAGGCGCGGATCAAAGGAATCCGCCGCAACGACGCTTCCGCCGGACGCAAGCTGCGCCATATAAAGGTTCAGGTTGCCCGTAAACGCCAGGCTCCCCTGCATAAACGTAATGCTTCCCTCTCCCATTTTGAAAATTTTATTCTGAAGCTTAAAAAAATCGTGCCAGCTTTCAAAGGAGCGGAACAATACTTTCTGACGACCGGAGGTTCCCGACGTCATCACACCCATATATGCCCCTTCCGGAGGTGTCACGTCACGCAATTCATCGGAAATTTTTACATCGGACGGTGCAATCACCGGAACCGTATTTCCGTCTCCATATGCCAGAAACTGAATAAGCTGATGCGCGATCGTCGGTTCCTGGATCCAGTGGATGTGACGTTTTCCCTGTTTTTCTTCTATCTCTTTCGGATGTTTCCTTACACGTTCTGCCGCCTCGATGAGCTCCCCGAACGTATAGCGCTCTTTCTCCGTGATCAGGGCTTCCCACTCTGGCGGGTATGCCCGGAGCGCATCCAGATATGTATTTATACGTTGTGTCTGTATTTCTTTCATGATTAATTCCTGTCTTTTACTTATTTTTATGTAGAACTTTTTACCAATTTGAGCTTTTAAATTTACCACATTTACTTTTTATATCATTCAAGCACTGTCTTCATCTACTTCATTACTTTCTCCACCAGAATACTGCTTCCGATCCCTCCGGCGGCTGCCACGCAGCACATTCCCAAATGCCCATTTTTATGTTCCAGTGCTTTCATCAGATGCAGCAGAATCATTGCGCCGGAGACTCCATATGGATGCCCATAGGCAAGTGCCCCGCCCCAGATATTATAACGGTCTTCAATCCCCGGAAATGCACGTTCAAATAGAACATCAATAACGGCAAACGCTTCATTGACCTCAAAAGCATCGATCTCCTGATAAGAATGCCCCGTTTTTGCAAGTATCGCCTTAGCAGCGCTGACGGCTGATTTTGGGCTCATCATCGGATCATCCCCGATCGCTGTAGCAAACCGGAAACGGCATTCTGCTTTCCGTCCCTGTTCCCGCAAAAACCGTTCCGAACAAAGTACCACAAATGCCGCGCCATCGTGCATCAGGCACGCATTTGCCGCCGTGATTTTCGTGCCATTTGGAAGCAGATACGGCAGGCGGTCGATCAGACGCTGGCTCATTGTCGGACGGATTCCCTCATCCCGGCTGCTGCCGTCGATGGAAACCGTTATATCCTCCAATATTCCCTCTTTGCGCGCCTGCGCCGCCCTCTTATGGCTCCGGAGCACCCAGGTGTCCATCTCTTCCTTAGAGACATTTTCCCGGATCGCAGTCTCCTCCGCGCCCTCTAACATAACCTGCTCGCCGCGCTTTCCCGGCACAAACTGTGCAACCGTATACACCTTTCCACCGTCATACTCCGGATGGTTCGGGGACATCATGCGGTACGGCTGTACCGAAGAACTCTCCATTCCCCCGGCAATGACCAGATCCGCCATCCCGCTCTCAATCTTGGCTGCTGCCGCGCTGATTGCCTCCAGCGCCGACCCGCACTGCAGATCCAAAGTAACCGCCGGAATCCGCTCTGGAAGCCCTGCCGAAAGTGCCGCCAGACGCGTGATATTGCCGCCTCCCCCGACCGCATTTCCTCCTATTATATAGTCGATCGCATCGGTTGGAAGCTCAAATCGCGAAACCACCTCCCGCAGCACCTCCGCCCCCAGCTTTTCCGCCGGGATATGACGGTACATTCCATCTTTCACCCCGATGTAACTGCGCAAACCGCCCAGAATATATACGTGATTCATACTTTTCTCCTGTTTTTCTTCTATTCCTAATTAAAATTAAAGGGATGCGGCAACGGACTCCTCATGCCTCCTGGCTGCATTTCTGCACTAAAAGGCTGATTCTGTTCACTACCACATCCCATCTTTATTTTCTATCTAATTTCCAAATAAGCCCGTCCGCTTCAGCGCCTTTCCAAGTGCTACCGCTGCCACACACTTAACGATGTCCAGCGGAATAAACGGAATTATCGACTGCACGATAACTGCACCCCACGGCTGTCCGGTCACGTGTTTCATCCAGCCTGCACCGAATGCGTAAATCACCGGAATACCAACTACAATCAGGAACGCTGTCTGGAATGCAACATTTTTCCATTTCCGGCAAAACAGGGAAATCAGGAACGCTACAACCAGAAATCCGATATAGTAACCGCCGCTCGGTCCAAGCAGTTTTCCCGGTCCTGCGCTTCCGCCGCTGAATACCGGCACGCCGCATAGGCCTAACAGCAGCCAGCTCGCCATAACTAAAATGGTATCCTGTGGTGCAATCAGCAGACCGATCAGGTTGACAATCATCGTCTGCGCTGTGATCTTTGCATCCGAAAACGGAAGCGGAATCGCAATATACGAAGACACACTGATAAGAGCCAGCATCATCGCCAAAAGTGTAAGCCGCTTCGCGCTCCATGCGCCGTGTACGTTCACTGCACTTGTCTCTGAACTCATTATATATACCTCCTCAGTGATAAAATTCTAAGCCGTGTAATGCATTTTCCTATGAATCACACACAGAGAATCTTTGCTAGAAAAGAGTATATCGGAATTTCAGAGGATTGTCAACCTTGTTTTTATAAATGGTTTACATATGCATCCATAGCTCCTCTGCACCCACTTTATCATCGGCATCCCTATTTTTCTGTAATCGAAAGAATTTCCTTTCCCTCTTGCTTCGTTCTCAGATACACCGCGTTTCTTCCCTCCTGCCCCGAATCCGACAAATATACCTCCTCATCAGAACGAAGTGGGGCAAGAAAACGTACTTCCAGAGCGGTCTGTCCCTTCATCCAGCCCTTCTTCCACAGACGAAGCAGGCAGGCATTCATAACAAGAAACCCCGGCAGAACTGCCGCTTCTCCCTGATGGATCGGATTGGTATCTGCCGCCTCCCGGAGATATTCTTCCATCTGGCTGCGGCTAAATACCAGCGTATTATCATCCTCACTGCCCAGTTCCGTAATTGCTTTCATGAGCGGCATTTTCTCTTTTTCCGGGACAAGGACGCTCTGGCGCGGTTTTACCAGCAGCACTTCCATCTCCTCATTTTCCCGTTCCTTTTCCTCCTCCGCTGCCGCTATGCGGACCCGGATTGCCGAGCGGCCTTTTTTGATGATTTCTGGAGTTAATTTGGTATGGCAAAACTCATTCTCCCCCTGTTTGGGCTGCCAGTCCAGATGAAGTGTAGTTGTACCTATCATCCATCCCTCGTATCCTTCCAATGTGGAGAGAGCGCGCTCAAAGCAAAGAAGCTTCTTTTTCAATCTATCATTCACGGTATTTTCGACCTCTTCGTTATAAATTGTAAATCTGACTCGCATGCACTTTTCTCTGCTCATTATACTAGTTCTGTTCCAGAATCACAATATCCGAATCTCCCGCGTCTCCCCCTGATCCACCGGAATAAATCGGTCTTTTAAGCCCGGCGTCAGCCAGATCGTGCCGCTCTCGTCAACCAGGACTGCCTCATAGTCCTGATGCGCCGCCCAATGTGCTGCTGCCTTTTCCCGTCCCATGACAAACAGGGCGGTCGAAAGCCCATCGCAGCGCAGTCCGCACGGTCCGATGATTGTCACAGAAATCAGCCCGCTCTGCGCCGGCGTCCCAGTGGACGGATCCATGATATGCCAGTAAATTGTTCCGTCATCATCCGTGAAATAGCGCTCATAGCCGCCGGAGGTAATGACCGCCTCATCCTGCACCCTGACTCCGCCCAGATAGCCGTCGCTCTCCGGATCCTTGATGCCGACATACCATTTCTCGCCATCCGGTTTTGTTCCGATCGTCTGGATATTGCCTCCAAGACTGAACAGTGCGCTCGTCACGCCGTCCTCCTTCATAGTCTTTACCACCTCATCGCCGGTAAATCCCTTTCCGACACCGCCTAGATCCACCATCATTCCTGGCTCGATCGATGCCGTATCTGCTTCTAAACCGACCAGACGATAATCGACCGATTTAAGCAGGCTTTCCCGCTCGCTCTCACTGGGGACCCGGTAATTTCCCGTTGTAAATCCCCAGCTTTGCACAACCGGATAAATCGAAATATCGAGCGCACCATCTGTTTCCGCTCCCAGTGCCAGCGCCTCCTGCATCAGATAACGCGTATCATCGGAAAGTTTCGCTGTTTTCTCCTGATTTAGATAGAAAATATCGCTGTTTTCCTGCGTTGTCGAAAACTCCCCTTCCAGCTCTTCCACTCGCCGTTTCACTTTTTCCTGCAAATTTGCACTTCCACCGTAGGCATCAAACTGCATCACAGTATCCATCGCAAACACCGTCCAGTTCTGCCCTTCTCCCGGATTCTGGTTCGAATTTGAGGGATTTTTCTCTAAATTTTCGTTTTTTTCTACTGCTGCCACATTTTCTGCCGTCTCTTCCGTAGACGCAGATAAACGAGGACGGTCATTCTGGACCGCCCCCGTTTGATCCGGCTGCGATGAAGCACCGCAGCCACACAGCAGCAGGGTTAATAAAATCCACCACTTCTGTTTCAATTTTTACTCCTTTAAATACAACTACTCTTCTTCAGAAACAGACTCTTCTTTCTCAGAAGCATCGCCTTTATCTCCGTCGGATTCTTCCTTATCAGAAGTATCATCTTTTACGTCACCGGTCTCATCCTTCTTGGAATCATTGTCCTTAGATTCATCCGTTTCATTCTTCTTGGAATCGTCACCAGTTTCGCCGGATTCATCTTTCGAATCATCCTTGTCAGCATCGCCTTTATCTGAAGTTTCGTCTTTCTTCTCATCCGAAGTATCCTTGGACTCGTCCGAATCCGCTTTCTTGTCCTCGTCTACTTCCGGTGCCTTGTTCGCATCGTCTGTCTCGTTCTTCTTATCGCCATCCGGTACATCTGCCTTGTTTTCGTCATTCGTCTTCGGCTCTTCCGGTGTTTGCTCCGGTGTGGTTACTCCCTCGGTTGGGGTGGTGACGATCTCGCTTGGGAGGACTTCGTCGGCAAGAAGCGTTTTGGATTCCTTGATTAATTTCCAGTTTTTATCAAGTTTGCACTCAATCGTTCCGTTATTCTTAGTGTCGATAAGAATTTCATTATTCTCTTCTTTACTCAATCCGGACACTGAAACCTTTAAACAATCATAATTATCATTGCTATAAGATGTATCCGTTGCATGCGGTGCAAACTCCCCACTTCCAAGGAACGAGGAAACGGATGCCTTGCTATACTCTGTTCCATTTACCGCAACCGAATCAATCTCCTTTAAGAAGGTTTTTAACTTTTCTCCCTCAACTCCATTGAAGCGAATCAGTAAATAATCTCCTGTCCAACCACTCTCTTTTACAACACTGGAAACCTCAATTTCTGTATCTGCTTTCTGGCTCTCAACTGTAACCGTGATCGACTGATTCTTGTAACCTTCTGCCTCAATCACAATCTCAATCGCACTTCCATCTGGTCCTGCGGTTAAATCACTGGTTGTGATAATCAGTTTATTATCCTGAACATTAAATCCAAGTTCTTCATCATCTGATGTTATCACCTTGATTGCTTTCAGGTATTTCGCAAGCTCATCCGCATTATCTTTTCCAGTCAGGGTTAAATTACCTCCCTCGGAAATCTTTTCCGGTCCAGTCAGCGTCGGTGCATCAAGAAGTTCCTTGTCATCCTGTTTGAGATTTCCATTTTTATCAACTACAATCGTTACTTCTGGATAATCTCCATCTGCATTAATCGTAATTGTGGTATCCCCATCCGTATTAAATGCACTGTCAGAAACAAGCAGGCTATCTTTGTAATTGTTATGTGCATCATCATAAATATCTGGCGCATATTCCTTATCTCCTAATGTCCAGCTTGACTGTGGAGAATACTTAGTTGTTCCTACCACTACTGAATTGATGCTCTTTACATATTCTTCTAATGCTTTTTTGTAGGCAAAATCAGAAGGTTTCATACCAGTTCCATCAGAATAGGTAAACTGTATTACATATCCCTTTTCACCATATCCATTTGCCTTTCTGATTTCCGAAGCACCAATCTCAATCTCCTGCTCATCTGGGATTTCTTCCTCTTCCTTCTCAACCACAAATTCACATCTCAGCGCCTCTGTGTAGTAATTCGAACGAAGAGTCAGCTTATAGCTTCCCGGCTGAACCTGATGGAGAATCAGCTTCTTGCCATCCCCGGATACTTCATAGTAAACATCGTTGCTGCTGGACACACCTTTCGTGTAGATATTTCTCTCAACCGCATCTTCCTCGTCAGAAAGCAGGGTAACAGATTTCAGGTTCTTCAGGAAATCTCCCTTGCTGCCATTAACGGTAAATTCAGCATCTGCAAAATAGTAAGTCTTATTAGAATCTTCTTTTTTCTCAGCTGCAAACGCCTCTTTATCTTCCGCATAATCAACGGTCAGCGATAAATCGTTTTCCAGCACCTTATCGTATGTAAATGCAATACTCTGGCTCTTATATCCCGTTGCATCAACAGTCAGCTTGTACTCCTCACCAGCCTTGAATACATCCGCATTAATGGTAATGGTGCCAGCTTCTTTGTCGATGGAATATTTATCCTTGCTGAGTGCCTGCCAGTTTCCATTGACAACGATACCCTGAACTGCCTCGATATACTCTGTATCCTCTGTCCGCAGGACTACCGGATCGCCCTCTTTGTTCTGTACAACTGTAATCGCCGGTGCATCCTGACGGGAGAAGTTTCCATTGTACTGGATATCGCCGAGCAGACCATCTTCGAGAACCTCTTTTGCCGTTGCCGGATGGTTCGGATCCAGTGCTCCATTTTCACGGTAATCTGCAAATGGAAGCATTCTGTTCTCTTCGTATTTCTGATTCTCGCTCTTATTTACGTAGTCTTTCCATCTGAAGAAATCATCATCTCCAGTATCATAGACTGCATCCGGAATCGCATTGTACCACCATTCCATGACTGCCTTGGACGCATCATTTTCCATCTTGGTCTGTTCAAGGAGATGTGCATTTACAAGCAGATCTGAATCAAAAATCAGGTTTGCAGAGATTGCAGAGCTTCCTGAGCTGCTGCCGCTGGAGCTTCCACTTCCGCTGGAACCAGTCGATGCGGTGCTGATACCGTCGAATCCGTATGCCGCCATTTTCTGGCCATTGGTCTGTTCCTTCTCTTTTACCGGCTCTGCGCCCGTTGTCACCTTGAAGCTCTTGGAGAATGACCGGAAACCATTTGCATATACAGTGATCTTGTAATTGCCCTTGTATGGCAGATGGTCTGTATTATCATTGTACAGAACAAATAAATTCTGGCTGTAGAGATACCAGTCATTGATCATCTTAAGGTCGCTTACTGTTCCGTTCGGATCTTCCAGTGTCACACGCTCGATCGGTGTCTCAATTGCGTATACCAGATCGCTGACTGCAAAATGAAGATTCTTGCCAGACTGCGGTGTTTCCTTAAGCTCCAGCGTCGGTACTGTCTCATTGACGACATGAATCGGGACGAGCGCGGAACCGCCTGCCGACGATACAACCCGCACATAATAACGTCCATTATTGTAGAAATTGCTCTGTCCTGTCTGGATAGTCAGCTGTCCAACGCGTCCCTGTCCGTGCGCCACATTCTTTTCACTGTCAAATACGAGACTCGAATTAATTGTGTTCTTCTGCTCATTGTATTCAACCAGTTCCAGTTTGCGGATGCCGTCAAACCACACTTTTTCCTCGTCTGTATTATAGTTAAACAAAATGGTAACGGCTGCTTTTCCATTTTTTGGAAGAACCGCATCCGGCGAATAGCTCGGATGAGTCTGTTTCTCTTCATTCAAGTTATACGTAGTCTTTTTCGGAGAAATGCGGGCATTTCCGTTTTCATCGTAATTGGTCAGATAATAGTCCCAGTAAGCAATCGGCTCATGCGTGAGAATCTTCTCAGGCAGATAGCCGTTGTTTTCATATACAGCATCCTCCTGGCTCTCATTGCTCAGAACCACCGTCTCTTCCTTTGCCGCATCTTCTTTGCTGCTGACGGTTACTTTGCCCGGTGTACCGAGAAGCGCAAGTTTTGCCATACGTCCGTCATCTGTGATCGGAGTTAAAAGATTGGTTACGTTTTTTCCATCGACCTTAACAACCGTATTGTCTGCATTGTATCCTTCATCAAATGCGATCGGAAGCCACCAGCCCAGGGAATTTACTTCGGTAAGCTTTGTCTTCGTCTCATCTACCAGCGAAACCATCTGCGGCTTGTCTGGATTTTCAGTGTTTCCGTTATCTCCTGTATTTCCGCCATTCTGGTTTCCGTCATTCCCGGAATTACCGTTATTTCCAGAATTACTGTTGCTTCCAGAGCCCCCCGAATGGCTGCCGCCGGAACTGCCGGAATTCCCTGAACCGCCTCCTGATACGCTGCTTCCGTTGCCGGCTGCTGCCGGGTTGCTCACGTAACCTCTATCCGCACGGGTCTGGACCTCTCCGTTTTCATTGACCCACTGTCCATCTGCATTGACGCTGTAGCCGTCCGGTGTCCGGCCTTCGGTGTGCATCTGACCAAAGTTTTCTGCACTCAAGTTATCAAAATAATAGCATTTTCCATCAATCCACTGCCATCCGGTCACGGTCATACCTTCTGTTCCATCGGATGCAGTGCTGAAGAAATACCATTTTCCTGCATTATCCTTCCACCAGCCGCGGCGCATCTGTCCTTCCACGCCATCGGCAGTTGTGTTCATATAGTACCGGCGTCCATCGACTGTGATCCATCCGGTCATCATCCGTCCGGTCTGCGGATCCAGATAATACCAGTTGTTCTCGGTCTTAACCCATCCAGTCTTGATCGTTCCGTCCGTTCCCTGATATTTCCAGTCCTGTCCTTCCTGAATCCAGACGCCGGTCTGTACTCCGGCCTCCGATGCCGGTCCGGTTGAAGCATAAGCAGTGCCTGCCTGCGCCGCCGCCAACACGGTCACCGCCGCCAGAATTGCCTGCCGGGATCTTCCCTTTCCTTTCATACATATTCCTCCATATAATCTTTTGTAATATCTTACTCTCCGCACCGGATTAGGCATCCCTAACTCAGGCGGCCGAGGAGGTTAGTATATACTAATCTAATAAAATCTGTCAATTATTTAAATCTGTTTAAAAATGAGAATTTTTATCTATTTTTTAATCGAATTTTATTCTCAATAAAGCATTGGATTTTTAGTTGCTAAAACTAACATGCAAATTTCTTTTTCCATTCAGCACATGTTAAGTCTCATTTTGCAGCGATTTTTCCGCCTTTTTCCCTGATATTGCCTCGCTTGTCATGAATTTTAAAAAAACATATTTTGAGAATTTTTATCCATTTGCTTCATTTCGTATATTTTTATCCTTTTCGCACATACTCCATCTGTAAACATTTTGTCCCATTCCAGTCCCTTCGCGGTCACTGATATTGGCTTCTCTGATAGGAGATTTACACGATGCAGATTTCTTCATCCATTGAAAATAACCGGACTTTTTTTCAAAAAAAGCTCCGACCGGACATCAGTTTTGATGTCGTAGATCGGAACCTGATGATCGGCGGGCGCGATGCCTGCCTCTACTGTATTGATGGTTTTACCAAGGACGATACGCTTTTAAAAGTGCTGCAGGCGATGAGCAGCATTGAAAACGCCCAGATGCCTGACAATGCAAACGATTTTGCCGCCCTCTACCTCGCCTACGGCGAAATCGGGCTGGAAACGGATTCGGACGCGCTGATTATCCAGCTTCTCTCCGGTGTTCCTTTTCTTCTGATCGACGGGTATGCACAGGCACTCACAATAGACTGCCGCACCTATCCCGCCCGCGGAGTCAGCGAACCTGAAAAGGATAAGGTATTGCGCGGCTCGCGCGATGGTTTTGTCGAAACGCTTGTGTTCAATACGGCTCTGATCCGGCGACGCATCCGCGATCCGAAGCTGCGGATGGAAATCATGAATATTGGGGAAAGTTCGCACACCGATATCGCCATCTGCTACATGGAAAACCGGGTGGACACCGAACTTTTAAACCGCATCCGCACCCGGATTCAAAAAGTGCATGTCGATGCCCTCTCGATGAACCAGGAAAGCCTTGCCGAATGTATTTATCCGCACAAATGGTTCAATCCGTTCCCAAAATTTCGTTTTTCAGAGCGTCCGGATACCTCCGCTGCCTCGATTCTGGAAGGAAATATCATCATTCTGGTGGACAATTCGCCATCCGCAATGATTCTGCCATCCTCTGTTTTCGATATCATCGAGGAAGCCGACGACTACTATTTTCCACCGCTGACCGGCACCTATCTGCGCCTGTCGCGCACGGTCATCTTTTTCCTGACCTTATTTCTGACACCGCTGTGGCTGCTTTTTATGCAGAATCCCGGCTGGATCCCGGAATGGCTCGCTTTTATCCGTGTCACCGACGAGATCCATGTGGCGCTGATCTATCAGCTTCTGATCCTGGAATTTGCCATCGATGGTCTGCGGCTCGCGGCAGTCAACACCCCCAGCATGCTGACGACACCGCTCAGTGTCATCGCCGGTATCGTGCTTGGAGAATACTCGGTCAAATCCGGCTGGTTCAACAGCGAGACGATGCTCTATATGGCGTTCGTCACGATCGCCAACTACTCGATGACGAGCTTCGAACTCGGCTACGCACTCAAATTCATGCGCGTCCTGCTCCTGATTCTGACCTTTTTCCTCAATCTCTGGGGCTTCATTGCCGGAACACTCATTGCCGTCAGCTGCCTTATCTTTAACCGGACAATCGCCGGAAAAAGTTATATTTACCCGCTAATTCCATTTCACTGGAGTGAATTAAAAAAGCGGCTGCTCCGGAACCGGCTGCCGCATGAGGAGAAAAACGGGTAAGAATGTCGCATAAAATGTCCGCATACCCACAACTGCCCGGATAGTTCCGGATACTGGCTGTGGTTTATGCGGACATTTTAACTTCTATATCTATCTTCTATTTTTCTTTCTTATACACTACCTCTTTCAGCACCTCCAGCGCCTCCTCATACCGCTCTGCCCCCATCGAGGCACAGGACAACAGGAGCTTCGGATATCCCTCTTGAAAATGATGCTCCTGTTTTTCCAAAAGACTCCCGACCGACTCCACCGGGCGGACGGCGACGCCTGCCTGTGCCGCACACCCGGCAATTTCCGCCGATGTAAGCGGGCTGTCAAGCTCCATGAGAACCAGAAAACCAGCATCGCCCAGATGCGTTCGCGCTTTTTCTCCAAAAATGCGCCGCACCGCATCACACAGACACTTTGCCTTTGCCGCGTACAATTTCTTAGACTTTCGGATCTGGCTTTCCAGATGTCCGTCCCGGATAAACTGGCATAGGGCAATCTGCTCTGCCTTGGACGCCGTCTGGTTATAAAAACGCCCCCGCTCCTGATACCGTTTCAGCAGATCCGGCGGCAGGACCATGTAGCTCATGCGGATCGATGGCAGAAGCAGCCTTGAAAATGTCCCCAGATACACGACGCCCCGCCCGCCGGAAAGCCCCTGCAGGGACGGTGTCGGGCGGTTATAATAGCGGAACTCACTGTTGTAATCGTCCTCAATAATCAGCATATCCTCGCGCGCCGCATCCTTTAAAAGCTTCATCCGGTCGCCCACCGGCATGACCTCGCCCCAGACTGTCATCTGAGAAGGCGTTAAATAGCAGACACTTTTTCCCGTGGATTTCATTGCCTCTGATGTCTGTTCAAATGGCATTGTTTTCATTTCTTTTGCACATACATCTGACTTTTCCGTTCCACACAAATCCATTTTAAAGGATCCGGTCCTCATCTCATTTTTTTCCCAATACGCTCTTATATCTCCGGTCCGAAACCCATAATCCTCAAAAATCTGGCGTCCCTGCCGGAACGACGGATTAAAAAACCATGCGCTGTCCCGCTCCCGCAGCATCGGGCACAAAATATGCAAGAGACTCTGCACACCCGCCCCTACTACGATACTGTCCGGCGTACAGATCACATTGCGGTGGCGCCCCAGATACGCGCAGAGTGCCTCCCGGAATTCCCGCTCTCCCTGCGGTTCGCCATAAGAAAGCAGCCGCTCATCCTGGCGCAGGGCGCTCTTGACATAGCGCCGCCATAAATCAAACTGGAAGCTCTCCCGATCCACATTCGAAGACGCAAAATCATACCGGATTTCCGGGCGTTCCTCCTGATGCGGCACACCGTGCTCTATTTCCTCCCGGTTTGCAGCCGCCAGCACCGCATCCGTTACATAAAACCCGCTCTGCGGACGCGAAATGATATAGCCATCCGCTGCCAGCAGCATATACGCCGTCTCCACCGTCGTCCGTGAAAGCTGCAGCTGCAGGGAACATTTGCGGATCGACGGCAGCTTCGCTCCCGGCTTCATCTGCCCGGACACGATCAATTCTTTGTAATATTCATATACTCTCAGATACCGGCTCTGTCCCGGTTCGCTTAAATTCAGTTCCATCGTATTTCCTCTATCTATTTATGTAAACGGCGATGCACCGCATCGATCATCCGCATCATCCCATATCCCAGACAACCGCTCCTCTTTCCGTCTTCACAATATTTTTCATCTCCACCACTTGTACCCCTTATACCCAACTGCCTTCCTCAATTATACCGTTTTCTCCTGCTTATAGGCAA
>ERZ773104.3869-NODE-3869-length-13473-cov-4.732076_pt1 | contig 13473 bp, 9 predicted proteins | sample MGYA00511920_ERZ773104 | MGnify/ENA primary metagenome ERZ773104 (study PRJEB29015, sample SAMEA2737857) | human gut metagenome | biome: human gut; feature: human-associated habitat; material: faeces | place: China | collected 2012 ...
CCTGCCCCCATATTCATATGACCTACCTCGGAGTTACCCATCTGTCCTTCCGGAAGTCCCACGGCCATACCGCTTGCATTTCCTTTGACAAAAGGACATTCTGCCATAAGTTTATCCATAACGGGGGTTTTGGCTTCTGCCACGGCGTTATGATCTTTTCTTTCATTTAATCCATATCCATCTAAAATCATTAGTACTGTAGGTTTTTTCATCGTTACATCCTCCCTGTTTTTATCACACTGATTATACACTCTTTTTCCGTTCGTGGCAACAAACATCTTCTTGTTATCATCTCATTGATCTGTTCCCGTTTTCACACAGATCCCGGTCCACATCGATGACTGCATAATACTCCTGCCCATCACTGCCAAGCTCCCGTATTTTCTTCTGAAGATAAGAAACGATTTCCTTATCCTCCGTTTTCACACTGTAAGGAACCTCCACATCAAAAATCACATTGGTATGTGTCGGACCATCCACAATCCGGAAATCATGGAAATGGATGTTCTCCTGCATACCATCTATGATTTCACGCACCTTCTCTTTTAATTCATTCGTCCGTTCATCTCCCACACTGACCGGATCCATATGGATCACCGCACTGCAGTTCAGTTCCCGGTGCAGCCGGTGTTCAATATTATCAATCATATCATGCATATGCAGAATATCCCCTTCAGCAGGAACCTCTACATGTACCGACAGCATCACTCTTCCCGGTCCATAATTATGTACCACAAGATCATGGATTCCAAGCACGCCCTGCTTCTGATAGGACATCACAATCTCTCTTACCTGATTCACAAAAGCAGGCTCCGGTGGCTGTCCAAGCAGGGGATCGATCGTTTCTTTAGCCGCCTGGAAGCCGGTCATTCCCACAAACAGGGCTACAATCACACCACAATAACCGTCAATCTGAATACCGGAGAAAAAGGAAACCAATGTTGCAATCAGAACAACTGTTGTTGCAACACTGTCACTTAAGCTGTCCATTGCTGTGGCATCCATGGCAGCACTGTCAATCTTTTTTGCAACAGATTTGTTGTAACAGAACATATAAATCTTCACAAGAATCGACACAGCCAGTACCACAATCACCAGAATTCCGGTATCAATGGGCTCCGGATGGATAATTTTATCCACAGAAGATTTCAGTAATTCAAAGGCCATAATCAGAATGATTACGGCTACTAAGAACCCGGAAAGATATTCAATCCGCCCATGTCCGAAGGGATGATCCGAATCCGGCTTCTGTCCCGCCATCTTAAAACCCACAAGGGTAATAATGGAAGATCCGGCATCTGAAAGGTTATTAAATGCATCTGCTGTAACGGCAATGGAACCGCTAAAAAAGCCTGCCAGAAACTTACCGATAAAAAGACAAATGTTTAAAAAGACCCCCACACCGCCACACAGCACTCCATAGGCCTGTCGCACCCCGGGATCCTTAACATCCTGATTGTTTTTAATCCATATTTTTGCTAATAATGAAATCATACCTGCTCCTGTCTTCTTCCCTTGTCCGGTCTGGTTGGAAAGGTCTGTAATACGGAGTATACACTTATTTTTTCAATCTGAAAAGACGTAATTCCATGTTGGAAACCACTAACTTTTATATGTTTTTTCTAACTATATACCGGCTCACATCTTCTACTAAACAAACCAGTACGTTACTGTTCACTCGTACCTCGTTCCAGTAACGATTTGCAGGCTCATTTGAAGTTTTGCTTCGCAAAAGGAGCCTGCTCACTCCTGAATCATGTTCTTACGCAGCCTGACAGCAAGTGTCTGGCTGCTGTGTGAACTGTAATACCAGTACCACAGACTTTAAAAATCCTGTTGACAAATTTTTATAACGGCTGTATTGTGAAAACACAGCATGTTGCAGCATACGAAATCACAAGGAAGGAGGTAACATCTATGTTTAAATCTATTATATTACATAACCGCACAGCATTGACAATTTTAACAGTGAAAACCAGAACTAACCGGATATTACCTTCTGACTTTTGTACTCATAGCTAAAGCAGGACACTTAAAATCATACCTTCGTCCTACTTTGGTAATCTGACTACACACGGGCAGTTATGGAATATCATAACTGCTCTTTTTTTGTAACTGTTCAGAGCCATGCATAGCCTGACAAAATATGAATGGAATGCAAGCATTCCAAGTCATGTTTGACAGGATTTATATGGCGAAGCAACCACATGAGCAAAAAGGAAGCTGCATAGCAGCGATTTTACGAATGGGGAATGAATAGCTGCACTAGCAAATACAATCATTAACGAGGGGGAAGACATGAAAAAAATAAGAACCTATCTCTGGGAGCACAAGCTTGCCTTCGGCCTTGCCATCCTTGCCATGATCATCAGCATCAGCCTGGATATGCTCTCACCCAAACTTACGCAGTCCATGATTGATGACGTATTACTCGGCGGTCACATGGATCTGCTCACTCCGCTTCTGCTCGCCTATGCCGGCGTCGGAGTCGGACGATTTATTTTCCAGTATGTAAAGGAATATACCTTTGACCTGACAGGATCGAAAATTGCAGCCCAAATCCGCAGAGCCGTGTTCTGCCATGTGCAGTCACTAAGCACGGAATTTTTTGACCGTACCGGAACCGGAGAGCTGATGAGCAGAATCAAGGATGATGTGGATCACATCTGGGACGGCTTAACCTATGTCGGTATGCTCATGATTGAAGTAATCATCCATACCTCCATTGTGCTGTTCTGTATGTACAGCCTCAACTGGAAGCTGGCGATCCTTCCCACGATCGGTATGGCAGCCTCTGCTATAATTGCCATTTATATGGAACACCGTCTGGATTCTGTTTACGAATCCATCAGTGAAGAAAATGCCACATTAAATACCGTTGCTGAAGAAAATCTTGCCGGTGTCCGCACCGTAAAGGCTTTCGCCCGTGAAAAATATGAAATTGGAAAGTTTCTGTCCCATAACCAGCGTTACTATGAATTAAACATGGAGCAGTCGAACATCTTTGTAAAATATCATCCTTATATTTCCCTGATCTCCAAGATCCTGCCGATTTCCGTCTTATTATTCGGCGGTGTACAGGTAATGCAGGGGGAATTTACCCTGGGGGAATTAAGTGCATTCTTTGCATATTCCAATAATATTGTTTGGCCCATGGAAATGCTCGGCTGGCTTACGAACTCGCTCTCCTATGCCGTTGCATCCAACCGCCGCATCCAGAAGCTTTATGGGGAAAAGCCCGCTGTGAAGGATCCAGAAACTCCTGTGGTTCTGTCTTCTGTAAAAGGTCAGATTACCTTCGAACATGTATCGTTCCACAAGGCGGATCAGCATGAGATTCTCCATGATATCTCCTTTACGGTTAAGCCCGGAAAGACGGTCGGAATTATGGGAACTACCGGTGCCGGTAAGAGCTCACTCATCTATCTTCTGCAGCGGCTTTATGATGTAACAGACGGTGCGATTTACTTAGATGGTGTCAACATCAAAGACCTTTCCTTACATCAGCTCCGGGGAGCCATGTCCTTTGTCATGCAGGATGTATTCCTGTTTTCCGATACTATTTTGGAGAACGTAAAGCTCGGCAAAAAGGATACCCTGACACTGTCTTCCATTAAAGAAGCCTCACGGCGTGCACAGGCCAGCAGCTTTATTGAAAAGATGGAAAGCCAGTATGATACGGTCATCGGAGAACGCGGCATCGGCTTATCCGGAGGTCAGAAGCAACGGATTACGATTGCCCGGGCTTTGGCACGGAAAGCACCGGTTCTCGTCCTTGACGACTCTACTTCAGCGCTTGATATGGAAACCGAACAGTGTATTCACGACACTCTTCGGGAATTAAAGGACACAACAAAAATTATCATCGGACACCGCATCAGCGCAGTCTGTCACGCTGATGAAATCCTGATTCTGGAGAATGGACAGATTGTGGAGCGGGGAACCCATGATGAACTCCTTGCAAAGAAAGGACATTATTACCAGACCTTTGTTGCTCAATACGGAGTTCCGGAAAGCGAGGTGATTGCATGAGTTTCAATTCCTATAAAGAGGACGAACAGCTTAAGGAAAATGGAAAATTAAAAACACTCCTGCGGCTTTTGGCCTATCTGCTTACCTATAAAAAACAGATTATTGCGGTACTGCTGATTATGCTTGTAAGTACCGTCCTTACGCTGATCACACCGCTCTTTTATGAATACGCAATTGATGACTGCATCGGAACCGGCGATCTTCCAAAGCTTTACCGTGTGATGATCCTGACTCTGATTATGAGTATTACCGTCATCCTGGGTGGCAAGCTGCGGATGTACATTATGGCAAAGATCTGTAACGAAACGCTGCTCACCATACGTCAGCAGCTCTATACTCATATTCAGACACTGGATCTGACCTTCTTCGACGGAAGACCAACCGGTAAGATTCTGGCCAGAATCATGGGAGATATCAATTCCCTGAAAGATGTACTGAATAACTTCGTTACCACTCTCTTACCGGAGTTTATAACCGTGGTTGCAGTTGCTGTCATTATGTTCATGCGGAATCCGGTTCTTGCCGCAGCAGCGCTTATTACACTCCCGTTTATGGCTGTCTGTATCTGGCTCATCCAGGTCTACTCCCATAAGAAATGGCAGGATTTCCGCAAAAAATCCAGTAACCTGAATGCCTTTATCCATGAGGATATGTCCGGCATGCGGATCATCCACAGCTTTACTGCCGAGGAAGAAACCTTAAATACCTTTGATGAACTGCTGAATGCCCATCGGGATTCCTTTAAAAAGGCCGTCCGTTTAAATGACGGTATGGGTTCCATTATTGACTTAAGCTGGGGACTTGGTTTTGCTGCCATGTACTATGTCGGAATTAAAATTCTTGGAATTGAATCGGTATCCGTCGGTACACTGATTGCTTTCGGCACTTATATCGGCATGTTCTGGAATCCGATTATGAACCTGAGTAACTTTTACACCCAGATCATTACCAATCTGGCTGCTGCTGAACGTGTCTTTGAAATTATGGATACGGAAAGCTCAATCAGTGATGCACCGGAAGCCCTTCCGCTTCCTCCGATTGAAGGCCGGGTAACCTTTTCCCATGTGGACTTCTCCTATGAGGATGATGTAAAGATTCTGGATGATGTGAGTTTCGATATCAAACCGGGCGAAACAATTGCGCTGGTCGGACCTACCGGTGCCGGTAAAACAACGATTGTCAATCTAATCAGCCGCTTCTATGATATTCAGAACGGCCATATACGGATTGATGGACACGATATCCGGCAGGTAACGATCGAAAGCCTCCGTCAGCAGATGGGGATTATGACGCAGGACAATTTCCTGTTCACCGGAACGATCCGCGACAATATCCGCTACGGAAAGCTTGATGCCACCGAGGAAGAAATTATTGCTGCGGCCAAAGCTGTTCACGCACATGATTTCATTACGGATTTGAAGGATGGTTATGATACGATGCTCACCGAGCGTGGTGGTGGACTATCCGTCGGTCAGAAGCAGCTGCTTGCCTTTGCAAGAACCATGGTTTCCAATCCAAACATCCTCATTCTGGACGAAGCAACCTCGAGCATCGACACCCAGACCGAGCTCCTTGTCCAGGAAGGCATTGATGCCCTGTTAAAAGGACGTACCTCCTTTGTCATTGCACATAGGCTATCTACGATCCAGAAGGCGGACCGCATCTTTGTAATCGATCACGGCGGCATTGTTGAGGAAGGCTCTGCCAGTGAATTGCTGGCAAAAAAAGGAGCCTATTACAGGCTCCATAACGCACAGCTGAAATTCAGTTGATTTATATAAAATCAGAATGTGGTTGTCCATTCATTGGCACCACCCCAGTCTCCGATGAGCTGCGTGGTGGTGCCTTCTTTTGTCGCCACACGCGTCTCAAAACGATAATTCATCTTGGGTACGAGCTCTCCGTTAATCTTGACATTACTGTAAAGATAGATAACTTCAAATGTTGTATGCGGATAGTAGTCCTCCTGCACAGCCTCAGGTTCATAGGAAATACAAATTCTCTGTACCCCATCATCCTGCTGGATCGCTGCCCACAGATTTACCACTCCCTTAGTCTGCGGATATTCCTCAAAGTCTGCAAAGGCAAAGGTCCATGTGCCATCTGCATTCATCAGCTTCATCTTTTCACGGCTGATCGGAATATAGGTCTGTCCGCTCCAGTACTCCGTCGTTCCTGCCATGAACTGATCCCGCAGGGAAATGTAAGTATCCTCCTGAATAAAATCGCGGATCGGCGCATATTCTCCGGATTCAAAAATCGTAAATGCCGTTGCAAAATACTCCTGTGCCCATGCAGCTTTTTCCAGACAGGCACTTAGGGAGTTAATGGAGTCATTCGTTCCGATTGTCTGAACCGAAGCAAGCAATTCCTGATATTCTGTGAGCTTTGGCACATCCAGCCACAACAGATCACGGTCGATCGTTGCATACTTCACAATCTCATTCTTTAAGCTGTCTGAAGGAAACTGCTGATAAACACGGATCATCCGCTGTAAAGCCTTCACATATTGTTCAAAATAATTCTCTCCGTCAGACAGTGAGGTAAAAAGGTTCTCATCCTCTGTATGGATCAGCCATTCGTAGCAGGCATCCAATGGAGAATAAACTTCTGTGTTATCCGCACTCGTTTCCAGAACTGTAAGGCACTTCTCCAGCGTCTCAAAGGTACAGCTCTGCGCATTGATATCCGCAACTGCATCATTCAACATATAAATACAGTATTCCTGCAATAATTCATCATCCTGCGTTGCTTCAAAGCCCTGCTGCAAAGTCAGTTCTGCGGAGTTCTTGTCTTCCTTATTCCAATAAGCACCTGCCATGGCCTGATATGCTTTTACGGATGTAGAATCAATATTCAACGCTTCCTGATAATGTGCTATCGCACCATCATAATCCGAGATCTCCATAAGGCTTTCCGCCTTGTGAAGCTGACGGTTTAATTTTAATCCCGGCACATTCAGATAAACAGCCGTTCCAATACCACCTGCCAATGCAATTATCCAGAACGCAATCATTCCACGTTCCAGCCAGACCATACATGCCCGGCGGCGTCTCCTCATTTTTCTTGATGTTTTCTTCTTTCCTGATGAATGGGACTTACTCATTTAAAACACTCCACGCTTTCTTTTCTTTGAAAGAACCGCCATCTGTCCAGTTCTCGCATTTCCCTGTTCATTTCTCGCTGCGATTCTCTCCCTGCGCTCCTCCGGTTTCTTTCTTCTTCCATTCTCATTTCTGCGGGCTGCATCCTGCGTTCTCTGGCTACCCCGCTCTTCCCTGTAGCGGCCTCTGCCTCCCTGATCCTCTCTTGCTCGGCTCCGCCCCTTCTGATCACGATAGCGGCTTTCTTTTCCCCGATAACGGGACTCTCTTCCATAACCGCCCTTTCCTTCCCGGCGGCTGTTGTCCTGACGACGGTTACGGTCATAGTAGAAACGCTCCTCTTCGATCTCTTGCGGTTCCTCTCCCATACTCTGATAAAGAAGCGCCGCTGCAAGATCCAGTTCCGAAATTCCCATTTCATCACAGACGCTTTCGATCCGGTTCTTCAGGTCCTCAAGATTCTGATCCTTAGCAGCCTCTAATGCGCTGTCAACCGAATGTCGGAACTTCACCTTTACAATATCCTTGCCGGTTGGAAGCTTCTTTTCTTCAATCCTGGTATGACAGATCCTCTCAATATCACGGATCTTGAATACTTCTCTTCCGGACACCAGGGTCATGGATTTGCCTTCTCTTCCGGCACGTCCGGTTCGTCCGATCCGGTGAACATAATATTCAATATCCTCCGGTACATCATAGTTAAACACAGCATCAACACCACTTACATCAATTCCGCGGGCTGCCACATCAGTCGCGATCAGAATAGCACAGCGTCCGCTACGGAACAGATTCATTACCGTATCTCTCTGAAACTGGGACAGATCTCCGTGAAGTCCTTCTGCTTCATAGCCCCTTCCCTTTAACTCCTGAGTCATTTCATCGACCATCTTTTTAGTATTGCAGAAGATCAGACTGCGCCTGGGCTGATGGAAGTCAATCAGTCTGCACAGGGCATTCATCTTATCCTTCCTGGCAATCCGGTAATAGCTCTGCTCAATTGCCGCAACCGTAACCTCCTTCGGTGTCACCTTGATAAATACGGCATCCTTCTGGTACTGATTGGTAATCTCCAGGATTGCCTGCGGCATGGTTGCCGAAAACAATGCCATCTGATGCTCTTCGGGCATTTGGGAAAGAATCGTTTCCATATCCTCACGGAAGCCCATATTCAGCATTTCATCTGCCTCGTCTAAAACAATCATCTGAACATTCGCAGTCTTAATCGTATGTCTGCGCAGATGATCCATGACACGTCCCGGTGTACCGACAATAATCTGTACTCCCTGACTGAGTGCCCGGATCTGTTTGCTGATATCCTGTCCTCCATAAACCGGAAGAACCTTTAAACCATGCATATATTTCGTAATCTTACGAATCTCTTCTGCTGCCTGCATGGCCAGTTCCCTGGTCGGACAAAGAATAATCCCCTGCGGTTTCTTACAGGAGATGTCAATCTTTTGTATCATCGGAATGGAAAACGCAGCCGTCTTACCGGTTCCTGTCTGCGCCTGTCCAATCACATCTTTTCCTTCTAATAATACCGGAATTGCCTGCTCCTGAATGGGCGTCATATATTCAAAGCCCATTTCCCAGACAGCCTTCAAAATGTAGGCATTGATTTCCGTATCACTATATTTTACCTGTTGTTCCATAGATTTCTATTATCCTATTCTGATCATAATTTCCTGTCTGAAGCTCATTCCTAAATCTTCCGTCATATATTCTCTGTATCTTTTCTGATTTGGAGCTCTCCGACAAACATTCCTATGATAACATCAATTTTCACGGACTGCAAGTACTATTTTCCCACTCAATTTACGTCCGCAATTTACGCCACTCAATTTATGCCGGCAGCCAGCTTATAATAGGAAAGGCTGAACAGTTACTCCTCATCTTCCTCGTTCAGAAATTCATCAATAAGGAATCGCGGACGGGCCTTGGTCTCTAAATAAATCTTACCAATATATTCGCCAACAACCCCAAGTGATAACAAAATCAGCCCACCGATTGCCCATACGGAAACCATCAGCGTCGTCCAGCCAACAATGGTTGCTCCCATAAAGTGACGTACAAAACTGTATACCAGAATAATCAGACTCACCAGAAAGACAAAAAAACCAAGACCGGTAATCATCCGGATCGGCTTTGTGCTTAGGGATGTAATGCCTTCTACCGCAAAGGAAAGCATTTTGCCCAAAGGATACTTGCTTTCACCTGCAAAACGTTCGCCCCGTTCATAATAAACGACATCGGTACGGTAACCAATCATCGGCACAATTCCACGAAGGAACAGATTCACTTCACCAAACTGTGCCAGCCCTTCCAATGCCCTGCGGCTCATCAGACGGTAATCCGCATGATTAAATACCGTGTTAGCACCCATGCCATTCATCAGCTTATAAAAGCCTTCTGCAGTTGCCTTCTTAAAGAAGGTATCCTTCGCACGGCTGCTCCGGACACCATAGACAATATCAATTCCATTCAGGTATTTCTCTACCATTTCATCGACTGCATTAATGTCATCCTGCAGATCTGCATCCATGGAAACCACCATATCCGCATAATTCTTCGCCGTCATCAGTCCGGCAAGAAGCGCATTCTGATGTCCCCGGTTCCGGCTTAAATTGATTCCACTGAAGATATGATCTTCTTCATGAAGCTTCTCGACAATCTCCCATGTCCGGTCCTTTGATCCGTCATTTACGAATACAATCTTACTGTTCCTGTCAATCTTTCCCTTCTCCATCAGCTCTTCCAATTTATTCTTCAGGCGCTTCGATGTTTCCGGAAGAACTTCCTCTTCGTTATAACAAGGGATCACAACATATAATTTATTTTCCATAATCTGTCCTCTGTCACCTGATCTTTCCTTTTTCTATTTCTGATTTATATATAAAATGCTTTTCAATTTATTCCTACTTGTTTGCTTTATCAATTTGTTTTTATCTGTTTGTTCTTGGCTTCTATCTATTCTTTCGATTAATCATTGACCTTCTATTGGTCATCTCTTATTTCATCCCAGTTTACTACCCTTGCAGTGCATGACGGTTTCCTTTTTCAAACCGAATCTCATCGCAGGGAAATGGATAATCCAATGAGACACATGGCAATATAATAAGCACTGATTTCCATTCCATGTAATGGCCATACTCTCTTTTTCCAGAAGGAAATCAGAAAAATCAGGCTGTCGGAAAGAAAGAAGCAGACTGCTCCTGCCGCCAGACAGATATCCGCACTCTGCATGGTTCCTATGGCAATCTCCGCACTTTTCCACGCAAAGCCTGCCACCAGAATACTGTATAAAATTGCCATTCCCTCATACTTTCCAAACCGGAACTGTCCGGTCTGCTTTAGCAGCTTAATGACTATGGGCATCACAATTACAACCGTAAGATCTGCCCATTGGAATGGATATGAAATCAAAAGCATCACAAGAAAACTGATATGGGCCAGTGCAAATGCCATCGTTCCCAGCAGAAAACAGGTGTTTTTCTGTGACTTATGCCTCATTCCCATAAACAGATCCCCAATGAGACATAACAGTAATCCCGGTAAAAGCTTCAAGGTCTGGAGTAATTGTCCGTATAATAAACCCATAGTAAAAGAAAACAACAGGAATTCCAGACTGCAGACCATCTTTACTGGCAGATAATATTTACGATATGTCCGGTTACACAAGGTAACCAGTAAGAAAATCAGGGACAATCCCATAATTATCAATGATATAATCCGTACACCCATGCATCTTCCCCCATAACCGCTTGCTTTATTATAAGTCAGAATACCGGATATGGCAATGGCTCCGGGGCAATATAAACAAAAGGACGAATGGTTACTGTTCACACAACATTCAGACACTTGCTGTCAGGCTGTGTAATAGTATGATTCAGAAATAAACAGTAACATCAAAAACACCACAGAAGCCGACATTTGTTCTTTCTGCACTTCTGTGGTGTTCCAAATTCAACACATGCTATTCCATATGGAATTATGCATTAACAATCTGACCAAAATCAGGCTTCAGAGCTGCTCCTCCGATCAGACCGCCATCAATATCATCCTTAGAAAGGAGTTCTGCAGCGTTGCCTGCGTTCATGGAACCGCCGTACTGGATACGAACTGCTTCTGCTGTAGGAGCATCGTACATCTCAGCAATAACCTCACGGATCATCTTACATACTTCCTGTGCCTGATCAGCTGTAGCTGTCTCGCCAGTTCCGATCGCCCAGATCGGCTCATAAGCGATAACCAGTTCCTTAACCTGATCTGCTGTTACATCAGTAAGATCCCACTTAATCTGTCTTGCAATCCACTCTTTGTAGGTGCCTGCCTTACGAAGAGCAAGGGATTCACCACAGCAAAGAATCGGCTTAAGTCCGGCAGCGAATGCCTTCTTAACCTTAGCGTTGATAAGAATATCGTTCTCACCGAAAATATCTCTTCTCTCGGAATGTCCGATGATGATATATTCTACACCGGCATCCTTGAGCATCGGAGCAGAGATTTCTCCGGTATAAGCACCCTTATCTTCAATATAGAAGTTCTCAGCACCCAGCTTTACGTTCGTACCCTTAATTGCTTCTGCTACGGGTACGATGTCGATTGCAGGTACACAGTAAACAACGTCTACTGCATCGTTCTTAACTAAATCTTTCAGTGTTGCACAAAGTTCAACTGCCTGGCTGGGAGTCATGTTCATCTTCCAGTTGCCGGCAATAATTCTTCTTCTTGCCATTTCATTGTCCTCTTTCAAATTTTATAATGTTGCTTTCGGTTCCCTCAGCTAAGCTCATCCTTCGCCTCTGGCTCGGATTCACCAAGATTCGTGAACGACCTCGCACTAAACTCATGCTTCGTTTTCACTCGCATTCGTTAAGTTGCTTTCGGTCATTTATCATCAGCTGCTGCTACGCCGGGAAGTACCTTACCCTCTAAGAATTCAAGGGAAGCGCCACCACCTGTGGAAATGTGGCTCATCTTATCAGCAAATCCAAGCTGGTTAACTGCTGCTGCGCTATCACCACCACCAATGATTGTGGTTGCATCTGTTTCTGCAAGAGATTTAGCTACTGCGATGGTTCCCTTTGCAAGAGTCGGGTTCTCGAATACGCCCATAGGGCCATTCCAGACAACAGTCTTAGCACTCTTAACAGCATCTGCATATAATTCAGCTGTCTTGGTTCCGATATCAAGGCCTTCCATATCAGCAGGGATCTTGTCAGCGTCTACAACCTGAACTTCGATCGGAGCATCAATCGGGTTCGGGAATTCTGCAGCTACGGTAGTATCAATAGGAAGAAGAAGCTTCTTGCCAAGCTTCTCTGCCTTAGCCATCATTTCCTTACAGTAATCAATCTTCTCATCATCTACAAGAGACTTACCGATTTCATATCCCTTAGCCTTTAAGAAGGTGAATGCCATACCACCACCAATAATGAGAGTATCACACTTCTCAAGAAGGTTGTTAATTACGTTAAGCTTGTCAGCTACCTTAGCACCACCAAGGATTGCTACGAAAGGTCTTACCGGATTCTCAACTGCATTGCCAAGGAAGTTGATTTCCTTCTGCATTAAGTATCCAACTGCACAGTTACCGCCCTTAGCACGTACAAAATCGGTAACTCCTGCTACAGAAGCATGTGCTCTGTGGGAAGATCCGAATGCATCACATACGTAATCATCACAAAGATCTGCTAATTCCTTGGAGAACTGCTCACCATTCTTGGTTTCTTCCGCACCACGGAAACGGGTATTCTGAAGTAAAATAACATCTCCATCGTTCATTGCTGCTACAGCTGCAGTTGCATCAGCGCCTGTTACATTGTAATCTGCGATAAACTTCACTTCCTTGCCAAGCTTCTCAGAAAGTCTTGCAGCTACAGGAGCTAAAGATTCGCCTTCGTTAGGACCATTCTTAACCTTTCCAAGATGAGAGCAAAGGATTACCTTGCCGCCATCAGCAATTAATTTGTTGATTGTAGGAAGTGCAGCCACAATACGTGTTTCATCTGTGATCTTGCCATCCTTAAGGGGAACGTTAAAGTCACAACGAACAAGGACTCTTCTTCCCTTTGCATTAAAATCGTCTACGGATTTCTTATTTAATCCCATGATTCTATCCTCCTATTTTTAAAAAAAACATGCTAAACACTCTGCCTGCTGCGCATCCATGCGGAGCTTTTTGCTTTATTAAGAAATTCCTACGGAATTTCTTATAAAGCAAAAAAGGTCCGGTCCATAAGACCGGACCTTTCGACAGGTCTTCTTTCAGATTACAAAATTAGCCTAATTCTGCGAAGTACTTAATGGTACGAACCATCTGGCTTGTGTAAGAGTT